>Ga0228711_1001484_pt1 | contig 34580 bp, 16 predicted proteins | sample MedpolnodulmetaG_2_FD_177996 | JGI IMG/M metagenome (GOLD analysis project Ga0228711, IMG submission 177996) | Root nodule microbial communities from Medicago polymorpha collected in Santa Monica, California, United States - brown nodules | ecosystem: Host-associated > Plants > Roots > Nodule... | reverse complement strand
CCCTCCCCCCCCCCCCCCCCCCCCCACCCCCCCCCCCCCCCCCCCCCCCCCCCCCCCCCCCATATGGTGGCACCTTGCTTGGAACCCGACCCCTCCCAAAGTACCTTTCCTCCGACGAATGATTCCGGCGCAGTTGCCCTCGGTACAACCGTGGATAACCGCTCTCTCTCTCTCTGGACCACTCTCTAGCACTCATATTGTAAAAGATGTTTGAGGGTATAGTTAGAAAAATAAAAGATGTCAGCACAAAATCTCATATCCACTTTATATTTAGTATTGATAATATTGTTTCTATTGTATTTGGCCACTCCTATTTTAGTGAGATTTAATTTTTTATTAATATTTTAAATAATGTTATTTAAGGATAAAATAGAAAATAAAAAACTTAAATGAAGGGTAAAATAGATAATAAAAAAATCAGTCCAAACTCATGTATTTTATTTACATATGGTATAGATAATAGTCTTCCTATTGTAGTGGGATAGTTCATATTTTAATAGGATTTAATTATTTTTTAATTAATAATTTATATAATATTATAAAAAGGATAAAATAGTAAATAAAATACTTTAAATGAAGTGTAAAATTGGAAAGGGAAAAATTCACTCTGAATTGATGTATTTTCTTTATATATAGTATAAACTAGCATTCAGAAGGGCACTTTATCTCCATCTATCTGTCCACCCTTTTTATTGTGCTAATATGTATAAATTACGATCAATATTTTTTTATGAAATTTTGATTAAAATAATTTTGATTTTGATTAAAATTATAAGTATGAATAATAGTATTTTGCATTTTCATATTGTAAGAAACAATACTTATCATTCCTCAAAAAAAAGAAAATACTTATCTTTTTCAATGATATTAACAATATAATCTTACTATATATAAAGAAAATAGACAGTTAACACCGTGATTTTTAATATTAATCTGTTAGTATTATTATTAGATAATATTAGTATTATTGTTATTATTTGTAGTGATTGTTCGATATTATTAATTAAATTATTCGTGGTTATAGATGTTATAATTATAAATAAAGAGGAAGTAGAGGAGTTAACTAGTTATTTAAAGAACGGGAGAAAATGATTTTTAGTAAGAATAAGAAAGTAGGGATCTGCCCTCTTTTTTGTACCAAAAAAAAAAAGAAACAAGAAAATAGAGTGCAAACATAGGTGCATTAGTAAAACTGGATAGAAAGGGGATGTGAGTAGCAAAGTTGTGTAGCGTTTTACTCCATCCGTTTCAAAATAAATGTCGTTTAAGGTTTTTACACATATATTAAGCAATGTATTAATTAAAAGAAAGAGAGATGTTATTTTACCAAATTATCATAATCAACTATTGGTTTGTTTTTCATTAAAGAAAAAATAATATTTGGAAGTAGTGTATGTAGTATTAATTGAAGCATACAATTGAAAAGAAAAAATTATTATTGCATTGGAAACTGAAAGTGACATTCATTTTGAAACAATTTTTTAGCTAAAACGAAGTAGTGGTTTATATAGAGGGAGGTGTAAACAGCAAAGTTGTGCTATTACAGAAAGAATAGTAACCAAACTAGGGGTGCATATAGCTGGTCTATCTAAGAATTATGGGAGAAAAATAAACATAAATAATGGCTATAAATAGAGAAGGGCATTAGAGAATTAGGCTTACAGAAAACAGAGAAAAAGAAAGAAATTGAGAGGAGCAAAGGAAGAACTAGGGTTATGGAGGTAAATGAGACATAGAGAGTACGTGAAACCTAGGAGAAAGAGGAGAGCAAGAGGGAAGGGCACCGACTAAGGAATCAAGCATAAAGCTGCAATCTTCTATGAATTCGAGACTATTTATCTTTGGGTTTTAATTTTGAAAAGGGGGGAAGAGGATTCCCAAACCCTCATCTTGTTATGCCGATTGATTCCTAATTTTAGGGTTGTTATGAACTTTATGTTTTTATGCTATTATCATAGAAAATATGTGGATTGAATTGGTGACGATTGGTGTTGGTGAGAGGTGTTGGTGTGCATAGGTTGTGAGAGGAAGTTTAAAATCGGTTAGGTGTTTTGATTAGTGAATTAAACACATGAGAATTTGCTGTAAATAGGTGAATTGTGTAAAAATTGATGTTTAAATGTTAGAGTAACCTTAGGGTGATGTTTCTGGACGATTTGGGTGTGTTTAGGGTCAAAATCAGAGCTGGGGAAGCTCCTATGGCAAAAAATCGCAAAACTTGTGATTTCTGCACAGTTTGTGCAAGCAGCACGATCGTGTGTGTCTCCTCTGCCTATTTTTCTTTCTCGTGCATTTGAAAGGCGCACGACTGTGCCTCGGGGGCGGATGGTCTTGCACTTCCTTCTGTATTGGGAAACCTTCCTATTCTTCTTAAAATGAGTCCTGAAAGTTAAAAAAAAAAAAGTTTCGTTGCAATATACTTAGGCGAGGGAAGTGTATTTAGGTGTTTTAAAGTGATTCTCTTAAAATAAATGATGAGTCTGAGACAAATGTTAGATAGAGGAGTATAAGACTAATATAATTGAAGTTTTAGTGTTGTTATTCATAAAAATTGATGATGTTACAGGTGATGATAATGGTGGGATAAAACCTTAAGTTATAATGAAGTTATTATTGTGATAATTGATGATGGAAATAGTGTCGTTAATTGGTAAGATAAAATATTAAGTTATATCAAAATAACATGTTATCCTTATCTGGTTAATAATTATTATAAGTATAGTTAAATTTGGTGTGTATTGTGATTACGCTAATGAGATGTGTATACGTGAGGTTTTTACTTAATGTGTTATGTGTATAGGTAGAAGTGTTGCTTCCTCTTTGTGGCATGTATATTGTGTAGCTATGACTTTTGTGACCAATTGAAAAAGTATAACTAGTTATGAAAATGCTAAGTGTGAATTATAGTATATGATAAAAATAAAATGTAAATTTCGAGGTATTCAAGATTACTGGATGTGTAATTATGCATCTAGGTAGTACCCAAAAAAAATGATAAAATGACAATTCAATTGTGGGGTATATAAGGTAATATCATAAAAACAAAGGAAACCTTAAATGATGATCACAGTAAAGTAGTAGGTGGTGCACCACTTACTGTTTTTAAGCGTACTTTATTGGTAGGTAACTCTTGAATATACCCATACTTTAGAGAAGTTGCAAACACAATGACGAATGAATGAAAGAATAAATGAATCTTATGATCAAACAATCAAGTCCAATTTTAAAATTATAGGCCAAAGACATTTATACATCCAATAATCCACAAATATGTGTAGCCTAAGATCCAATACAACTTCAATATTTCTTTATGGACCGGTGGATGCATAAATTTGTTTTGACATTCTTATTTGTTTAGTTAGCTTTTGGATAGGATCCAAATCCAAATTACAATACGAACATTTACGTAAGCAAGGTTAGTGCATGACAAATAATTTCTAAAGAAATCTTAAGTAGTTTCTCTTAAAAAATAAATCCAAGTGGTTTATATAAAAAAGAGAAAACTTCGTAATTATTCAAGCATTCAAAAAGAGAGGCGACACATATATTATTGAATTTGAGTTTGAATTTCATTTAGCTTTCAATATTCTTGACTGGTTTGCCACATTTGCGGCAATTTATAAACCAACAACCAAACATGAGTAATGTAAAACTCAATACAACTTCAATACATACTCTCACATTTAATATGGATCTCGGGTCCAATTTTAAAATTACGATTGTTAACTCGACTCTAACACCATCTATAAATGAATTTAATCTCATCTTAAAAAAAAAATATTGGAGGGGATTTTTTTTTGAAAAAAAATAATAATGGAGGGCTTCAATATACCTTTAATATTCACAAACGGTTGAGTGTATAAATGTATTTTGACATCCATATATATTGAGTTAGCTTTTATGATAAGATATCAATTCGTTAACGATATGTATATTCTCATATACCAACATTGCTGGTAGTTTCTAAAAAAGTCAAGGTAGTTCATAAAAAAAATCTGAACATTGCTGGTATTCACTATTCATAAAGAGAGACAAAATTTTGTCAAAAAAATAAAAATAAAGAGACAAATAAAATTTAATTTGAGTTTGAATTTCATTTCGTTTTCATTTTGTTACTGGTTGGCTCCACCACCTTCGCGGCAATTTCCCTCTTCCTTTCTCTCATTCACAATTTTTATTGATTTAAACAACCAAAAATCAACATTATCATTTTACAGATAAAAATACACATATAAAAAAGGGGTTTGTTAATTTACATCAACAAAAAACATGAAAGTTCAAGTTAGTAAAAATGCATATTTTTATTTGGACAAAAAAATCAATACCCACTATTTTAAACCAATTTAAAGCAAGGATATTTTAGTAAATATCCTTCAAACTATTTGTTATAAAATAAAATTGGGTCTAAGTTAGCAAATTGGTGCAAGTTAACAAATACTTCATCCGTCCCAAAATGTAAGAAAAAAACTCATTTTCTTTGTCTCAAAATGTAAGCAAAAAAGAGACAAATTTTTATTCTAATTAATCTTGTTTTTTTTTTTAAAAGAAACATGTTTTCCAAGAAAAACTTTTGTTTATTCTCATATAATTAAATGTAAATTACATTAAAAAAATTCTCTGTTTCTTTTCTCCATAACTAATAGCTAATGAAAATTGTTTTTACATCTTCCTATAAAACTTATTCTAAGGAAAACACAAAAAACTATACTCTAAATTCATATGTTTTAGTTTTCTTAATAAGTGTGATTTTTTTTTTTTGCTTACAATTTGGGACGGAGGGAATATGTTTTAATGAAAATTACTAAAGTAACCTCAAGTTATTTGTAATAAAATGAAAGTGGGTCTAAGTTAGCAAATTAGTGCAAGTTAACAAATATGTTTTAATGTAAATTACAAAAGTAACCCTCAAGCTATTAGGTTTAAATAATAAAGATGAATGATATTTTTGTCCAAATGAAAATATGCACTTTTGCTAACTTGAACCTTAATGTTTTTTGTTGGTCTAAGTTAGTAAACCCCTATAAAAAATAACCAAAAGTTAATATATTCTACTAATAAAACGGATACATAATTGTCTTATGAGCTTAATTTAATTAGTATGGACATTGCATAATATATGTAGTCGTTGGGTTCGAACACAAGACATCCACTTATTCTTCTTTAAAATGTGAATTTCTAATCACTAGCCTTACCTTATTCAAAATATGAGGAACAACTTGCATTTTAAAAGAGCTATTTGCTAAAAATCTATCACGAAATGTGATAATATAAATGTCGTCATGAACATAGCCCAATTGATTAGATATTGCGGTATGCAGGGATTGTATTAACCTTAAGTGTGAATTTCTAACCATTAAATAAAATTATAAAACGCAATACAAAAACGAGTAGACAATATCCACCTTTTTGCTAGTGCTATACAATACAGAGTAAATAAATATTTTCGTCCATGTGTGTGTAACGAATAATCATAATAGTCTATCGATGCATCAAAATTGTAGAAGAGTCATTGATTGTACACTCTGTTAATCAAAATTATCAATAACATCAAAATATTTTGTTAATAATGTCATATTAGTTCTTGAATATACTTAATTAGTGTAATATCAGTCCTACTTATTTATTGTTATATCATTGCTTATAAAAAAAGTTGTCATCGACGGTGAAAAACAATTTTAACATCAATAACTATTTTAAATAACATCGTGTAGAATCAGAAACTATTTAAGTATTTCAATATAATAAAATATTGTCCTCGTGTGCATAATTCAGTTGGTATAGACAATGCATAATATATGAAAAGTTTGGGGTTCAAATCCGGCAAAAAAAAATATAATAAAAGATTATTGAGACAAAAATGACTACTTTTTAAAAATATTTTTTGTTTTGAATATCTCTTTATAGTATCTCTCTCATTATTATACTATCATTTCTTTCCATTTTCATTTTCACCAGAAAAAACTACAAGATTGAATTCAAAGAAGAAAAAAAAAAAAACTCAACCAAATGAAATGATTAATAGAAGAACCAGTAATATAAAGAAACCATTATTCTCAAAACGCATCGTTTCGCTCTCTTTCTATTTCTCTTTCTTTCGCACCAAACCCTCATCGTCTTCATCTTCTCCGACGAATCTCCGGCGACCGTCGCCGACTGATCTCCGATCTCATCGGATCTGAAGAACAATCTTTCAACCATGCCGTCACACGCGGATCTGGATCGGCAGATCGAGAGTCTCATGGAGTGCAAGCCTTTACCGGAGGCGGATGTGAAGGCGCTATGTGATCAGGCGAGGGCGATTCTTGTTGAGGAATGGAACGTTCAACCGGTGAAGTGTCCGGTTACGGTTTGCGGTGATATTCATGGTCAATTTTATGATCTGATTGAGCTTTTTCGGATTGGTGGAAATGCTCCGGATACTAATTATCTCTTTATGGGAGATTATGTAGGTTAGTTTCTTGAATTCGATTATCAAAATTTCTAATTTTTTGTTTTCTTGAGGTTAATTTGATTTATTTAGGGTTTGATTTTTGGTTTTATGAGGTTAATTTGATTTATATAGTGTTTGGTTTTCGGTTTTGGTGATTTTTGGTTTGATGAGCTGAATTTGATGTATATAGGGTTTGAATTTTGGTTTTGGTAATTCTTTGTTTATGAGGTGAATTTTATGCATATAGGGTGTGATTTTTGGTTTTTGGTGATGTTTGATTTTATGAGGTGAATTTTATGTATATGAGGTTTGATTTTATATTTTGGTAATTTTTTGTTCTTGAGATGAATTATTGGTTTTGTGTTGTATTTAAGTTTATTTTATTGGTTTTTGATGATTTCTTGGTGTGTTAGATTTGAAGTTTGAATTTTGGTACGGTTTTATGAGGTGAATTTGATGTATATAGAGTTTGATAAATTGTTGTTGTGTTCGAATTTTGGTAGTTTTTTGTTTTTTGATTTGATATTGTAATAATTGCTTTTTTTATATGTTGGAGTCTTTTTTGGAAAGGGTTTTGTTTATGATGTTTTCTGAAAAATGGAAATTGCTCTTTTTAGTTGGTTGTATTTGTTTGACTAATTAGTGAGTGATTGTGTAAAATTGTCATGTTTGTTGTGTAACTATTGAAGCAATATGATTTAGCTGCTTCTTTCATTGTTTATTGATATGTTGTCAGCTAGTTTGGATCAATATCAACGCTGTGTCAAGATCACGTGATTAGTCAAAAAATTAGTTTAATTTTGATACGGTGTAGAAAGTTTTGCACTTTCAACAAATCACAATTCACAACCAATCATGTGTTTGACTTTAGAAGTAGTTATGATTAAAGTCAAACATTTTAAATGATCAGTCGATTACGATCTATTGACAGTGTAAAAATCTTTACCCTAACAGTGTTATATGGATTAAGTACTAACTCTTTTTAAATGTCACGCTAGTTTGTTTTATGCATGTATTATTAGTTGCCTGACTAAATCTTTACCATTTCTTTGTTGGTATTGTGTTATAACTTTCACGTCACTGTTGAAATGTATAATAACCTCATTTTTTCAGATCTTGGTTTTAGTTATGGGCCATTTGTTTAAAGGAGAATTGTTTGTTAAGACTTGTCTTTTTATTTTTCTTGTCCCTCCTGCTTTTCTGTTGGAATGATTGTTAATGTTACTCATGTATGATATAATTTTTTGTTTGGATTTGGATATACAGATCATGTTATGGGAGTATGGTTTACTATCACACCGTAGGGGGTTAGGGTGGTGCCAGTGTGCGACACAATTAAGAAACGGGGAGATATAAGTTTGAGCTCAAAAAATTGGATAAATGTAAAATAGTCTTGATAATTGTGTTTTTCTTAATGTTTTAGGTTTGTGTCTAATAGTGGCGAGTGATGACAAAAGAGAGATTGTTCATTGAACTGTTGATGGACATTGAAACTTGTATGAGAGGATTTTATAGAATAAATGTCAGTGCTAAGTGAGGCTTTCTATTATCTATTGTCAAAGTGTATATTTTGATGGAATTTGCTGATAGCATAAAAATGACATAAGTGTCTGTAAAGTGTATTGAGGTATCAAAATCGAGTGTTACTGTAATATATTTTGAGGGAAAGTTACGACTTACGAGGCTTAACAACTTCAATATGTGAGGATGTTAATATGTTCAGATGTAATAAGGTGCCAACTTTGGCCATAACCATCCATTGATTCGCTTACTGCATTTAATTATTATGTTCAAATTAGATTTTTTGCATCTGTGGGAGGGAACCACTACAATTTCGTAATAATTCTGGCATAAATTTATGCAGATCGTGGGTACTATTCAGTGGAGACTGTTTCACTTTTGGTGGCATTGAAAGTACGCTATAGAGATAGAATTACAATTCTCAGGGGAAATCATGAGAGCCGTCAAATTACTCAAGTGTAAGAACACTTTCTTCTCGAATTACTCATTGCTATTTGTGTATGTAAATATTATCATGTTTAAGCTTAAGTTTCATTATAATTCTTGCTTAAAGTTTAAAAATAGGTTAATGATGAGCATCTCCAATTACTCTATTTGTTGTGTTTGTGTTATACAACTTTCTGTTGGCTCCATCTATCTTAATGCAAAGTTCAATGTGGGGGGTTCGGTTAGGAGCCGCAACTTGATTTTTTGTAATCATAATATGATATTCTTATTTTTCTATATCTTTCTCAATATTCTGGGTGATGCTGTGGATGGTGTTTTAGTTAGTTTTTAAGGCTTTAGATAAAGAGTTGTAAAGTGTATGGTGAATGGATAGTGGTTTTACCAATGGCACCATGGAGTGCACAAGTGAAACATTATATTTGGCTTGTATGCGTATCTGAGTGAATGTGCTATTGTGTAGACGTGAATATGTGGTTCATGCTTGTGAATGCCAATCTGTTATTGGTTTGAGATGATATGAAATTGGAAAAGAGAAAAATGTAATCTTTGAATATAAGAAACATAAAAGGAATTTTATTTTGAAAGCTGTTGATTGGTTTTCTTACCATTTCAGGTATGGTTTCTACGATGAATGCTTGAGAAAATATGGAAATGCCAATGTCTGGAAATTCTTTACCGATTTGTTTGATTATTTACCGCTGACTGCCCTCATTGAGAGTCAGGTTTGAGCTTAAATATATTTCAAAATGTTTCTCTGATTTCTTTATACCATTGTCTAACATCCTTATTTGTTGCAGATTTTCTGTTTGCATGGAGGTCTCTCGCCATCTTTGGATACACTGGATAATATCCGCGCCTTGGATCGCATACAGGAGGTTTGTGTGTTATTAAATGGCTATTGTAACTGGCAATATCTTACCATTGCAAATTATTTGATACTAAGAACATTTTTATGGAAAGCATGTTCCGAGTTAAAGATCTTTTTTCCCCTAAAGTATGGTATGCAATGTAATATATTTTATTTGATATTTCAACTTGCAATTCTTCATTGTAGTTCGTAATTGCCTTCTAGATGTTTCATTTTGTTGATGGTTTAGAAAGTTGTCTGCATTTTTCTTTTTGGTTGAATCAACTATTAATTTTTTGCTTCAGCCTTACCAGCTGCTCTATGCTCTTTGGATGTGTCTCATCTTTCGGTCAACTAGTATTTCATTTCTGTATGCCTAAAACCATGCTGTAGAGGTTGACTGGATATATTGCCTGGCAAGTGACAATTTTGCTTTTCAATATAGGTTCCGCATGAAGGACCAATGTGTGATCTCTTGTGGTCTGATCCAGACGATCGTTGTGGTTGGGGAATATCTCCACGTGGTGCGGGATATACATTTGGACAGGATATAGCTGCTCAGTTCAATCACACAAATGGTCTCTCGCTGATATCTAGAGCTCATCAGCTTGTGATGGAAGGATATAATTGGTGCCAGGTGACTGACCGTAACACTTTGATTCATTTCAAGGATACCTATTACACTCTATGTACTGACTGTCTTTTTATATATTTACTCTTTTAGGAGAAGAATGTGGTGACTGTTTTTAGTGCTCCAAATTACTGCTACCGATGTGGAAATATGGCTGCCATTCTGGAAATTGGAGAGAATATGGATCAGAATTTTCTGCAGTTTGATCCAGCTCCAAGGCAAATTGAGCCTGACACTACACGAAAGACACCGGATTATTTTTTGTAACTTCATATATCTCCCTGTATGTAGTTACTTCTTTCTGCTATTACTGTAGATTTGTCTTTAAGAAAAAAGAGGAGTTTCACTGTTTAAGTGGTGGAGGGTTATCATCAACATAATTCTTTCTTTTTGGAGTTTGTCTGCTGCTGCTGCTGTCTGTCTTATTTGGACAAGAAACCAATAGAATTGGCACAATTGGTATTGTATATTTTTGATAGGAGGAAGCGGCTATAACATGGTATATCTTGTGCTGTAATTTTTTTTAATTAAATCTCAAGCTAGAGAGCAGATTTTTGAGTTGTGACCATCATGTTCATTTAAGATTGTGAATGGTTACAGGTGCAGGTGTTGATTTTACATAAAATTGAGTCATATTATGATATCAGATAATGGGTAGGGTTGGTGGAGTGTGTTGCTTAGAAACTCCTGAAATAGGGAATTAAGGAGGTAATTTTTTTTAGATCAAAATATAAATAGTTGTCTACATTAATACATGGGAAATATCGTTTATATTTCTTGTAGGGAACAGGGTGAATTAATTTTCACCAAATCCTGAAAAAAGAATAAATAAAATGAAGCGATGCTTTTGAAATCATCAAATATTTTTCACACTTTGCATACTTTTGACTATTTTTATGTGGAATAGTAATTGACTATTTATCTGCAGTGAGTTTCGCGTTAATCTGTAGAGAGCTATTTTTATCTCTTCCTCTAATTTCTTGACAACCATGTCCTTTCGGATGAGTGGACTAGGGAAAACTAGTTTTATTTATCTCATCTGAATTGGCAAATTTGGGTGAGGGTGGCTTTAAGAGTCATGTTGACTAATTTATTTTTTCTCATCAAATGAGGTTTTTAAGAATAAAAAACAAGCTCTCTAGTTTTTATTCTTACTGTTTTATTTTGGTACAACATTCTTACTGATTTTTATACTGAAGAGCCTTGTCGTAATTTTTCTTGGTGAACAACTTTTTTTTCTTTCTTTCCAATAATGATACGTTGACATCCACTTGTTTTTTACTCACGTGACACCTAATTACGTTAAAAAGTAAGGTATATTCAGTTTGCAACCAAAATTGTGATTAATTCATCTACATGAATTAACCATAATTTTTAGTATTAATTGATTAAACTATATATACTCAACTAAATCAATCATATTTTTACATGTGATTAATTAGGTCTCGCGGTCGTAGGTGTATAAAAAAGCGGGCGTCATAAACATTATTCAATTTTCTTCTGGTAAAGAACTTTGGAGTAGAGTACGAATGAGTAGGAGAATGCTAGAAAGTATTGATACCAATGCAGTGAGTGAAACAGTTATTACTGTTACAAAGACAACAAGAAACAAAGTAGCTGTAGATTGGAGCACATCCCTTAACTCAACCCACACAAACTAAAATTCGATGCTTGCATAACCCCTAAAAACACATCCGGCAATTACACCCATGTATTTCACGTAACTTGTATATGAAGGCCAAACATCATTCTCCTTTTTCATGCATCATTCTCTTCTATTCAGACACATCCTCCAACTACACCCCATGTATTTCACTCCTTTTGTATACATTCCAAACAAGGTTGCTAAAAAATGTGAAAACCGAAATATTGACTTTAATTAACCGACAATTAAACTGACTTAAATTCTCTGTAGCGGCTGTTTTAGTGCATTTGCTGCAGAGCAGTTCAATTTGAATTCAGAGATTTCAAACTATTTTTCTCAATTAAATCTGCTGCACAGAAGCTACTGCACCAGGGCAACCACAGCGAAAATCAAAGCACTAGTAAAACGCTGTAGCATTTACATCTCAACCATGTAACTAACTTTTCCTCCCCATCTCACTGCACCAGACACCAATAGTTTGCGTAATTATTTACCTTCTATATGGAACACATGCTGCATTTGACTTCGATATTCTGATTGCATGTATCAAAAACTTAAAAACAGTTACAAAAAAATTGTATGGAAAGTTACGGAAGCAAATTCGCAAAACCTCTAGGTATGAACGTTGGCCAACTTTCAAAAACTAGTGAAGTATATACATCTGTGATAATCCTTACGCTGCTCTAGTTCCCCCTATGAAAGAAACTACTGTCACAGGAAGAAAGACAAAATATGCGTAAATGAACAATATTTACCTAAATGAAAATGACCAACATTTGATATGGCACATTCTAATTTTATAAACCTCCTATGGACGGTTTGCAAACTAAGACTAAAATGAAAGTACATGTACAACCATCCAACACCAAATTACTTCTTTTGTACATTCTTTGCCCTGGATCTTGTGCTAGCACGTCTTGCGACATCCCAGGCCTTTTGGGGGGCATGTATACCAAGCTGTGAAGCAAAAAATGACTCATAACCAGGCGAATCAAAAGCAAACCCTGTGTGCTTTGATACTTCACGTGGGAGTTGAGATATTTCATGGCTTTTTTCATCAGACGGAGTCTGGTTCCCTGACTCTAGCAGTCGGACACTGGCAGAGTCATGATTCTCATGTCTATGCAGTTCTTGAATAATTTGATAATCATAAGGGAAGAACCATCTCTGAACCCTGCAACATAGATATTGCAACATAGTTATCAGTTGACCCTCCCAAGCTATGTGGTACTACCATATATGCAATTGACATAAGTTTCTCATTTAATTGACATGTGTGTGTGTCACATCCATAAAATAGATTGGCTGTCACCTCAAAGGGCACAACATATCACGATTACCACAAAAGATCATGATACAACAATATTATCATCAACTAATCATCCGTAGAAAAATTTACTGGTTCTTGAGAGACAAAACTAGGACCCTTTAGCTTTCGTAACAGGTTGGCTTCCAAAAGATGACTCAACTTGGATATTTTAAAAGAAAGCTTCATGTAAATGGGAATTTGAAATGTCGACGAAAAAGTGATTCATCCTTGTGCATCATGATCTAGTGTTCCAGAACTAGATTGATCCAACCCAACAGCATAATAATATCTCAATAAAAACAAGCAAGACAAAAATATGAATCAAGACTTCAATTTTGAACCTTACCCTAGATAAAGAAAGTCACAAAAAAGTGCCGCAACGGGGACAAGAATTAGCATAATGTAGAAATACGACGTACTCATCAAGACATATATGACAAAATACACATTCTCCTGCAGGTACATGTAATATAACTTGAGTTAATTGTGCCCAAAGGATAATAAGGAAAATACCAAAGTATATTCTCCAATAAAGAGAAAATTCACCTGTCGATCATAACGAGTTCTGATCCCTGAATATAAGAAAACAAAAAGAAACCATCCTAATATACTTCCACCAACACTAATATAGTGCCATCTTGTGATTGAATTACAGTTCATCAGAAGTCGAAAGTTAACAGTTACTACAACACAAGTGAAGGCCATAGTACTAACATCCCAGAGTCCAAATATCTTGCCATCTGAATTTTTAGCACTTAAACTTGAAGCACTCACAAAATAGAAGAATATTAAAGACTGGTAAACGGAAAGAACGGCCCTTATAGCCACAACTCTCCATTTGAAAAAGACATCTCTTATTCCATCCATGTATAGTTCAGGATACTTCATGGATAGAGATGCACTAACATCCTGCAGAGGTACAAGTAAAATAATCAGAAACACGTAATCATCTGGAAATAAAACATCTAATAAAGCTAGTATGTGTTTCTGTAGGGGGAAAAACCATAGATCCAGATGATTGGAGAGAATGTGATACCTTGTCATATAGGCCAACCATGACCACAGGAAGCGCAGTGAAGATAACATTATACAATGACTGAAACCAATCATCATAGAATCTCTGGCCGGAAAACCCAGTTTGCAAGTTAAACCAAAACTGAGTAAGAGTGAAAGTGAGATTCTTGTAAAAGAAGTACATCACCACCTGCAATAACTAAGTTTTAAGGATGCTACAACCAAAAAAAGGAGCTACGGAAATAATTGTATAGTTCACAAAGACAAGACACCTGGCATATTCGAAGATATGACCACCGGCCATGAACAAGAAGTAGATCTGCAAGGTAACGAAACTGTGCAATTGCAAAATCACTAGCCATTACGGCTTGCATACCCTCCATCCCACTTATTCCAACACCAACATGAGCAGCTTGAATCATGCTAACATCATTGGCTCCATCACCAATACCAAGTGTTATTTTCCGCGCACCTTTCTTGACCAAAGTTGTGACCTGTAAGCACATGGAGTTATAAGCCAAACAACCCCAAATTCAACAAGGCAAGTAACTCAAGCATGTCTTTTAAATAGGATATAATTGATTAAGAACTACCTTGACTAACATAAACACTACAGAACAACTAGAATATTAATAATGTTTGCAGAAATAACAAAGTCATTGGCATTGATGCAAGAATTTTACCTGTGCTTTCTGCAAAGGAGAAACTCGGCAGCAAACAACAGCATGGCAATTCAAACTCAAATTCAGCAGCATGACTCTCAAACTTGAATCCAGTGCATACATTAGACATTTTCCATCAATTACAAGTGCTAATTTTGGTGCAGATAGAGAGCTAAAATAGCTCTGTACTTCCTCAAGGCACTTCTTCAGCTCTTTCATAACTTCTTCTCTAATAAATCGTGCAGTTTCTACTTGGTCCCCCTAAAGAAATTATAAAACAGACAATCAGAAATATAAGAACTATGATTACATCAGCAAAACATATAAATTAAAATATAAAGCTTACCCTGTCTTCAACTTCTCTAATTGCATCAGTTTCTGAACTGATAATGAATTGCTTCATCTCATTGTTTATTAAATTGCAAGCTGCAGGCAAAGGGTGGAAACACAAATATAAAATAAGTAACGACTAAATTTTAATCATGCACAAAACAATCAATCATCAAGATACAGAAAATCTGCCTCCACTCGAAGTAGACTCACCATAAGCAATATTGATTGCTGTTTCAATCTTGTCCCCTGTAAGCACCCAAATTTTTATGCCAGCTCTTTGAAGAGTGTCTATGCAGGCTGGTACTCCATCTTGAAGCTTGTCTTCTATGGCAGTGCTACCAATCAAAATGAGATCATTTTCTATAAGTTCTGCCACCTATATTATCTCCATAGGCATCAGTATAAACACACTAATTCAATTAGTGAAATATGTGAAAATAATCATGCATTTCTGCACCAATCATTCATGATTGGGTGCATAAGATATAAATAACTAGATTATGATTAGGTAGTTTTTTAATATGCAGTTAAAGAAAGATCATTAGAATAAAAAATACAGTTCCAACGAGAATAGCATGTTTATTTATTTCAGATCAACTGAAAACCCTAGCCATATTTGTTGTGGACACCTTGGAATTCCTTCATTGAAGCCTCTAGCACCTTCATTATGCTGCGTGTCTGGAGGTGTCTTGACATAGTAGTCCTTGTAAGGTTTGGATAATCCTCAACTCTTGAGCTTACTTTTGGGTGGAGTGCCTAGCACAATCTTTTATATGGTATCCGAGCCTATTCTAGATTTGATATTTGGGCAAACCACATTTTCCCACACTTCGTGCTCTAGACATGAAAGGTATGTTGAAAACCGTGGTTGCCCTTCATGGCCACATTTTCCGACCTCTATTGCAGCTTCAAGCACCTTCAGCACCTTCATTGTGCTAGGCATAAGAGGGTGTTGGGATCCCACACTGACAATAGGTAGGGCAGTTACCAGCTTAACGCATATGAGTATGGGTAATTAACAAAAAAACTCAATGGGTTTGGAAGAGAGTACCCTAGTACTGACCTCACCCATACCCACACATTTAATTATAATATAATCATAATTATAATAATATATCTAAAAAAATTCAATTTAAATTTAAGAATTTATTGTTCTAGAAGTTTATTGTTCAAAAAATTCAAAAACAAGAAATTTGTTATATTTAATAATCTTCTTATGTTGCATTTTAACTTGGTAAATATTTTTAGATGTAATGCTTTATAATTAGGTTTGAATAATCTTTTAAATAGTTTTTTTAATGAATTTTTTAAGCAGTGTAACTTTTTGTTTGATTTTTCATAGTTAATTAAAGCGCAGTGCAGGTGACGGCTACATGTATTAAAATCGATGCCCACAAGAGCAGGCACGGATCCAACCATTGACAATTGGGGGCAGCTGACCCCACTTATACATTTTTTTCACAATAAATAATGAGTTGATTTTATACTTTGACCCCTCATAAAAAATGATGATGCCCCCACATGGTACCAATAAAAACGCTCTAAGACAAACTAAATAGAGGTTTCAGTGTAGAATCATGGAAACAAGTCTAGTTTTTTAAACTTTTGATGAATCTTGGGCATTTTTTTCTCCAAGTAAAAGGAAAATAAAAGCTGGTAGCCGAACATACATATTAATCCATGTAATTTGTGTTCCTTTTGTCCTTATTTTTGTATTATGCATTATTGTTGAGATTTAGCAGATTTTATCCCAATCTTTATTATATTCTAAACTTTTACTTGTATTAAAATCAAGGAATTAATTAGTGCTATATCCTATAAATATATAGAAATTGAAAAATATGTAAAGAATATCAAAATTTTAGTCTCAAAATATAATTTACCTTTTAAAATATGAAGAAATGTAGACGGTAATTATAAAGAGACTCCAAAGTAAATAATTATGGATCTTGATTTTATATTAATTATGTCATTAAAAAAATCTTAGATAATGATGTCATCATTTTATTCTTTATAAATTTATTATATATTTTTAATAAATATTTAGAGTAAATAATTTGACCCCACTTGTTAAAATTTCTGGATCCGTCCCTGCACAAGAGTATGTGCATGAGTACTATAGTACCCTATCCAGACCCTACCCAATGTCATCCTAATCCATTTATGTTCACAAAAATTTGCCAAGAAACAAAATAATATTGAGGTTAATATGCACATGAAAGCTACCAGAGCAGAGGATAAAATGCACCTCATCTAACTTCTTTTCCCGATCATTTAAAGAGGATTTAGCTTGAAGGAATTTCTCATTCCAGCTTTCATAAACATCAGGATGTAATTCTTTGTACGCTAGGCATAATGTGCGTAGACCAGCAGATCCAAACTGTTCGAAATGCTCCCTAGTAACTTTTTTAATATCATTAGAACCATCACCTAATCTCTCATAGATTACATTGTCTGCACCCTGTGAAAAGCAAGATTGGGAAGATATTACCTTATTATCCAAAGTCATGCAATTTTAACCTTAAAGTCTCAATAAATTATTACCTTACAGTACAATACAAGCTTCCCATCTGGATAACGGCACACAACCGATTGACGCTTCCTTGTACTATTAAGGAAACAAAAATTACAAGTGCAACCTAAAATCTTGAAACCATGTACCAAAAAAGGAGATATATGAGTACCTGTTAAACTCAAGCACATTCAGAATCTCATACGAGACATCTTGAATTTTGTCCATCTTCTCAGCATGAGATTCACGAATATATATCTTTGTAGGTGTACGTCTGGCAAGGAATAATACTGATTAGGATCAACTCAAACTGCAATCACCCGAAAACTCAATTCCTCTATCAAAAAACGGGTACCAGAACCAAGAATCGATGTGCATATTTAGGCTGGGTACAAGGAATAAAATTGCTACTTGAGCTTCTAAAATGAAGGCTAAACTCAGACTCAGCTTTCAGAAGATAATACGAAGTAAACATCACACCCTTTATAATCATAGAACAAATTTTGTAATAAGGATAATGGACTGCCTTAGAATTTCAGATAAACTCATCCTCACAAAACCCACTAGTAAGGTGAAGACTGCCCAAACATTATATGAAGCACAAGCAGAGTATGAGATCTCGTTTCAATCAAGTGTCTTACATGAAGCACAGGAATTTGATTGCATATTTTTTTACTTGCTTACACTGCATAGCTGGACCTGACAAAGGAGGACTCTAATCCGAATTGAATAAATTTAGGCGAGGTCATGTGAAGGGATCACTGAGGAGCATGACAAAGTTGACAAACAATTATTCATCGGACAGTATTCGAGTCTTGGGTTAGAGAATATCTATTACATAGCAGTACATATAGGAGAATCCGGGGATATCATGATCTCATGGATTATATTGTAGTCAGATCTTCCTTTAGTATGTGTATTTTTTATTCTTGTTTCTTTCAAAGAAGAGACATTATTGCAACCCCTCTGTTTAAACAGTCGTAGACTGCTTAATAAATCACAAGTCACAACAGATTTTACCCATTCTTCTCTACAGTACAAATTACCCATATAAGCTGTATGCAGCATAAAAATTGAGGTAAAATGATACAAAAATTTACACACAAAAGAAGTCTGAACCTGTAAAAGAAAAAACCGAAGTTTTTTGCAGCAATAACCAAAGCAGCCTCATCAGGTGATGCAGCTTGATATCTGATCTTTTCAGGGAACTCGTCTCCCTCAGGAAGCACAGTATGACAAATAGCAAGGCATCTGAAGAATTCCTGCATAGCCATTTTTTTAAATTAAATAAATAAAATTGTTTCTTCGTGTCATGTAATGTAACAAATTTAACAACAGTGCAACATCCGAGCTACCGAATTCATGAATAAACATATTGAAAAAATAGCAGCTAAGTGCTTAAAAAAAGGCAAGGTTTAGTAAAAGAGAAATGAAATTTATACAACACGAATCAACTTCTCTTCCAGTAACTGATAGAATTCTAGACCCTCGCCCAAGCTGTGTCGCTACCAACTATACTCAAGACTTAGTTGCAATAAAACAGAAAACCTAATTATTAAAACAACAAAAAATAGGCCTTTGATATTCTTTCTTTTACCAATTGAAGAGAATTTGAAAACGAAAAGATTATCGACACATAAAATTTCAGCAAAACTAACATCCAACAATATACTACCATGCAAATTTTGCAATTGAGTGCAGGTGTATAGAACATTTTCTAAAATAAAAAACCCTTTATGAGAAATTTCCAAGTACAGAAGTCACACAGGAAATAGGCATTGCTTGATGAAAAATATTGGCACCAAATTTACACGCTAAAATATAATAAAGAGCTACATAACTGTTGGTATCGTGAATATATTGTGCAGTTTTTAAAATCTCAGATGCTCAAATACATAAACACAAAATTCTAGGAAATTGAGTGTCTAAATATGCAGCCCAGTGATACAAGTGCCTTGCATTAAAGTTCCAACAAATTTTAGCTGTAGATAAATCTTGTTACTTTTTAAGATCTATATCAACCAAGAACCTATAATATTGTAATAAAGGATAAGCAAGGAGCTAGCCGACTAATTTACCATTATAAACAAAACACACTAAGAAAAGTACATAGCTATATATAGATCATCCTTACTCAGTACAAATCAAATATACAAACCATATAAAACAAGCAAATTTGAAAGCTTAAAAACTGTTGTCGCAGATTCAAGTTGAGAAATATGATTTACCTTGCAGCTATCAGGATTCGGCTCATTCCTCCAAGCTCCTCTCATGAGCCTAGCATCATCAAAATTGAAACCCCTCTCTCGCACTGCATTGGGTGAAATATTTTCCTGCAAAGAAAGAGCAGTTCTTTTATAATCACCACCCTTTGACTACTTCTATTCAATGAGCATGTGTATTACCTCTAGTTTTAGGCCCCTGCGCTCTGCTATTCCCTTTTCAATTTCAGTCACGCCATTTCCATACACCTCTCCTCCAATCGAGCACTTGAAGAACTCCATTAAGTTTCTTGTAAGAGTCCCAGTTTTGTCTGAGAAGATGTATTCAACCTATTCAAATCAGCCATGTAAAACTGCATAATGCAACTCAGAAATGTGGCAAAAATATTACACACAAGCCTGCACAACAACTTTTGTAAGACACTACTTAAATATAGCTCTATTTATATTTAAGAAATATAAAGTTGGGGAAGTGATGGAGGAAGAGGGGAAAGGAGAAAACAAAAAGAATCAAGCACACAACGATTCCAAACCATAAAAGCTATAAATCTAACAAAAAGAATCAACCATAACGACATGAGATAATACTTGAGGGCAGGATTAATCTATCAAAAAGCTACTTTGATTTTATGAAAAGGACCCTCCCACGTACAGGCACTGAAAGGAAGACACCTTAGAATAAGTAAGACGATCCCATAGGAAGAAGTCAGATCTATTATGCTTGTTGAGAAAAAAAGAGAGTAAAGAGGTACTTGAGACTGAAATTCTGGTCTATATTATGTGAGGGGAGGGTGTGTGTGTGTATATATATACACACACACGAGTCTCCTAATCAATCCCAAGAATTAGGATAAGAATCAACGAAGAAAGGAATTCTATATAAATATAATCAGGACATTATCTTACAATATCCTAACGGGTACTAAACCTATTTGCAATATCTCTACGCTCCACCTCAAGATGGTGCCCGTGCATATACATTTTATGTATTCATCTTTTGTCACATGGAGAGAATCTTTTCTCTAATCCTATTTACAATATCAGACTTACTACACTGACTGGAAAAGATATGTCTGGTTTGGTCATGGAAAATATTTGAATCCACACGCAATCCTTACACATCCCACAGCTCAAACGAGTGAGCTGTTGCAACTGCTTTTCTGTCGAGAAAACAAAATGTAGAACATACCTGTCCAAGTTCTTCATTCAAATTTGAAGTTCTGGCCAATGCTGGAGTATTGGTTTCATAGTGGTACATGCGCAGATCGTTGTTTATAAATTTAGTGGACTGAATAAATTTGATCATCTGATACAACAAAAAACACAAATTTACTTCTTCATTAAGACAGCGGCATTTATAGGGCATATAAATGGGTGAGACACAAACCTCTATTGATACATAGAGTGAAATGGGGATGATTGTTGAGTATAAAGTGATGAGGGTAAACATAGTCAGAAGAAAAACCTGAAAACATGGCAGGTAGAACCAACAGAAAGTAAGTCATAAGGAAAAGAGATAAAGGAAATGACTGTTCATCTCAATGTGAAATATATGTACCACAAATCTATTTCTTGGATTGAACTGTGCTAAGCCGTCCTCTTCTGATGAATCAAGATGCAAATAGAAATACTTCTTGTTTACAAAGATAGCACTGCAATTTTCACAAATCCACGAACATCATTCATAGATAAAGAGAATATAGTTATAGAAATTCTAATAATAACATAAATAAATCTAATGTAGTGTGTAAATAAAACTAGCCCCATCACCCTCTCAGTAGGGTTCTCACAAACAAACAGTTAAATAATTGAATGACAGGCATACTAATCGTTTTTACAAACACACCTGCCTATAGCTCCTATAAAACACATCATAAAGAGAGTTGCAAATAGAGTGAGTATGAGCTTGTCAAGCTTCCTCTCCAATGTACTTCTTTTGGAAGGAACATTCATAGCATTCATCATCACCTGAAATGTATTCCAAATGTCGTCAAAACAGTCTATGAACATTCACAGAAGGAAAACATGCTACTACTGCCACAAGGGGTAAAAACAACTATAAAAAACTATGAGGCAAATAAAGCCTAAGTAGTTTCAAGCAACTTAGTCAAGACAACTCACAAATTAACCCACACTCCATCAAGAAAACCCACAAATAGTGTACAAAACTTGTAAGTGGTGCTCACAATTTTGAGATACCATTGTCATAAACTTGCAAATAAATGCACATATATCAAAACAACCATGAAGAAAGTGAACAGTTGTTCTCTCCTTTGCATACACCATCTTCACCTAAAAGAATAATCATGAACAGGGAGACATGAGGTGGTTTGGAGGAGGAATGTAGAATAGAAGTGATAAGGAGGTCATGGGTTCAACTCCCCTCTCTAACAAAAATAACAACTAACTACTAAAATTGGCCATTTCGTAAAATAAAATAAAATAAAAATAAAAGAATAATCACAAAATTTGGTATTGTTGAGAGTCCCACTTTGAATAGTGATACGACGTAACGGGTTTTATATGTGGAAGGAATCTCTCACCTTACAAGCTTGTTTCGTAGGGTTGAGCTTGGCTCAATCCATATTCTAAGACACTATTGGATTCTATCCTAAATTCGTTTCAGCTACTCGTTATTGGGCACCTGGGTCACGCTATAGATGTTCAGTCTTGTGCGTGAGGGGAGTATTGAATTTGAAAGTCCCACATTGGATACTGATATTTCCGAAGAGTTTTTATAAGTGAAAGGTATCCTTCACCTTACAAGCCTATTTGGTGGGGTTGAGTTAGGTTCAACCTAAATTCAAAGAGGTACCATGTGAAAATTGAAGAGATGAAAGAAATGCTAATGACAATTGTGATTTATGACAACATCAAACAAGTGAACAACGGCAGTATGTCGTTAGCACTACATTTCAGCAACTAATGCACACTGCAATTACATTTTTATGACCATATTTTGACTAAATACAAGACCAGGGACTAGAAATTTGAAAGAGGTGTCAATGAATCATCATTCGGCATCATCTCATAGTAGAAACCTTTGTTTCATGTCCTGTGAAAATAACAACCCCAACAATATGTCCTGTATTCCTGAGGCTGCATCCCTGAAAAATTAGGAAATTTCAACATGTCAATACCAGTTTGGTTACACAAGTAGTACAAAACATAAGTATTTGTCATTGTTATTAAGCATTATCTAAAGTTTTAAAAATATATTAAGAAGTGAACTTCATAAGTCCTATCACTTGAAACAGTTATGGCTTATTACTATTTAACAAATGGTATAAAAGCTCAAAACAAAAAATAACAGAAAAAAATATATCGTACTCGCAACAGAAGTTGATTTGGACTGAGAGGAAGTGTTTGGTCTTGAATTATAAGATTTCCAGTGAAGGTATACAATGAATTGTTTGGTTGTTCACACTGAATTTCACCTGCAAATTGTTTAAGAAATTACACATCACAACTTAGACCTAAATGGGCCATAAGTGAAGTTTTGCAAAAACCATGGTGTCTGTAAAGTGTTTTTGAGTAGCAGTAGGAAGAAAGGAGAATATTTTCCCCTTAAGTTTTATTTATCACAATTCACAAGAGAAAATGGTTACACAAGAGAGCTATTCTCCCCTCAAAAGGGATATCCAGTGGATACAAGTATTTTCCAAACAGATCCCTAAAACAGAAAGCAAAATCTTAAATATAGAACTTTCTATACAATCTCAAGCATAGCAACCTATGACAGAAAACTAACAACCTAACTAACTATAACTACCATAAAAAGAAAATTAAACAACTAATACAGAAGCATAAACTAATTCCTATTTCTAAACTACTTCCTGTAATAGACTTGCAGAGTCCTTTTTGTTGGTTCATTACTGTCTTGCCTAAGAGTAACTGACCTATATCAGTCTGATGTCTGATATGAATTTTGCCTTATACCTAAAGATATCAAAAAGGAAGACATTCTTGAAAAGCCACACAAAGTTCTGTAGTGTATGGACAATCACAATTTAGGAGTTCCTAAAAAGTTTGGGAAAATTTACCAGCATAGTACAAGGTCAATACATAAGTAGTAGGAGAAAAAACTAGGATTTTTGTAGCCAGAGTTAGTGCTCAGCCAATGAGCAGCAGAGATGCCATGTGAAAGAATTTCTGGATTTATGGAAACTAACAGGGGAATAGTGACAGAATTAGGTCCCTGGTGATGGTAGAATAACATGTTGACATAAAGTATTTGAGAGAAACTGTGTATGTTGGCTGTAACTGCTCTCTTCTTTGAGTGTGATGGTGATAAATCACAGCTATTCAACAGCTAACTCACATCCTAATCCTGAGCCAACAATCAGAGATCGTCATAATTACAGTTAAATGTGGGACGATTATATTTGATGCAATTAACCAGTATTGTTAGGGACATTTCTATGGTCCCATATGTTCAGCTCAGGTAAATATAATTTGCTCTAGCATCAAATACTGTTAAACAATCAGAAATCATCATAACAATCACAAATTGACATAACTACAATTAAATCGTCCCGTAAGTTCATCTCAACTGGTAGCTGCAGGGACATTTGATGTGTTAGGGCTCGGGATTGCCTACTTCTCCACACTTAAGGAGTGTGGTTCTCGCCACTAGGCTATTCGAACGGGACAAAAAAAAGCTATGAGTTCATAATAAATTAATAATTATTCATACATGGTGGAAGGATAATCTCTACATTTTTTTTTTGGGACCTCGGTATCCGGATTGAGGGCCGACTAATCCGAGGGGTCCAATCCCACCGTCCACTTGTGGGGAGCCCATTTAAACCCAAAGCAAAGCTCTGTATGGAATAGCCCACCAAGATTGGCACCAGGGGGAATCGAACCTGATACCTTGAGGGCAGCACACTGCAAGGTCCCAAACCAACACCACTCAAATAGAGTCAAACAGTATTGATGCAAAAACAGTTATATTTACCACCAAAGCTACAAAGAAAAATCTGAGAATCTGAGATAAAAAAGTAGTTGGTAGGTTCATCAAGTATTCTTCAATAACAAATCAAATGCACCACATAGAATCACGGAAAATTATAAGAAGGTAAATCAATGATGATGCTCAAAAAACGTAGGTCAATCAATAAAATCTGAACCTTTAAATTCAGATGCCTTCTCTGGAGTCACGTAATCCCAAGTCTTTTCCAATGCTTTTCTAATCTTCAAATTGGTTTCCCCATCCAAATTAGCAGTCTATAACCCAAAACCCAGGATTAATAAACTGCGATGACTGCCCAAAGAATGACAAAACAACACAATATCAGATTGAAATGAATGAATAAACCTCGATGTAGCAGACGCCGTCTACATTTGTACTAGCTAGGAAAAGCAAATCTGCAGGAATGAATCCATCCTGCTTAACCTGCAACAAAGAACAAAGTTATCTTCACTGCATATAGAAACACCCACGTTGAAGTCAATAAAAATAATTAGTTTAATTCCCCAGCCAGTTTCCTTATGACCAGGAGAAAAAGAAAACCACACAAAAAAGTTGTATATGAAAAGCAATATTTATTCAGAAACAGACACTTTAATATGCAAATAAAATCCCACATGAGCACATACTTAACAAGAATTCCAACCCCATTGATCTATGAACTCTACTCATACTGCTGCAACAACACACAGGAAATAGCAGAAAGGGGGATGAAACATGGACAAGAGATCATTCTTACTAATATTGAATGACACAAAGCTGGAAAAACAACTGTCATCTAGACATGGGTCAGGGATGATAATAAGGGATTTCTCTTACAAGATAATGAGAAGTTTATCAGTTGTAGGAGGAAAAGGCATTATTTTGAACATGTAAAACAGAGATTCTAGGCACAAATATTACTCCCTCTGTCCCTAATCTTTATTCCTTTAAGCTTTGGACACATTAAGAAACAATAAATTGAGATAAATATAAAAAAAAATACCCTTAATTCGTTTTATAGAAGTAAAATTCATTTAACGCATGCTTTTGGATTTGTATGTATACAAAGGGAAAAGCATGTTTAATTGTATCTTGGTTCAGTAAAACAACCAAAGTTTTGGGACAAAACCAAAAAGCTAGAAAGTCCAAAGATTAAGGATGAAGGGAGTATAATCAAAGTGATTTGACAGCGTACAGCCTATTACCATTTTACTATTAATGATGCCCTTGTAAGCACAAGTTCAAAATGCAAATATGTCAAAATAAGATATTAACATAAATATACTTCACTCACCTTAACAATGTCGCCAACTTGCAATTTTTTCCACGGTATAGACACCCACTCTTTGTCTTGCAAAATATCTATCATGTTATTGTTTATGGCCATGTCATTTTGAAAACGTTTCTGTTGAACACAATTTAAGAAAACTAAATAAATAACCTGAATAATTTAGAGTGAGTAACTTGTATTACTCAACGAAACTATACAAACTTATATACAAGAGAGAATATGTCTAAAAAATGAAAATAAGAAAAAGAACCTACTAGGACTAGGGAACTTTAACAAAGGTGATAAATATAAATAATAATAATCTTGATTACGATTATAATCAACGAAATCAATAAGAGGAATAGAGACCCACTACTACTTCCATGATAAAAAAAAGGTCGACAATATTTAATTAAGGATGCCATCAGAAAAATTCAAGATGTTAAGTCATAACCATATAAGAAGGGGAGCCTTGACGCAGCAGATGGAGTTGATGCATGATACTGTGACTAGAAGATCACGAGTTCGAGTCATGGAATCAACCTCATGCAAAGGTAAGGTAAAGCTTCCTACATCAGACTCCCTATGGGTTCAATCTTTGAGTGGAGCCTACCATAGAAGAAGCTTTGTAGTACTAGGTTACCCTTTTTATGAGGTCATAACCATGTCTCTTTTTGGTATTTTAAAATAATAAATTAAGACAGAAGAAAATACAAGGAATGTGGAAGTAAAGGGATACTCCATCATGAAAAATGGAAAACAAACAACAAAGAAAAATAGAAAACATTGGAAAAACTGTCAAATTAATCTGCACCCGTTACAAAAAGCCGTTAATCTGCACACAAGTAAACTGCATAATAAAATGTTTATTTCTACCTAACTTTCTCCTATAAGATTGTTCTTTGGAATTTCCAACGACATGCTACCAGAAAAATGAAACCACAGTCTCCTTGACCTCAAAGACTTGTGGAAAACTTATATAAAGAAGAAAACAATAAAGATGCACAAGGAAAGCAAATAGCATTCTCACCCAATCCTCAAAAGCTTCCTTAATAAGAGAGAGAAGAAGCACCATAGATAGAGGAAGCACATTAGTAATCGGAGACACAGGGCTACAACATCAGAAAAAATATAATTATTAATTACAGTTATTCATGTTTTTAATACAGCAATTTGACTGATTTTGATTTACAGAAAAATTACAAAGGCACAGAGAAAATAATATGAATCACACAAACAGATCAAGTATATATTACTGATAGTAACCTTCACAATAATTAAATCAATACAGAGAAGTATAATGCATAGACAAAGTAAAACGGGACAAAGCAATAAGTCGTATAAGGGACAGAGTATCATAAATTCAATGTGAAAATTACAATCAAAATCAATAAAATTATAACAGTCTGTTTTATGTACAAAAAAATAAGGGACTAGACAGCACAAGAATAATTATTCCATGTTTGACTTAAGTGGATGAAAAACACAACAAAAAAAGTTGATGAAGATCATCGCAAAAACCCAATACCTTGTTAGTCAGTGAACCATGAAACAACTTCTTGTGTCATAAACAAACAAATTAAAAGACAAAAATACGTGTTCCTGCTAAAGAATTTTGTCCTCTCTTTTATATCTCTCCTCTCTCTATATGAAGAATAAAATGTCTTCAAAACAAAAATAAAATTATATATGTGTGTGTGTGTGTGTGTGTGTGTCTCTATATATATTGTAGCAAACTTCACATTATTTTGTTTGAATTGTCCATTGTCCACCAATTAAGATACAATTACTCTTTGTCTTGAAAATCAAGGATTTCCCTGGGTTGATCTTCTTACTTGTGTTTTAAAGTGTTTCAAGTGCACCCTAGAAATTGCTAAAAATTAAACATGACATCTATAAATGCTTCATATAGAGTAGTTCAGAAAATGTAACTTCAGTTGAATTATCAATTTATCAACGAAAACACTCAAGTAGTCATGTAGTAATAAGAAATCAGAAAGACCAAATTAAAAACGAGACTCATATCTTAAAAAAAAACGAGGCTCATATAATAAAACCATTGATGAAGGCTGCACTGGCATCAAGAAAGCCCATGTTTACAGATAAAATGCCTTAACATAATGGTTCTTTCTAATAAGAACTAACGAGCTGGAAAAGCTACTGTCGACTATAGTCTATATCTGGAAGATAAGAGGTCAACTGAAGAATATAAATTACTCCTGTTCCCCTTCAGTCAGTATACCCTTTTCTCACAATTTAGTGTGTGAGTAGCAAAACAACCATCTAATCTAATTGTGAATTAACTAACATATACGTACCTGATTGGTGTGGTAGAAAGAATAGAGATTGTAAGAAAATACAGATTAGCAACCCGCCTGAACTGCATGATAAACAGGAATTTCTATCGTTAGTTAAATAAAAGAATTGTTTAGTTAGAAACAGATTGAACTCATTGACTCATACAATTCAGTATAAATTAATTAAGGCACAAAAAACAGTAATGAATTATTTTGAGCCGTTATTGCTTTGACTTCACGGCATTCACATATTTTAAAACGATACCCAAAAGCCATTCTATTTGTGCCAAATAAATCAAAAAGCCACTGGACTCCACCACCGTGATTTTGCATCAATGATAATTGAAAGAAAGCTAATTTAAGAGTAACTAGAATAAAATGCCTTAAACAATCACATAACTTGAAAAAAGTGATATTCCAGGACTAGGGTGGCATTCTTAAAACAACATCTACTTAGAACCAACCAGACAGATCTAATAAAATATTTAGAAACAGATTCATAAAAATTGTGAAAACTGAAAAGTGATCATATATGTGACACCGTAAGACAAAAGGCATGCCATCTGCAACAATCATCCTATGTACTTTGAAAAACAGGTGATGAATAAAGCTTCAGCACAGTGCAACAATTCATATAATGGCGACCCAAGCTTGTAATCAAAAAAATTAAAGTAACTTACCTGTTCAAACAATCCTTTTGGCAAAAAAGTGAAAAAGTTGTACTTTGTAGTGGATATTGAATTCCCCTGGCATAATGTATATCAATTAACAAAAAATCTCAAGTATAAGTATGAATGAATATACAACACAATATCATCCATGAAGCAGAAATCTCAAAAACATAATATAAGTGAACTTATTTCAATGATAAGTTCAGCGAAATGACACTCCATTCTGTTTCAGTGTGTTCATAATTGTGCTTGATTGAAACTTCACTCTTAAACGATATTCCTGTGCAACGTGTCAGGCTATTTTCTTTCAAGTTTCAACCAATAAGTTCAGTAAAAGAACCGAAGAAAAAGATACCGAAAGTTGAATAAGCAGTGCAAAATATTTCACAAAGTAGAATGCTATTACTCTTTCACCCAGTTAGAGATCACTAGGAACCGCTTAGTTCATAAAGAAAATGATTTTTCACTCTGAAAATATAAAGTATACATTAACTACCATAAACAACATGGCTCAACTGATAAAATCTAAAACTCAATTTTCCACACTCAACAACATTTCTCAATTTCAAACCAGTGTTTGTAATTGAGTATCGCAAAAAATATCAATTTGTTCAAATTTTGTTACGCTACATGGCTATAGGCTATAGTGCCACTAAAATTGTTATTTGGTGACACATTATACTGAATAATGTATCGCAAAACAATAGCAATTTGTCTAGACAAAGCGTATCCTACAAGTGACAAATCTCAAATCAAACAAAAAAAAATCCCAAAATAAGCATAAATTTAAATTTATGTTTTCAATGTAACCATAATTATTTTAATCCAATTCTTTTTTTATTATTACATATTTTAATCCAATTCTACCTCAAATTGATGCAACTATGTACATTATTCTCAAGTTAATTATGCTCAATTATGCATTTATAATAATGTTAGGGTTTAATTCATATCAAATGAGTTTTTTACACTGTAAATTAATCATAATTGTTAGCTCATTAAAAATAATTTGATCTTAATCATAATCACTTCTAAAGTCACACACATGATTAATTGTGATGTGTTGACAGCTATGTCTGACACTGGCACCAACACGATACATTGAATTATGCAAGTGTAAGTGTCAATGTGTTTGTGTTTGTGTCGTGTCCGCGTCGGAGTTTGTGCTTTATAGGTTGACAGTGTACGTGCGTGACAATTAAACTCTAATATTTAATACACAACAGTCCTTCATATACTTACATATTTTCATAATCATTATAAAACAATGTAACACTCAATATCAATTTCGGAGTAATAAAATATACAAATAATGAACAAAATTCACGAAAAAAAAATCACGAACTTCGGAAAACGAACTCACACGAGTTCCAGAAACTAAAATCCTAAAAAAACAACGCAATGCCGAAAATATCAAGATTCTAGAGTAACGAAAATTTCGTTGGAGCAACGAAATCGGAAAAGTGCAATGCGGTGAAGAAATGGATGGAGCGAACCTTGAATCGAAGATGATGATTGGCGGGACGATCGTTGCAGAAGATTGTGCGGTTACCAGGAGCTTGAGGCTTGACTCGGCCGATTCGAACGTTTCGAGATGAAGGAACGCTCTGGTTCATTGTGAAAACTCGAATTGATTTCAGAGAGAAAGAATGAAGAAGATGAAGGTTACGGTTTTGGTTAGAATTTAACCGTACATTGTTTGTTTTTGGTTATTCTGTGGCGAATATGAAGAAAAGGATGAAACTGAAAATGAGATTCGCTATTTAAACCTTTATTATTCTCTTCAGTTTTCGAACCCGCGTTCGTTCCACTTCATTTTCATTAATAAATGCTTTTAGAAAAAACTAGACTCCAACGGGTAGAGTTTCATACATAAAATATTAAATTGGCTATATTATTAATCCTAAGTTACATTTAAACTTAGAAACAATCAAACTGAGTGAAGAGGCCGACAAAATTACAGGAAAAAGTGAAGGTTCTAATGAAAAAATTATCATATGGATCAGTCAAATTATCTACAACTTTAAAGATGCAACTTTAATATCGTAACACGTAGTTAGCGTTAAAAAAAAAATAATAATAAAAAATAACTACTATCAATAAAGGTACCGCTATTAATAAAAAATAACTGTTATGAGTGAGGAAACCATTAGGGCGGTTGGGGCTTTACAAAAAATGTATTAGTCATGTATTTCATTTTTAGAAGCAACAATATTTCAACAAAAATAGAAGTGGCATAGTGGTTATAGTTGTAAACTATAAGCATATGGTACCTGGTTCAATTCCTTGCAAACTCTTTTTTTCGTAAAAATTACTCAGAACCACCAAAAAAGGCGGGATCAGGATTAGGGCAAACTTTTCAGAAATGTTTAACAACGGGTTTTTGTAGAGTTTCATATATAAAATATCAAATTGGCTACATTATTAATCTTACATTTAAACTCAGAAACAATCAAACTAAGTGACAATTGAGAGTGATCGACATGCACAAAAATTAATATGGAAATCAACAAAAATGAATATGGAGTCAAAGTTATTACTTTGCCAAAACAAAGTAATGTTATAGTCTACTATAGTGATTTTTGCAAATAAAAAGTCATAACAAAAACTTCATGTAATATAATATAGGAGAAACAAAGATGCCGACAAAATTACAGGAAAAAGTGAAGTTTCTAAGGAAAAATTATCATATGGATCAGTCAAATTATCTACAATTTTAAAGATGCAACTTTAATATCGTAACACGTAGTTAGCGTACAAAAAAATAATAATAATAATGAAAAAGAAATACTATCAATAAAGGTACCGCTAATAATAAAAAAATAACTGTTATGAGAGATGAAACCGTTAGGATGGTTGGGGCTTTAAAAAAAATGTTTTAGTCATGTATTTCATTTTTGGAAGTAACAATATTTCAAAAAAAATAGAAGTGGCATAGTGGTTATAGTTGTAAGCAGATTAGGGCAAACTTTTCACAACTGTTTAACATTTATATATATTAAGATAAATAAATACTTTGACTAAAATAATATTTTTTATTTGAACTAGGTATCTTATAGGCTCACATCACAGTATATGAAAAAAGTTTCCTTTCAAAAGATTTTACATTACTACATTTTAGAGGTTGAATTCGACTCAAAGATACTTTATTGTCTCATTCAAGTTGTTCATGCATGAAAAAAGGGGTTTACCTCTTGAGCAGGGGTATGTGTGTTAGGAGTCCCACATCGAGTAGATAAAAGTGTATGACGTGGTACTTAAACCATGAGGCTCTCCCACCTAATGAACTAATCTTTTGGATTGGACTCTCCTCATGGGCTTAAGTTCTGACAGTATGTCTCTCGTCAGTTATCTAACTTGTCGTGATAGGTTATATGTTCCTTCTCAAAGCAGGGGGGTTGTGTCTACAAAAGACATTATGATGCCCAAGTAAGTGCTAGCATGTAGCGATGTGACTAAGTGAGATAAGTAATATGTGATCATACTTGAGTGAGACCTTTATTTATAGTGATGCATCTGTTGTTAAGCTTCTTGGTTGTTGTTATCTTTCCTCTTGGATTTTGTGTAATTTGTTACAAGGTTCATCCAAACGTTTGGAGTGGCTGAATATGAGATAGGCAAGAGAGCATTTATAAAGTAGGAACAACATGTTAGTTATCGATAAGTTGGTTGATACTTAAAGTGGTTGAGCACACCAACACTATGTTTATTTCGGAGATATGAACGAGGTGGTTTCTGAAACATTGTCGAAGTTTTTTTATCATGTGTTGCATGTCTCTCTGAGCCATAATCCTGAACCGTTTATTAAGTATTCGTGTCATAATCTTAATGGACTTTGTTACTAGATGATTTAGATAATGATTGCATCAGAACTTTTAGGCCCATACCATTATATTAGCACCCTAGACCCTTAGTCGTTGTGATTAGTAGTTGGTCTACGAGTGTCGAAGCGAAAACTTTTTGAAATTTTTTAACGCAGGGAAATTTGAAAGAAAAAAATAAATGTCGATATGTAGCTCCTAAGATGGGAGCTCGGGATACATCGTATCCTCTGGCCCCCTTGGAATGTAACTTAAGCATGAGGTGGAAGTCTAAAGGTTCTCTGATGCAACTACTTACTTCACTTCATTTCTTGGGCCTTTTAATATATGTTTACGTCTTGACGTTTGACTGACGTAGTGACATGATTGTTACTTTTTTCGGGTGAGGGCTAAGCTGATGGATATGTTGGTGTGAGATCATATTGTTTCATTGTAATAAGTGTTTCTAAATTATTTCCAACTATTGATGAACAATGTCCTCCATTTTGAATACATCCCTTTCTTCGTTTCCTTTTTTGCGCATTTCTTCCCATTTTGAGATTGCTTATTCTAATCCTCAAAAAAATACGTGACTCTGATTTCTCAAGTTCTCGATTTTTTACACGTTTCTATTATCCCTGATATGTTTTTGCTTTCCTCCCTGTTTTAGTAATGCCTGAAATAAAAAACAATACTCTTCAAACTCCTTGTGATACTTTGATTGAAGCCATGTTTTAAAAGGATTGGATGTATGTTTCATCCTTTCATTAATATGCATTTGTGCATTAAGGTCCGGTCCTTGTGTCAAACTATTCAAGCTGAACCAAAAGCTTTTAGAAAGGGATTTGAGTGGGAATTCATAGGTATATGTGATAACCAGCAAAATAGTTGGTTATCACGTTGCACTTAGATTCAATAATGAACAAGAAATTGAGTGATTGCATTGTCTAAGACATCTAATCAATGCATATTTAGGATTTTATAGTTTTAATTAGTCTTTAGTGTTAATTAGTCATTTTGAACCAGTAATTCTTGTTATGGATGTTTGGTGATCTAAGATGAGGAATGACTCTGAAGATATGAGAAACTGCAGTGTGAATTAGAATTGTTCCGTTGAAGATTTAAAAAGATGCAGGTCCCTAGTCGAGTCGTATAGCTAATACGGACCTAGAGGACCATGTCTTGCAATTGCTTAATGAAGAAGAATTATGAGTTGACGCCAATGATTGAAATCCTAGGAACAAAAGAGAATATGCCTGGAGTAGGTAGGATATGACAAGCACACCTCATGTGTAAAATGACCAAAAGGTACAACTTGTAGTGGTTAACCTTGTATTATAAAAGCAGAACCATGTGTTGGTGCCAAGGGTCCAAAAATTTGATAGTGAAATGGAGAGGCCAAGTTCCTGCTATGGTTAGCAGCTTTTGAGTTCTTACCTCATTTCATCTTTTCCATAGATGAGCATGAGTGCTAGTTCTTAGAGTATTATAGTTAGACTACTTAATGATGCTTTTATCTTATCACTCTTCTTCAAGTATCGTAATCTTGTACTAGCTCTATTTAATATCTCAATTTAGCCTTTCATGTTTTCATTTATGTTTATCTTCATCTTCATCTATGTGGTTCAGCTCACCATGAACCAAACCCCTTCTTGTGGTTTAGACTGAAGTAGATAAAATAGTCACAAGGAAGGGGGGGTTTGAATTGTGACCCTTTAAAAATTATCCTGAAACTTAAAAGTGATTCTCAAGTAGTTTACTTGGAAGTGTTAAGTTAATATTCTGACTGCAGAACGTTCTGAAGTTCATACACAAAAACTGTTTAATAAAGTAAGTGTGCAAGTGTGTGTTGTGTATACTGTAATTAAAGAGTATAGAGAAGGGAGAAGGAACACACAGAGATTTATAGTGGTTCACCCAATATGGGCTAGTCCACTCCTCACAATCTTGTGAGATTTTCCACTATGATGCTTGAGATAACCTCTCAAATCCTGCACCTTACAATCTTTGTTCAC
>Ga0228711_1001483_pt1 | contig 34584 bp, 17 predicted proteins | sample MedpolnodulmetaG_2_FD_177996 | JGI IMG/M metagenome (GOLD analysis project Ga0228711, IMG submission 177996) | Root nodule microbial communities from Medicago polymorpha collected in Santa Monica, California, United States - brown nodules | ecosystem: Host-associated > Plants > Roots > Nodule... | reverse complement strand
TTAAAAATATAATTTAAAAAAAAAAAAAAAAACTTTAAAGATATGAACAACAAAAGCAGACACAATATTTGTAACTTTGAGATATGATCAATAAAAAAAGACACAACATTTATAACTTTAAACACATGATCGGGAAAGACAGATAGATGTGCAAGCTTGCATGCAAGTTTAACATAATCATTCTACAAAGTGTGCAGTATTGCACACTAGTTTTTTTTCTTTCTTTCTTGTGGGAGCCATTTGATATTTTTTATGACAACTATAAGAGTTCGCCAAAGTGAGAAAAATCATCAGCTCGAAAAACGGTTACAAATGGTCTTACGTTTTATCCACCGACAAAACTTCCACATTTAGTAGAAGGGTTTAAAATTCACATCCTTGTAAAGATATATTTAAATCCTTACCAACCAGGTCGACCTTTATTTACTGACCTATTTAGTATCAGTTGGTTATAATTGGATGTGAAGTTATTGTTGAGATATATATTTAATAGATATTTTGGAGGTTCTGCTACATCTAAATGATCAAGCATTTACTGGTACTTAAATTAAAAATGTAAAAATATAAGCAATTAGTACAAACAAGAACGAGTTACATACCCAATTCAGAATTGTTGGGTTGAAGATGGGAATGGGTAAAATGGTAGTTGAAAAACAACGAGTACAATCTTCTCAAGATAACATTTGTATGTGTGTGATTACAAATGGTAGATGATGTGCAACACAAGAACTTCCCGGATAAGATAACCAATTTTTTATTTACAAAGACGAAACAATTTTTACATATTGACAATAATTACTCGCTGGAATTTGCTAGCCCTACCATGTTGAGCATATGCCGATCTTCCTTAAACCTCTCCAGTACAGTCCCCTTAACAGCATCATTCTTGCCTTGGACTACACCTTGAGTCACTCCCCAGCATTCTATTACTTCAGGTACTATACGGTTAGTTTTGGAGAGGCAAGGGCTACCAAATGTAGAACATGAAAATGTATGCCCTTGATCAAAGTTTGCTGAGATAAATAACCCAAAGTGATTTTCTCGTCCTCCAAAACCAATGCCATTTGGAATTTCCTCTGAACTAAAGTTGACAGCACACTACAAAACATATGGACATTAAGCAGTCAAATTAAACAACAATGAAAATTCTATAATGAATGGACTTGATCAAAAGCAACCGAATAAAATCCTACACTGTGATGTGAGATAACTATCCTCCCCCTTGGGAGGCAATAGGATATAAGATTTGTCTGGGTTGACTTGGTTGAACTTATCTATTGACATAAACACTTACTTGCGAGACTGTTTGAAAGATCTTATGAAAACAGCCTATCTATCACATGTTTATAAGTTGTTTTCAGCTTATTTACAAAAGCATTTCATGATAAATTATGAAAACAGTTTATAGCTTATATAAAAATAGTTAATTTATTTTATCTTTTATCATAGAAATAACTTATACATAAGCCTTAATTAAACTGTTTATTCAATGAAGGCTCAAATCATCTAAATAAGCCTTTTAATTTTTCCCTTACAATTGATATAAGTGAATAGTGATAGCCATTTGCTTGTGGACGGTGAGATTGGTCCCCCAGATTAGTCGGTCATTGGACCAGATACCGAGTTTAAAAAAAAAAAGAGGACAACCATTGGCAGCAACAACATCACATCACACACCCTTGTGTATATAACAACATGATAGGATAGACTCTAATACCATCTTAAAATTTTGATTTAGGCCTAACTCAACCTCAAAAGCCAGCTCATGAGTTGAAAGTTGTCCCTCAATTGCCATATTACTATCCAATGTAGAACTCTCAACAAATGTCATCTTTTTATAACTTAACAACACATTTAAAGTATACTCATGCTTAACCCCCTAACACCAGAAAAATGCCATTCATGCTGATAGGATGCATGGTTTAACACTATAAAGACCTCATGGTTCTTGTTTTTGTATATTATGTTTGTTTTAATTGCAGTATCAATGTTAATATACTTTGTAACACTGGCACAAAATGATAGCAGTTTGATTATCACAGTTTCAACATACAAGGGAATGTACAATTTAGAATATTAGAAACAGGAAGATTTTTACCCATTGTAGATTAGTGTTTGCTCCAGTTGGCCGGAATATAGATGCCTTTGGATTTAGTTGAAAAATGTAACATTTCATGTCTCCGTAAAATTCAGCATGCCGCTCCCATTGTTGAGAAGCATATCCTCCATATATATAACCATCTTTATCCTTAATAATTAGCACAGTTGGGCCTTCATGATTTCTGCGGTTAAGATTAAGAGCTAATAATGCATTCCAAATTTCCAATCCTAGAGAGTTTAGTTGAAGCAGCCTATAAACTGGAATCGACTTAACATACATTTAGCATTTAAAACCTCAAAACAACAGAAATTGACGAGCGCCTCTTGGTCAATTATCAAAATGGTAACAATGAAATAGTTGCATGTTACTTCAAACTTTTATGGTGACAATAGAAAATAAGCCTTTTAACGTTGAATTGTAATTTGTAACAACACGGCTCCTAAAATTTTGAAGCAACAAACCTAATTGTAGGCCGTGTAATAAAAAGCATCACCAAGTTTTAGATATCTCAAGGGTGCATTCAAATATAATGGAGATATTGTTAAATTAAAGATGTGTCACTAGTAACCGCAAAAGGCATGTGCACGTCATGTCTACTGTTTGTTTTAGATTCAAACCTAGAAAGCTGCTAGTTTAAAGGAGTGGGATGCTTCAAACGTAGGCAAGAAAATGTACTTACGAAATGTTGCCCAAGAATGTATTGAAACTAAGACCATTAACAGAACTATGATACAAAAGCTTCCAATCTTCCAACTCATGCTGAGAAAGTGCTCCTCCTATATGCCAAGCATATTCTTTTCTCAAAAGCACAATGTTAGAATTAATATCCTTCGGGGTTATTAGATTAGGAATTTGAGTACCTGGCCGTCCTACAAAAGGTAGAGCATCGGAATGAGAAAATATGCCAATTATTTTCCCTGATTTTTCTTCAAAACTAATCCAATAGTATTTCATCTAAAACTGGGTACTAAAATTAATACAGTATACAAGGGAAAGATATAGTTTGATGAAAATTACATCTGTCTGTCTAAGTTTTTATAGATACCGATACGATAGGTTCCTAGATCTGGTTAGTTACATTGAAGGGCCTGATAAGGCCCTAATGATCTACTCATGTCGGTCGATTCTCGCATTCAGGGAAGGAGCTAACATGTAAATATCAAACGGGAAGGAAAATTAGTTTGTTGGGGCAAAGAACAAATTCGATAAACAGGGTAGTTCAGAGGGTTAGGTGGGGGGTTGTTTGTGTTTCCATTTCAGCCTGGCCTATAGCTTGGGGCCATAAAAATTACGTTGGCTGGGAAAGTTTGCCATAAATTTCTGCATTTTCTTCTACTGTCTTATCAACAACACAATCACCCTATGTTAGATATGAACTGTTTGTCTAAACTTTCCCTCTATTAAAGATTTTTTCTCTTTCTTCTATAACTAACTTTCCCTCTCATTTTTTATTTACAAGTTAATCCCTCCTCGAAATAGGGAATCATCCCACAAAATTCAATCCCCGGGGCCTTAACCGGTCCCTTCTTATAACTAACCAAATGTAGGAAGATTTTCATGCAAAAATAATAACAAACACACATGTTTACAGTTTTTAGAGAAAATCAAGTTTTCTAACACTGCTGAGTCATAACTCCATGTCCTTAATGTTAGTTAAGTTAGATTTGATATTTCAGATAGACTGATTAGAAATTAAGTCAATGCCAAAAATATTGCAAATTGAGTGCATCAAGACCTGAATCAGGTGGCAAAAGCAAGCTTCCAAGAAGCTTTCTCACAGTTGGGAGATGAGTACACCAACTTCTGAAATCATCAAAAGACATAGCCTCCTCAGTGCACTTTTCATCATGTATGGAAAAATTGGCAGCACTCAGAAATATGTTGACAGTATCTTGATGTGAACTTGATCCATGTTCAGAACCTTCTATGCATAATATATCGTTACAAATGGCAATTAGTACCGATTCCAAATCTGACCTGCATTAATCATACAAGATTCCAAATCAGAACTGCATCCCCAATGCAACATGCATCAATAAAATTTTAAATTTTAAAAGGGATACGGAGAGTATAATAATTTTAAAACCGTGTTAAAAACAGATAAATCTGTATATGTGAAGTAAAAATTCCAACATTTAAAAATCCCTTGTTTTAGAAACATAATAACATCAATCATACTAGAAGCAGTATCTCTAAAGAGGTACCAGTTAGAACTAATCACAGGAGTTCAACCAACTAAACTTGCACAAATAGTTTAAATCCGACGAATTATACTTCATTTCTTAAAAAAGAACAATAAAAGAATGTGAATTAGCATATTTCATTGCTCAATCATTAATCAGACCCAGCATTAAACTTTTACAGGTATAGTATAGAACTAGAAGTTAAGTGAGTATGTCCTACCTCCCTACAAAGTTATCTCCCAATATATCTAATAACTGAAAAATGAATTCTTCAATTTCATCTTTTGTTCCTTTCTCATAAGTAGCCTGCACCATGAAAAGTTAAACCACACACACAAACCAAGTTAAACAAATCCAACTTTTACAACAATAGCAACAAAACATGATTACAATGATAATAGCAAAGAACTCACTTTAGTAATAACAAGGTCTTCAAAGGTTAACTTTTGATCCTTACGCTCCTGAGTAACTAAATCAAACATCCTCTCTCCAATAGGACCATTGAGTTTGAAATATGACTACAACCCAAAGAAAATGGAAAGCATAAAAAAATGATTTTTCATAGATTATAGAGAAAATCAACAATTGGGTCATGATGGAAATTAATCACTGAATTACAAATCATCCAAAAAAAAAAACACAAACCTGAAAAACTGAAGGAGTGATGTATTTTCCATTGCTCTGTGATTGAGATGCCAATGAATCGAATAGTGATTTTAAGTTTTCAAGTCCTTTTTGAGTAAAAGCTCTGCAAAAAAAAAAAAAAAAGATTAATATATGAAAATTGATTCTGTGAGTGTGTATGGAAGAAGAGAAGAAGATGAAGCTACCTGGATGCTGAAAGATATCGAGGATCAGTGGGAGGAGACTGAGCGTTACCCATTGATTTGATTATATGATTGCTTTGCGTTGAGATTTTTATATTCTATCTTCTTCTTCTGATTTAGGAACAGAGTTTGTATGATTGATAACAAGGGACCGGGGGTTTGTGTGGATATATTATTATATTGGTTTGAATGCATTTTTTACTCCCAACTTTTTTATGATTGTTTGATTTTGATCTTACAAGTTTCGATTATTTGATTTTAACCCTCTAATTTTAATGATGTGACAATTTGTGTGTTCCTCCACTTAAATGTCTTTCTACCATTAGATTAGATCAAATCTTTGTAGTTTTTCACTCTTAGGACTACTACAATTTTGAGTTTTAATAGCGCTTTTTAATAAATGCTATCAAAAGCACCATGGTCAAGCTTGTTATAGCGCTTTTGGTCGAACGCTAATACAGGTGGCTCATAAAAAGGCTTTGTTAGCGCTTTTGAGAACCTTCGCCGCACTCTCCTCCTTCCGACGCCGTTTTCGGCCGCCTCAAACACCGATCGAAAAAACAATGACCGCTTTCAAACTCCTAATCAGCTAAGCTTTCTAGTGATCTGAATTATTTATGTGGTTCTCCTCTCCAGGCCGCGTTCAACTTCTAAAACTTTGCCTCCATTTCCATTCCTTCTCCTCTCCACTCTCCAGGTTTTCTTTTCTTTGTTCTATTTTTGTTCAATTGTTTGTCTAATTCGAATCTACTGTTGTTGATGCTTGTTAATGGGTTGAAAAAATGTTTAATATCCCCAATTTTGATTTCCCAAACCCTAATTTTGAATGTTTGAGTTATTGAAAGGGTTGTGTTCATAACTGATCTATACACGATGGTAAAGGATTAAAATATAAAGTAACTAGATTGGGTTTATTTCATTTTTTTGTATACATGTGAAGATGTGATGACATCTTTCTCATTGACGTCTCCTATAATTTTGATTATGACGACATTCATGTTGTATCTTTGCACCATGTTGATTCTTCAAGTTGATTTGTGACAACTATATTTAATTTAGGATATAGATCTATAAGATTAAAAAATTTGGGTTTTTTGACAACTATATTTTTAATCCAACTTCAGACACATGAATGAGAAGCTTTTGTGATGATTGTTGTGATTTGGGTTTTGTTGATTGGTGGTTTTGGAGTTGGAATCCTTTCAATGCCTTGTGAAGCGTTACACCAAGCTTGAACGAGTCTTTCTAAGAGTGTGGTTTGGTGTTAGATCAGTCTAATCTTATAGATGTTGTTTTGTAACAAGACATGTCATGTTTTTCTTTGAAAACAGTCTCTGACTTAATTTTATTTTGGACACAATATTGATCAAAAGAATGGAAATAAATAGTAGAGAAATGTGAATTTAGAACAGAACTTATTATAGGTAATTGTGTTTTATATCTTTGCTTCAAACACTTGGAACATTTAGATGCTAGTCTAGTCATTTGTGAACTTAGCTAAGTATCATCATATTGTTAGAAGAACTGCAAAGTTGTAATTCTTAAATTTTCAAACTCTTATATGTGATATGTTATCTTCTATATAAACTTCAGATGCAAAACTACAAAAGGAAAAAAGAATTGAAAAAGCACCGAGAAAAGGATTTGAGAGAAGACTTGCTACTATACAAGTAAAACTCGACAACTTACATAATTGTTTTCTTTTATTTCTTTCTTTCTTTTTAATTTTCCTTCATTTATCTTGCCCTTGACATTTCATACTGGAACTATATTTTTCTGATAATATGGTCGGCTTGGATGGCATTGAGAATGAGATGAATTCATATGCCGAATGTTGCAATATGTGCAGTTTTCTGTGTCTGAAATTTATCTAGTTGAAACTGTTAATGTTTGTGTCACAATATTGTGTGATTTGACTCTGAATGTTGTTCACTGAAACTTAGTTTTTGTGCTTATAGTGATATTGAATTGTATTTGAATGTGACAGTTATTTGTTTATCTCCACTTACTAGAGAAGCTCGAAGAAATAATTTTGTCCTTGGAGTGATTTGACTCTAACATAATTTTGCATGTCTTGAATGGCTAACAACTAATGTAGATAAGTTGTGGTCAAAAGTATATAGTAATAAACAATAGTGTATGTTTTAAAAATGGTGTTGGAATCCGAAGGAGTGCATGCGTCGGTAGGAAGAGGTGGGACTGTAGTTTTTGGCTTTTTAGGAAAGGAGGCTGTTGTGTTTTTTCTGTTGCGTTTCTGGATCAATACATTGGGGGAAAATCCAACCCTACGTAGAATTAGCGATACTATCTCGGTTCAAAGTTGTTGGGAGTTTTTTTCTCTATGCAGGGGGTGCTGACAGTATTTGGGGCCTGTTTTCTGGGCTTGATTTTTAAGCTTGGTGGATTGTGTTTGTGTTTGTGCTGTTTTTAGTCCATTGAGGTGTTTGAATAGCAACTGTTCTGCCTTTTTCCTCTAGGATCTGTGACGTTTTCTCTGGTGCTGAAAGTCCAATTTGGTTTTGTTATTGGAGGGTTGTGATGTGGGAGTATTCATGTGTTGACCTTTTTGTTGCACTGTTTTGGTTAGGGGTCTTATGCATACCTTGGCATCATGCTTTAGCTTTAGCTAGACTCTTGTTTATGGGGTTCCTTTGGAATGTGTGTTTGTTTTTTTTCGGTGTTCCGCCTATATACGGCACCTTGTATTTGTTGCCTTGTTAACTTGTCTGCGAATGTTTTTTGTGCGCCTTGCACTCATTCGACATGAATAATATTGGCTGTTTCAACAAAAAAAAATCAATTTGGAAAATTGTGGCCATTTATATTATCTATTTGTAAAATATATCACATCATAAAGGAATTCGGCTATTGTTCTAAATTTTATATTGGGTTATCAAGTGAAGTTATTTCATTTTTAGTCTCAATTTTTTGTTGACATCTAAAGTGGCATTCACTATTTAGTTCTGCGGCTTTATATTTTTGATACTATGCTGCTGTATTTTTATTGATTCAACCCTCAAGTATGAGTCAGAATGCTTGCTACGTCATTTGAACCTATAGTTTCTTAAAATATGCAATTCTTTTGAAGGGTGAGATTGAATTTGAATGTTAATTTTCCTCTTTGCCTCCTTATCATCTTGAATTGAGAACTTATGTATCATTGGATTTCTAGTACTGATATCAAACTACAGATAAATTTGACAGATTTTGTCACAGGTATGATAACATGGTTAAAAATGTGTTAAGTTGAATATGAAACATAAAGTTCCAAAGACATTGACCAAATCATCATTGCACTATGTCTCTTTTTATCACTTTGAGCTGTAATTACATTGTCTCTCTTTTGCTTGTATTGGGACGTAAAATATGGCCAGAACATTATTTTTCTCATTGTCATGTTGTATTGCTTGCTAACGACAAATAACTGAACCAACTTAATTTTGATGATAAGGACGTAGAAGCCTCAACCTCATCCTTTTCTGGTCTTTAAGATGCGGCGAGACCCAAATTTGAATTCGAGTCATTAGGCATATATAATGCTCCAAGTTGGAGCGTTCAACTTCTAGATGGTTCAGGCGGTACTCAAGTTGTGCAAGTTCCAAGAGCTCCTTTGGTGGAAGGATTGTCTCTGCCTCCTAACATACAGGTAGCGTCATTTATGATTTATCAACATCTCTGTTAAAGTGGCTAGTGCTGAACCGAATTCTCGTTCTAGTAGGAACCTTACAACGTTGGTTATGAGTATTTTTTGAGCTCGTTGCTGGCCTAAAACACAAGATTGCAGCACGGGTGAGTTTGTAACTCATGACATTATATATTCACTAATGATCCATGGTTGATATATGTCAAACTCCTATTAAGTGTTTCCTGCTCAACTATTTTTTCATTATGTCTATGATTTTTACACCCGTTTTGTTTGAGCTCGTTACTGGCCTAATACACATCTAGTTTTTTCACGTATCTCTTTCGAGAGGGGAAGCTAAACATGATAAAAAAAACATGTGGCAAAAGGTTCATCCTTTGATTAACTTACTTTGCTAACATGTATGTCCTTTATGTGTAAGTGTTAGTGTGTCTGCGATTTTTTGCTTCAAATAAAGAATATTTATCTTTGCTTTCAAGAGCATGGAATAGGTTCTTTTCTCTTGTTTAGGTTTAATAAGAAATAAGACACATATGGTATGTGCAGATTCAGTATGTTAGCCACTAGCCAAACATTACCAATTTGAGTGTGTGATAATTCTGTGAGGTGGTTGCATTTGCCATTTATTTATTTATAATCTGAACCAACCAAGCACGATGTGCACGTTCAAATTAAAAGGCCAATCCACCTCCTATGAAGAATATTTAATACTATTCTCCAAAACATTAGACATTGCTTCCAATTTGCTTGTCAATGTCACACAAGGAGTTAACGCAATCAAGATATGATCCCCACAAATGTACTGTGTGATTTTAACTATGAAACACCGACACAGACACCGGACACGACACGGACACGGTGTTTTTTTGTTGGTAATTGTGGCTGCTTTTAGGTGCTTTTTTTTTTCTAATTGTGGATTGATTAATATTATGACATTTGTAATTAAGTTTATGATCAATTTGTAATGAGATTATCATGAATGCAATTTGCTATATTCATATTTCAGTATCTGTAGATTTAATTATAGCGGAATTGGTTGTAGATTTAAAAAAAAACGTAAGTTTTATTAGCGCTTTCAGTCAAACGCTAAGAAACCCCTGTTTGAGTAGAAAAGATACAATAGTGCTTTCCAGAAAGTGCTAAGAAACGGATGTTAGAAAACGACTTTATTAGCACCAAATTAAGGCTATATTAGCGTTTTTCTGAAAGCGCTATTGAAGTATTGCTATTTAATAGCGTTTTAAAAGCGCTATTATAGGGTTCTGACCTATAACAGCGGAGGCTTTCTTAGCGCTTCAAAAGCGCTATTAAACGCTAAAATGAATGCTATTAAAGAGGGTATTTTGTAGTAGTGGGGGTTTAGGGGTGTTCATGTATTCGGACGATCCGTTCAATTCAGTGACCCAAACAAATTCAACCCACATTTTATCCAAATTCATTCATGTTTGGGTTCAACATATTCAAACTCTAAGTGGGTTGGTTTGAGTAACGAGTTTATCATTTCTACAATTTTCGAGTTCCCCAGTATGAGAGAGTTTTGTATTATGTAAAAATTGAACTCGCAAAACTCTCCTTTCACAATGTCCTCTATTTCTTCCATTTGCTCATTCATTTTTTTACATGCAAAACTTGCAAACAAAACCTTAGGAAATAAGTTGACTATATTAAGTCATGTGGAGAATCTTATCAATAGGTGTAATACTTGAAAATTCATATTCTCTTGAAACTAACTATTGACACGAAAATGTAATCTTAATCTTGGAAGAAAGCTGATGTTATAAATTCGTTATAAATGAAATGAATAATTGGATTTATGTACAAAAAATTGGATTTTAATGTATCATTTTATTTAACCTGTCCCGGTGCTTTGTGGATCACTTTTAATGTTGCTTACCTGAACACGTAGGCTAAGATATAACCATTTATCCAGTTTAAATTTTTTATTCAGGTTGTAAAATATGTAGTGTTTATACAATGGTATCTGCAACTTGCTTGACAACATTGAGGCACATTTCTGTCTTCCGGTATATAGTTATTACTTAAATTAGAACTTGCAAGACCATTCTATCAAAGTTATTGATTAGGATCACGACAGTATATATGTCCTTAAGTCAATTAGATTACTCTCTGTCTACGGGTGTTCCACCTGCTTTTGTTTTTTGACTCAGATACAATATAATGTGTGCATAAGATATATCATGCTATTCTTTTTCATTCGCGTCGATCAACAATAATATATATTTTCCATTTTACCTTCCAGATTTGTGATCTTAATGCAACAGCATCAACAGCCAACTAATGAAATGCAGAAAAGGAGGATTAAGGATCTTTCGAAACGCTTGGAGAAGGGCATGTTAAAAGCTTCTCTCACTAAGGTTTTTTCTAGACCTCATTTTCATTTTCTTTTCACTATTGGGAGGGATTTAAGTCTTCCTTAATTTTAATTTTAACTACTCAAGATTTATGATTCTAGAAGTAAATTTCGAAGACTATTATTCTGTTGACGATGTTTTCGACTCATATTTTAGGAGGACTACATGAATTTGGATACACTGGAGTCATTTAACTAGTAGCTATGCTTGGCCGTTCGGAAGCTCACAAAGATGCAAGCACCAAGGTATACTGTAACACATTTACTCTTTATTTTCTGTTTCTGCATATTTTTTACTTTCCTATTTGGTGAGTTTCAGGCCATTGCTGTTGTGAAACCTCTATTCTTGCATTCTCTATGGATATAACTTGATTAGGCTTATAATTCTTTCCCTTCTTTACTAGGAATTCTCAATTCATTGCGTGTCTCTTTTTCTGCAGAAGGTGTTACAATTATCTCTTTACTATAAATTTAAATTGGAAACAAAGTTTAAAATCAAGGTTGTTGATGATGTGAAGTACTATTCCCTTCAAGGATTTGGACATGCTTGTTCTGCCATTAGAAATCATGCTTTTCTCATCCACTTTTCTTTTTGCCTTTGCCTTATCAGAGCAAAAATTTAAGACAATGGAATTTTAATTTTTACCTTTATCATTCAACAAAGTAATCCTTTGCATTGTCTTCACGTAGTACCACAGTATATGAGAATTATGTTGAGAAATATTATAAAATCTGAAATTAAGCTACTCACTCAAATATAAGAACGTTATTATCAAATAGTAGCAAATGTTTATTCTCTTTCCCAGCCTCAATTTTGCCGGATATAGAATTTGTCTTAATAGGAGTGATTTTAATTTGATCAAATTTGTGTTAGCATCCAGAATCGTTTTGAGCTCTTAATATTTGTTAAATTTTTCCTAGCACAAAGAATAGCCTTTGGCACTCTTCTAATTATTAATGAGTGAAAATTAGAAGGGAAATAAATTAAAGATAAATTACAAGGGAGTAATATTTTTTTAATAAGGATAAAAATGAATAAAAAATTATAATTTATTTCATTCAATCCACATTCCAAACAATATAGTGGTTGTTAATTCCACTCCGCTTGATTCTATTATGTTTCATTCTTTGTTCATTTTAATGTTTCATTCCATTATGTGGCATTCCCTCCTTTCTGTTCATTTTAAATTATTCAAACTAAGCCCAAGACTTAACGCATATGTAGAGTCGGAGCGAAAACTCTTGTTTTCAAATACACACTTAAATTTTTGGAATAGACGTATGGTGGTGGATAGTCTAATTGATTTCAAACACATGTTTGATTATTGATGTGGTTCATATTGATGCTAGAGCTAACTTCTTTGATGGAAAGTTGATACAATGGACTAATTATAACGTGAATAGTTATAGCTTGGAGCCATGATGTTGATTGGAAAGATATTCAGGTCTTCTATCCCTCATACCTTGGGGTTGCGGGGAAGTCACATAAGAATTTATAGGAGAAATTATATAGATCCCTTGAGTTTTGCTTGAATGACACAAACCTCCCCTACTATTAACCCTGTTTAGCTTCCTTTAAAACATAAACATTGCTGGAGAAATATCTCACCTCCTGTAACAAGCAGTGACCTAGCTAGGAACGTTTCTTCCCTAATTTTCAAGCAATGTGAATCACTATTTATAATAAGCCCTCTCACAAGAAGACTGAATCCATTATCAAAAAACCTATCACAAACCAATACCATACACATATAATTCCACAAGACTAGCACAAACATCGACAAGTTGTTATGCGAATCTGTGAATCAACCTCCCATTTATCCCCACCAATTCGTCAACTTATAACTCCCATATTGTGAGATAAATTCATGCCGCATCAGAGATCGACCGAGAAGTCTATATACTAGAAGTGGTGCCATGGTTTTTGTAGTCTAGGGTGGCGATAATCATGTTTTAGACGTGTAGACAACATATTCTCTTTCTCATTGACTGATATGGTTTTTCTGTTTTCTTCTTTGTTCAACAGTGTTATTTAACAAACAATTGATATATTGTCTTTAACAAACTCCTTTCTATTTTGCACACTATATCTCTCCTATCTAAAACAATTTTTTCCATTAGAATTTTTCTTCTAATTTTAACTTAATTTTTTTAATGTTACAATTTTATTTATAGAATCTTTAGATTCATGGATTCATAGTTATTTACCAAATAAATAAGATTCATAGTCTTAAAAAAAAGTTTGTTTAAAAAACTAAAATCACATGCCCGTCTTTCCACTCTTTTTATTGCGCTATCGTGTGTAGATTACCAATGATATTTTATAGAAATTTGCGTGTATTACAAACGAGATTTAATATAAATTTATTTATAGATATTTGTGACTTTCAAATATAACAAACTCAACAAACCATATTAATTGTTTTCAATGGCAACAATAATATAACAAATATAATAAAAATTCTTATCTTTTCAATAATAACACCAACAATGTAACATTATTATAAAAAAAATTGTTTAAAGATATAATTGAAATAAAAGAAAGTCAACCCAGAAATCCTCTAAAGAAAGCTACTATTTTCTTTACATGTATGGTACAAATATATAGTATAGTATAGATTTCCTATAAAAAAGAAAGTATAGTATAGATTTTTTTTGAAGAAAAAAAAGTATAGTAAAAAAAAAATCTATATACTATACTTTTTTCCACATACATATAAATTAATCAGATTTTTTCCACATACATATAACAACCGAATTTTCCACATACATATAAACTAATCAGATGTTTTTTTGAGGGAATAAATTAATCAGATTTATTGAAAAGAATTATTGTAGTAAATAACAAAACGTGCAATTAACTTGTACACCAAAAACGACACGCAAGATCAAGCGAGTAACACAAAGTTTTGGTACGTGTCTTTCTCTCTTTCTCCACGGCAAAAGCATGGTCAATCTTTGTCGTCGCTAATTTTGTTTTCATAGTTCCTTTTTTGGTTTTGTATACAAATTAACACTCCCGTTTGGTGCCGTAACATGCATTTGTTCCTTTGATTCAGTATCTAGGTTTACTTATAGTAGTTTACGCATGATTGAATATGTATATTCTATATCCACTCTTTCAATCATCCATCACAACACAACCATAGGGAATCCGTTTATCCTCTTTTAGAAAATTTGTATATATTCTGATTATAGGTTTTTTCTTACTACTTTTTTATTGGTGCAATCTTCTTAATACTTTTTATTAGCACCTTAAATTAAATTGTTCACATTATATTGACATTTAAATTGATTTTGACGTTGAATTTTCACATGAAACACTAGCTGATGGTGTAATCCTTGGATTTAGGCATTGTTGAATTTGTGCATAGTCTGATACGGGTGAAGAATTAATATGAATCAACAGGCAGATGTGAATGGACAGGTACCCAATCAAGCGGGGTCTCAGTTGCCTGGACAGACTCAACTGAATGGGAATGGGAATGTGAATGCCCTCCCATCACAGATGCCATCTTTAGGCGGATCAGCAATTAATACGGAACTTCTTAGAGCACGCGCACTTATCCGAGATAGGATGTAAGTTACTATTTCTTTGTTTAACTTATCAATAGGTGTAGTATTTGGAGATTGATATTTTCTTGATACTATCTATTGGCTCGAAAATGTAATCTTAATCTTGGAAGATATAAATACAACCATTTAATCGTTTTAAATATTTTACTCAGATTGTGATTATATGTAGTGTTTATAGTTGGTATTTTTGCGACTTGCTTGACAACATTGAGGCACATTTCTTTTTCTGCTGCTATATAGTTATTGCTTATCTTTGAACTTGGCAAGCCATTCTATCAAAGTTATTGATTTGGATTACTACAGTACATATGCATTAATTAAGTCGATTAGATTAATCTCTCTCTCTCTCTCTCTCTCTGTGTTTTCCACATGCTTTTTTTTTTTTTTACGAAGATACGATATAATATGTGCATAAGATATATCACGGTATTCTTTTTCATTCTTGTCGATTTTACTTGACAACAATAATAGATATTTTACATTTTACCTTCCAGCTATGAGATGTTATTGCAACGACATACAATACCAGTTAGTGAAATGCAGAAAAGGAGGATCAAGGATCTTTCAAAACGCCTGGAGGAGGGCCTGTTAAAAGATTCTCTCTCTAAGGTTTTTTCTGGACCCCATGTTAATTTTCTTTTCACTATTGGGAGGGATTTAAATCTTCCTTAATTTTTAAATACTCAAGATTTATGATGCTAGAAGTAAATTTCAAAGACTATATTCTGTTGACAATGTTTTGGACTCATCTTTTAGGAGGACTACATGAACTTGGATACACTACAAAGTCGTTTAACTAATTTCCTCCGACAAGAAGCTATGTATAATCACAACATACAGAATCCCCAGCTTGTTAGCTCTTCTCCCATGGGTACAATGACACCAACCCCTGGTATGTCGCATGGTTCAAATTCAAGCATGGCGGTTGCATCTTCTATAGACGCCTCGAGGATTTCTTCCAGTGGGTGTAATCGCATAGTATCAACCTCTTTCAATGGTGTAAATATGTTACCAGCAGGTGGCATGCTTGGCAGTTCCAAAGTTCACAAAGATGTATGCACCAAGGTATATTGTAGCACCTTTACTCTTTATTTTATGTTTCTGCATATTTTTTTCACTTCTCTTTAGACCATTTCAGCCCATTGTTGCTGTGAAACCTCATCATTGCTCTTCGTCATGATCTTCAAGAAGTAGAAAAGGAACTACAGACAATATTGGCTGATAAGGAAACCAACACAGCATCTGGAAAAGACATTGAGTCCAAAATCAATGAAGAATACTCAAAAGGAGTCAACCTCATGACCAAGATGTCGTCCATTGAAACTGAATATCATTCTGCTCTGACTAAGAAAGCCTCTCTAGCTGAACATTGGGCCTATGTTCAAGCTTGTTTCTTTCCAAAATCAGTTTAATTTAATCATTTACATTAACTTAGATTTCATCAGAAAAATTTGTAATTCTATTGCATTTTAGGTTGTGTTCCCTTTTGTTGAACAAGTATTCCTTCTTTCCTTGTTTACAATGAACTACTTTAACGGTTATTGACAGTCGCTGGTTACTTTCGGTCTACTTTTAACTTGGCCGGTATTGATGATTAATGTGCCTCGTCAATCGTCATGGTATGAATATGATTCATAAACACCATGCTTCGCTCTTTTACCCTTCACAACAAATATCTTACTCCCTCTGTTTTCTTTTCTATCATGTTTCCTTTTGCACTCCCTTCTCCCCCGTGTGGGATTTGGCTTTTGTTTTACAAATCCCTTGATAGGTGTTTGTTTTAATAGCACAAATTGTTTTTAACGTGTTTGTGTTGCCATTGAAAATCATGCTTTTCTCATCCATTTCTCTTTTTGCCTTTGTCTTATCAAAGCAAAAATTCAAGACACATGGAATTTCGATTTTTACCTTTATCAAATTATCATTCCACAAAGTTATTCTTTGTATTGTAAATTTACTTCTTTATGTAATATCACAACAAATGAGAATTATGTCGAGATATATGATTAAGGAAGTTTTTCTTTACATTGTCTTTTCCTATGCAAGCATTTTGCACATAACAGGTTTATAAAGTTTTGAAAATTTACCATTAATGGAAAGAAACATTTGCAGCGATCATGAACGCTTCTTTAAATTCTTAACAGATTTAAACTTAATATGACTGACAAATTCTTGACACTTTTGTGGAATCCTGCCATTTCATCATCAAGACATTACCAGCCAACACAATTTATTATGTGGATTTCTCTGTTGACTTGATCAGTCGATAGGTCAAACTGTTAAATCTGATTCAGACATTACTGACGTTTAGCTGTTATAATTCCGCTTGGCTTACCAACTTGATCTTAGACTGAGTCAAGACAGATGCGTCGTCTAAGACATCTTGATGAATTATTTCTACTTCCACATCAGCAGGTTTAACATTTGGATTTTTACATTTCAAAATCCAAATGGAACTTAAGCAGACTCCACAAAATATCAGATGCTTAAGTGATAATCATTAGAGGACTCGTTAGAGGGTCATATGGTAAATGGATAGGAGGGTCCTTGTAAGTTTTAAAAAAGTTATGGGATGTGTACGAAGGTTTGCTAGTTGCAAAAAGGATGGGATTTAATTCAGATGAGCTAAATGTGGATTGTAGATTCCTTGGTTGTAGCAAATATGATTAATGGAGGAGGGGAAGTTAATCTGATTTGTACGAGTCTAGTTTTTAGGATTCAGTGTCTCCTTCAGCTAGACTGAGAAGTAATCTTGGTGCAAATACTCGTATCTTTTGACAATTTTTTCCGCAGATGTGTGTTATGATTCGATATAGCATATGCGGAAATATACTTGTACAAGGAAAGTTAGCAACACTCTCTTTTGAACATTATCTTTAATATTCACTCTTTTATTGGTTTAAATCATTGTGGATCTATACTTTGGAAATAGAACTCGCGCAAAATGGTGGAACATACATTGATTTCATCCAATAAAAAAGTGAGTGTTAGAGTGTTCAAAAATGAGTGTTGCTAGCATTCCTCCACTTGGTATAATATTATACGTCGAGGCAAATGAACATCTTGCTAGTGAATTTAAAATTAAGGAAGCTTGGATTGTGCATAAATAGAGGAATGATGGTCACCAAGAGGTATGAAGAAAAATGACCAAGTCTCTCTTCTCTCCCTTTGACACTCATTGGTAGAGTAATGACTTAAGTCTTAGGACTAGGTTTTCTTCTATCTTTTTCTTTCTCTTTTTGTACTAAGAATACCAACTCTAATTGGATTCTTGTCTATCAATTCAATATTTGATTCCATAATTAATTTGCAATTATACATCTATCACATGCTCAATAGTGCAAACCCTTACAATGTGTTGGCCAACTTAGTTGTAATCTTGGTTTCTCTTTGATGTATTAGCTAGACAAATGGGAATTTCCTTTGCTCGTTTGGTTGTGATGCAATTCTCTCCTTTGAGCTCCAGACCTCTTTAGGCCTCTTTAGAAAACCTGTTTCATCATCTATCAAAAGGCCTCAAACAAATAAAAAAATTAAGTACATCAAGTAAAGTCTCACAAATAAAAAAAAAATGACGTTTTCAGTTTCAAATTTTTCGGTATGAATATTCAATACTCGAAGTTTTAAAAACAAAACATCCAGGATAATTATTGAAAGGTATCTTTCAAAATTTTAAAACATCGAGAAATTTTGATACACTTAACTTTTTTAGGATGTGATTTTTTGAAGAAAAAACTGTTCTTAATACGTTAATTTTGGTGGGTTAATTTAACTTCTTACAAAAAAAAATTAAAGGTATTTATGAAATAACATGTGTTTGGAGGTATATGTATAAACAGGGTATGAAGTAGAATTTCTTAAGTCATATACCTAACTATCACACGGCCCTTAATCTCGATCCAAAAGAAATAGTTTCCATTAGACCAGAAAAGAAACAAGACCCTCAATAGCAGTATTTCATTGGAATGAACTACTATAATCATTTCATTATTATTATTTTTTTGAGAGGTACAATAATTTAAATATTTTTAGTATGTAAAAAATTCGGTGGATTCTAGAGTGAACCATCATTTAAGTGGTTCACCGGTAGACTAATTTAAATAATAATTAAAAACCATTAGATAATTAAAGAGTACAGATTTTAATATGCACTTTATACATTAGATTTGTTTCTCTCCTATCTTCCGCTCTTTCCATAACTTCCCAACCCCATTCCTGCCTTCTACACTTCTGCAGTAGACAGTTTTTTTACTATCCCCATCATTTCTTACCATCAACATGGCAATATTATTAAATTATATAGTTTTGTTTTATAAAAAAAAAATGCTTAAAAAATTGCTTCAATTAATGGCATTTAAAATTGGTGATTGCAGAGTTTTGTAATAAAAAATGATACCATATTCAACATTAAGATCTAACAATTAACGGTTCCTACAATAGAGAAAGCAATTTTGAAATTGTTTTAAGAAATTTTTGCTGTTTATTTTAGATCTAAAATGCCTCCTTTTTCAATCATCTCGGTTGAAATTTTAATGATAAAAGATTTGAACTTTTAGTTAAAAAATATTTTTTGATTGTACGAAATAAAACTGACAGTAGATTAATTTTTAGTGAATGAAAGGTGTGGAGGTGATATAAAAGTTGCATATTGGAAACTCAGAGGTGGGAGAAATGAGAAAGGAGAGAGATGATGGAGGAAAGGGATTGTATGGGGAAGTTTCACATTTTATTGTTTTTATTTTTAACTAATCTAGACCTTTGATTATTTATGAGATAAATCTAATGGTATATGAAAGTGGTCCACCGGTGAACCACTTAATTGATGGTTCACCTTAGAATTCACCAAAAAATTCAGTCAAAAAAGTTATTTTTTATCACATATAATGGAGTTTTTAAAGACTTTTTAGTTTTTTAGGAAGTTATGCATATCTTTTATAAGAAAAATTAGATGATTCTGGAAAGGCATTTCTCAAGCATACATGACACATCCTAGGTAGCAAAGGCTGGTAATATACCAGCATGTTTTTCCAAAAGAAAAAAAAGACCAGTAATATAAACAAGGGTACAATTTTTCAAAATAATGCTTCCTACATTCTTTTTTTAGTTTTTTCATTTTATTTCAAAATAATAAATATTTGTTATGTCAAAAAATAAAAAAGCATTTTAGGAATTCAAAATATAACTAATTAAACTTTATTTTCTAACAATATCCTTGTATATAATTATGATTATTCATGTTTATAAGATGTTTATAAGATTATTATTTTTTTTTTGTTTATAAATATGTGTACATTTTCATTAGAAAATAAATAAAACTTAGAAAACAATTAATTATAGAAATAAAAGTAGTTTTTCTGTAAGCTAAGACTAGCATCATCTAAAACTCACACAACTCTAAGGTTCCAAATTCATCCACAAATGAAAGATATCAGCATTGATAGTTGAGTTATGCCCTACTGACAAAATAAAAACTAGTTTTGATACAAACATATAAATTAAGTAATTTGTTAATTTTTGAATAGAAACCTTAGGCGACAATGGCAGCAGAAATTAAAAAAAAAATGGAGGGGGCAAAGCTTATAAAAAAAAATGTACCAAACTTTATTTTGCTTGATTATTTTTTTGCTGCTATGTTAAAATGCTATTCTTTTTTTATTATTATTATTATTATTACGATGCTTGTTTTGTTCTATAAAAACTATGTTTAGGTCTGTTTGCTTCTTGGATCTGTTATGATAGAAAGATTTATATGTTACAATCTTATGTTGTGTGTTGATTATATTTTGTTGAGGATTATTACTCGAGCTGAACCGAGTTCTTAATAAACTTGAATCCAATAGATTTTAGGGTAAACATTGCAATGTGCTTGAATCAAGTAAAAACATTGTGATATGTAATGGTCGAAATTCAAACTTCAAATTCTTCATTTATTCATTTTAAAAAATGAATTGTTTCGGTCTCTACACTACTTAAAAAACAAATAGGCAACGGACATAACAAAAGTAGTTAATTCAATGTACTAAAAAACTTGGAAGCAACCTCAAATCGCAATTAATTTTGAAGTCTAATAATAATATCTACGTACAAGGTGGAGAATCTACTATCACGTGAAAGGAAATATCTTGGAATCCATAAATAAATATTGGTGCTTATGGTGTTTTAATGTGAGCATTGAAGAATTTGTCATTGAAATCTACAACTTGAATTAAAGTCTATTGTTATTATTATGTAGGATTAGTAGTTTCCTCTCGCAACAAAATGTACAATTTAAAATGCCATAATAGTCCATAGAGGTTTGAAATTGAATGGTGTAGTAAGTAATAATACTATTACTACATAGCAGATGCATTTGATATTTGATGATCGTATCTGGTGAGTTAGGTTGGCAACTTGGCACATGAAATTGATCCGTTAATGGCGTTTGAATGCTGCACTCTGATCCGTAAGAGTAATCAAAGCTAAAGTAACAGAGGCCCCTGTCGAGTTCTTAATTTCTGCCTCCATATTTAGAGGCTAATCTGTAGCTATGCAACTAAATGCTTTGCATGCATTTCAATGACGGGTTTGAGAATTCAATTCAAGCTTTCATCAATTGAGTATTATAATTTATGGCTATGATCTGCTTGGATTGTACTATACTATATTATCTTTATAAATGCAGTAAATGCTGCATTTTTTTTATCCATTTTTTCAACATTCATTAAGATTCTTTTGTAAACTCATCGTGATGAAGATTAATCTACTCCTATTATATTTTGTTTGAAAAAAATTCTTGTCATAAGCTCTCTACTTGAAATTTTTTTGTTTTAACATCAAACAAATTGTTAAAACAGTTAACACTCGTTTTTATTGTCATTAACTATGATCTTATCTATAAGTAGACAATTGTCATGTCTTACATAATCAAAATTACCATATGCGGCAAACTAAACTTCAATTCTTCATCTACCAATTGACTCTAGCAAACAAAACAAAACAAAACGGGGAGTAAGTGCTATTAGGCCAATCGAGTATACAAAAATATGAGTTAACAAAACAATTTCAAATTTGTCTACTTAATGCCCATATAATTGACTTTCTGTGGTCTAGGTTGTGTTTTAGTTTCGTCAAATGCCCTACATTTTATAAAATGCTTATAAGAAAAATTGATAAGCACGTTTTTTGACACTAACTCCATTGTGATTTGCTTAATTAATGATATGACGTGTAAGCAAGTACTCCTGGTTTGTTTCAAGAACTTTATTTGATTGTGGAGATTTAAAAAATACACTTATCTTGTTATTTTTCTTTGCACTGCTAAAGAGTAAATTATCAAATTGGTTCCTGTCTTTGTAAGTCATTATTAAATTAACCTCTGAATCTATTAATATTTAAAATTAGCCTTTGTTAAAAGTTTCTCAATAATTAGATCCCTCGTCATGTCACAAAAACATAAAGACAATGACCTAATTGAGAAACTTTTGACAAAGACGGATATTAATTTAAAATATTAATAGAGTCATAGACCAATTTAAAAATGACTTACAAAGACATGAACCAATTTAATGGTTTACTCATCTATTTAAATAAGTGTGGAGGATTTAAGGTGAAAGTTGAGTCTGACTCTCTGTCTATGATGAGTCATTTCAATACCGTGGATGTTGATTTTGGAGAAATCTATGTTGGATTTGGAGAAGTGCTCAATTCCATCTAAATGAGTGTTCTTATTTTCAAAATAAATTGCCAAGTTGGGTGAAGTTATTTCATACGAGTGTACTTTCTCCATCCTAAATTGTAAGCAAAAAAACTTAAATCATATTTATTAAGAAAACTAAAACATAAGAATTTGGAGTATAGATTTTTGTGTTTTCTTTAGAATAAGTTTCATAGGAAGATGTAAAAACAATTTTTATTGGCTATTGGTTATGGAGAAAATGGAAGAGTGAGAAAATTGAATGTAATTTGCATTTAATTTCATGAAAATAAGCAAAAGTTTTTCTTGGGAAAGATGGTTTCTTCAAAAAAAAAAAGTTTAAATAGGATAAAGGTTTGTCTTTTTTGCTTATATTTTAGGACAAAGAAAATCTGTGTTTTCTATTTTGCATCCCCGAAGTGGGTTAACAATACTTGTTTTGTAGGCGTATAATGTATTGATGTGTATTGGTGCTTGGGTTGGGTTTGATGGTGTGTTCTCTAATGAGGTTGTTGCTCATTTCATCCAATTTATAAGGATGACTAGAGGGAGGTGGGCAAGTAGGGTTAGACATTTAATTTGGAGTGTTGGTGTGGCTCTTTCGATTTTTTAGGAAATCAAATTATATTCAATGATGGTATATGTATAGTTGACTGCAATGGTATTATTTCTTACATTAAAGCATTTTTGTGGAGTTGGTCTGTGGACCGCTAATATTATATTAAACCACATCGTTTTGTCCCAAGATTCGTGCTTTGAGGGATGTGGACCGCCTATATTATATTAAGGACATAGCACCCCTCGAAAGGACAAGGCAGCCCTAGGGCGCGCCTCTCCATGTCGCCGCCTCAAATAACTTCTAGAAACTTCTAGAAGTGTGTTATAACGTAAAAGGAGTGACTTGGGGCATAAGTCGCGAATATACAAGCTCAAGAAAAGCAATAAATATTCACCTTGAGAGCATGTTCAAGGCATGACCTGAACACACCAAACCTTAGTTTTATAGATTGTACTCACAACAAGTACAGTTGGTGTTTACAAAGGGTATGTTAAGGTTTAAATTTTGGGAGCTTCCTATGTTCTCTTAAAAAGACGGATTTAAATGAGCCTTGAAAATATTAAGAATATTATATATATATATATATATATATATATATATATATATTTCTTAAGGAAACCTAAAAATGAATTAAAACAAACGCTAACTACTTTTTTGGGGCTCTTATATTATAATCACTTAAAATAATTTTTTATTTTTTAAATATTTTTTAAAAAAAATTCTTTGAAAACTTACATATTTGCTTAACTAGTATTTGAGATGTTAATGACAATTTTAATCAATAACTATAATTTATTCATGATTTTTATGTATTTAATTATAATATGTACAATAAATTGAAAAAAAAAAGTGATTTTATGAGTCACAAAAATGATAGTTAGTGTCGTTTCTTAGTTTTATAATGAACTGATTTAAATCCATCTTTTTTAGGACGACATCATAGAACTTCCCTAAATTTTGATTGGTTTCATAACCCTACGTCCCCTCTTTTTATCAATTTTCGTTGAGTTGCCCTTTGCAACCGAAGTTTGGTTTTAACATAAACTTATGAAAAGGAACGGTATGAGATAAAGACAGATACTGGTACATACTATTAGCAAACAAAACAAAATGGTACATCTTTTCAACAAAAAAAATAAATGGTACATACCTAAGATATTGAATATGGTTAATAAAAGAGGTATTTTTGTTTTTATGAAAATTAAAACCCAACCAAGTGCTTGATGGTCAATCTCGTTTCTACTGAACTCAATAAACTCTGATATCCTCCCTTAGTAGCTGCTACCCATTCTGCTCTTACCCACAACATTAGACATTCGATTATTATACCAACTCAAATATAAGTACGTCCAAATAAATTTAAACTACAACTGATCATTACATTATTTTTCATTACACGAACTATGAATTTGTTGTGTATTTATTTTCGCACTTCTTTTTGCTGGTAGTATGGTGCATATATTTATGAATTATAAGTTGTGTGGTAACGGTAACTAATAACTTATCGGCTGCTCAAACAAAATATCGGGAAAAATTTCATGTAATTGTAATTCCGTTGGTAAGCTCCATAGATATTGGTGTGAGAGACAGTGGTTTGAAATCTGGATTCTCCATTTTTTCATGCTTATGGTGTTTGAGTTTAGTCATCAAGTTATTTGATGAACAAAAAATATTAACTAATCAAAAAATATTCAAGTTTCACAAAGAATAAAAAACTTGAAATGAATGTATAAAGAGCAACAATCATCATCTTATGAGCCGAATTTATATGGATGAATTATCCTCAATATTAAACTTTATATATATCAAACTCTATCAATCCGGATCATCTAGTAATTATATCTCACAACAAGCTCATGCTTGAAATGAGTTTGTTAAAGTATTTAAACTCTAGCAAAGTCTATCAATTGGCTTGTTGTATATTTTCCTCCCATTTTATTTGTAAGCAAAAGTATTTAAACTCTATTTGTTTTAGTGGATTTTATTTAAACTTGGGTCGATTATAAAAATGATTTTAGTATTTAAACTCCATTTTTTTAAGTGGATTTTATTTAAACTCGGGTTGATTATAAAAAAATTAGTCATTATTAATTAATATTTTTAATTGAAAACCTATTTGGGAGTGGTTTGATGGTGTTGACTTGAGATCTTGGAGTGTGCTCCTCTTCAAGATCTTGGATTTAATTCTCCCCAATTCAATTTTTGGAAGGGTGTTTACCGGTGATTTTGGTAAACAATAGGACTAGTGTAACAATGGGCTAATTTAGCTTCTTAGAAAAGATATTTTTAATTGAAAACTCCCAATGTTCCTTTCATCCAAACCTTCTTTTAGCAAAGATGTAGATGCTTCTGTAGGTGGCGTGTTGAGTGGTGTCGACACTCCGCGCCACCCTTCTTCCAGATCTCCTCCGTACGACCATACTACAAGAGCTTGTTTCGATGTGTGGTGTCAGCGATAGATTTGGGGAATAAAACCCTCTCGGATCGTGAAAATGTTTTGGCTAGTTTCTCAATCATCACGTCAGCTTTTAACTAAGGAAGTCATGTGTCACCTCTCTGTGGTGGTTCTGGTATCTCCAGGTGGTTGGTTTGTAACGTTTTGTCCCGATAGTTTCACGATCGACCATTTACTCAATATCTTCCCTAAATTATACCCCACCACCTCCGTTGATTTGCGGCAAGGAAGAAACTTGACCGGATGATTACTTTTCGCTATCAATTCGAGACAATATATATCGAGATACATAGCAATACTCTCTTCTTCTTTTTTATCCTGGAGAGCATAAAGACCAAAAGACATATGCAAAACTCAAAAAAAACTTGTCTTACGATATGGTACATTGTCACTGGAAATGAAGTGGATGTGGTCAGATTGATATCTAATAAGATCCATGACATTGTTCTATCATAATCAAACACAAGGACTTGCCTTTGGAGTGATGTACCAAAAGAAGATAGAACTAAAGATCAAATTACTAGTTGAACATATTGTATGGTTCAAATGGGCAAATTTGTATCTTAAATCTTGCTGACATTATGCGTCTCTTAAAAAGTATTGGATTGATGATGGCAACAAGGTTGATCCTTATCACCATCTCTATTCTTATTTTAAATGAAATGAATTAAATTTTTCATTGTCAAAAAATAAGGTTGATCCATGTCATAATAAAGGTTTCTATGAAGTTGTCTCAAAGTCCAAAAAAAAAAATCGAAAAATTTAGGATGCATGGATGTTGATATTACACTTTATTGTTGGTTCTTATACTATTCTGTATCCTTAGCCTTTTTTTTTCCTTTTTCTTTCCTGGATTTGGTACCCTGACTTTTGTTTCCTTTTTTGTTTTTAATATAGTTTTAGCTTATACACGCAAAAAAGAATTCCCAAAATTTATTTCATTGTCATGAATTACTTAACATGTTTTTCTATTAAAAATGCTTTAGAATAATCCAATCTAAGGAAATTAAGAGAAATTCCCAAATTAACTTCTTTGGTTTTTTTCTTCTTTTCTAATCAACTTTTAATGTAGGTGTATTCTTACTTTAGATAAGATGGTAGATCTATCATCCTTTCTAGCAAGGGAGGATTGGGCAATTGATGATATGGATATATATATATATATATATATATATATATATATATATATATATATATATATATGCAATCGCTCTCTTAAACTTTAATTCTTTCTTCTTCCTTGTTTCTTTTGCTTTGGCACAACATGCAGTTCAATTGCTATAAGTCTATAAAGATTTGATCAAACAGCAGACAGCATTATGCCCCTATTAATTTCTCTCATTGACTTTTTAATAGAGGGGTGCCATATTTAGAAATCACCTAATTAATTTTCTTTAGCTTGGGTCGTCCACATGAGGTATCCTATAATGTGAAGTTAATGACCGACTCAAAATGTTGGCTTTAAGTTTTTTTTTTCACATAGATTAAAAAAAATTAAACAGAGGAGTATAATAATTTTATCAAAAATGCTAAACTGCACGACATCAATTTGTCATGCTACCCGCACGACTTTGTTTTCCATCATTGTTTTCATTTATTTTAATGGCAAATTTTACCGTACACCCAACATATTTGAGTGTATCGGTACACCAAACCCTAAAATTTATAGTTAAATGGGTTGTTTTTTTTTTAAAAAAATATTATTTTTTATCATTTATAATTATAATGATTAAATCTTATTCACCAAAAATGTCAACGAAATAAAATTGAATTTTTATCCTCATAATAGAGAACTTTGATTATTTTATACGATAATATGTTAAAAATTTACTATGACTCTTATAAACAATGAATTATGTGTTTTTCTTATGAAATAATATTTTCTAAAATATAAATGCTGACAAATAACTATTTATTTCATAAAATTGATCGTTAATTTATAGATTTAGGAAGTAAAAGTACCGATACACCACAATTTACAAGTGTACAGAAGTTCCTCTATTTTAATTAAATTATATTTAAACAATGGATAGTGCATGATGTCACATACATGTCGTGAGTTTATACAGTGTCGTGTACTATAGCGTTACTTTAATTTTATTAGCTATTTTTTCTGATTATATCTTCTAATTAATAATATGTGCATCACATTCACTTGTAGGTTTTTATACTTCTCTCTACATTTAGTCGTATACATCAATAGTTAATAACATTAATTTGTAAAAAAATATTAATTTAATAAAACTATTATTTTATTTCTTTCATTTATATCTAACATAATTTAGTATGACACTTATAATTAATGGTGTAAACGAAGTGTAATTTCTTGAAACCCATGCATATAGCATTGATTTGAAGGTACAATTAAAATTTTACCTCCAGTCCATAATACTTTTCATATTTACAAAACAAAAAGTATCTCCAAACGAAGCTCATTTTAATTGGTAAATTCTCTAATTATATCATCTAATTAATATCATGTGAATTGCTCCTAAATTATTATCCTCCACTTAACATCAAAGGAATACAAAGTGGCAAGCTAGCATATATTCTATGAGGGAGTCGAATATAAATAAATATGTATTAGATATGTCTCAAAATGTTTGCAATATAATTTCAAGCTTCTTATCATATGATAAACTATATCTTTTCACGACTAGAAGTATGATAAGGCAACAAAATAGTCATGAGTAGTTTAGTAGAACCGAATTCGATTATTTAGTGAAACAATTTTTAGTTATATATTTATCTTTCGATCGAACTTTGAATTATCATGTCATTCTTTTCCTAGAATTTGGAGGTTTCAAAAAATGAGTTGCTTGAAAAATATATTACATAATTCATCCAAATTCTAGGAAGATATCTACCTAGTACCTGCCATGTCCTCTTATAGATTTTCTTCTTTCGACAACTTATCCTCTTATAAATACATAGTAGTAATTTATGAAGAAAAAAAATTAAACTCCCCTACATGGTCTTTCGGAAAGATTAAGGATCAAATTCCTGTGTTTTGAAGTTTTATACGGAGCTGTTTATCTTTGGAGTTTTCAAATTGGACTTGTTGGTGTATAAGGCGAACAAACAACAACTTGTTCGAATTTTATAAGCCAGTCGGTTTTAATGGTTAAAAAAGAAATAATCAAACCCAGACTGTGGCAAATCAAGAGAATGAGATCTTTGTGTTTAATGTTTGATGAAGCTTGAAATATGATGATTTTGAGCAACAAAAAAAAACCTCAAAGATTCACCAAATGAGTGATTTTTGGATTTTGAAGTGGATGAGAGAAGTTTTACGACAATTGCAGAAAGAAACTATATAAATGTGAAAGTTTTCTAATTTTGAGTTATATACAGGTCTTGTCTGAAATACATAATCCGAGACCCTATTCGAATTTTAGAATCCAAACAAAGTGTAGTTTAAAAATAAAAAAACTATGCAAGAACCTCATAAGATAAAAAAAAATAAAAAAGTAATAGTCTTAATTAATACATCTCTACATAAATATAGATAATAGATAGTTAAATACGAAAACATGTAAAAAATAAAAAAAATAAAAAAAGGCAAAATGAAGATAATGAAATTTCATCATTCGTGGACATCAATAACAAAATATCATCCATCAAAATTGATAGGTCCTTAAAACTAGGGTCAACCCTAAGTAAGTAATACACTCCAAATCTAGCTTTTGAAATAGTCAAGAAACCACACTGCTGTGTCCTTTCGAATACCTTAAAATCAACTTAAAAATATTTTGTCACAATACCATTTTTATCTTGTTGGTTGCAACTCGCAAGAAAATGGTTGATACACCCGTACCAATTAATAAAGGCACACCCAGATACATGGTAGTATTTAATTTATTGAAAAATATAAGAACTCGGTATTTGATTAAGAATCTCACCTAGCCCAACTTCTATGCATGAAACATTGGTTACAAATTTAAATCACACTATTTGTAATCAGCATACATATTATTGCTTCTTACCAGCTACATGCTGTGACTTGTGTTACTGAATTGAATAGTTGTACATATTGTACTTTATCTACATATGCAATTAATTAAAGACATACTTCCTGTGCACAAATGGTCCTTTTTCCATGGTTTGAAACAATTGATCGATGCTTACAATCAGAAAACTTGAATGACAAAATCTAATAAGTACTCTCTTGAATTTTGAAAGTAAAGATTCTGAATTTTCATGTAAGGTATTCTGAAATAAAAAAGTTCAGCTTGAGAAGACAACAAATGAATGATGGACCATCTGCTAACATTAATTACCCTGTGATACTGAGGTTAAAACAAATACTCCATTTGTTATTTTTTTCTTGAAAAACCCCAAGCTCTCACGAATAATCAATGGCCTATATTATTGTTGTGTATATTAATTTAATCTAATACTCCGTTCCACCCTACTTACAAGCACTATTTGAAGCATGATAAATGAAACGATGCGTTCCCGTTGAGGCCCTTAATTCAAAAAATATATATCTTACTTGATATATATTCCTTCATATGTGCTTGTATATATTTGCATATATAGAAGTATTTACTCTTTTGGACTTTGGTTCCTCTCTTTCATCTCGATTAGAGGAAGAAGAGAAAAAACATCTCGCATCACTGAATATATTTTTGACTTAGATGGACTTTGGTTCCACTGAATATATTTTTGACTTAGATGGACTTTGGTTCCACCTAGATGATTGACTTTGATTTCTTATTGTGTGGATCATCCAGAGGATCGTTTTGACCAAACACTTGATCTTGACTTTCTTATGTTTAAGGCATTCAAAGGATCGTTGTATTCAGACGATTGATTTTCTTATGTGGGTCAATTTTGCATATGTGATTATTTTAGTTCCTTTTTTACTTTAAGTTGTCTATAGGATTAATTGCTTAGCTTTGTTTTAACTTGGTCATATTTGCTTGTGCTTGAATGTCATTTGTCTTTTTCTCATACTATTAAAGTTGATGTGCTTATGATAGTTTGGATTCCTTGATTCTTCTAACATTTTTTTGTTCAACTATATATCTCTGCTTGATGATTGATGACACACTTGAATCCTACACATACTTGAACACACAGTTAATAAACAAATTGTTCCTTCGACGTGTTGTCATCGAAACATCAGATTATGTTCCTTTGATTTGTTATCATCAAAATATTCAGTGTGAAGTATTGTGACTTATGAACTAAATTAGTTCTTGTAGTGATCTTCATGTTGTTAGTATAGTTTTATTAACCAATATAAATCTTCAACCTTCATTTTGTAAACTTTTGGGTTAGAACGTGTTATATTTAAAAATAATTTGGTTAGTGCTTTGGTTTTGGCGGTTTTGGCAAGAGTTAGTGTAATCATAGTGTTATTGGTTTATTTTGGAGCTCTAACGTGGTTTGGGTAGCAATTGTCCTGATATGCATTTAGTTTTTGCATCAGTTGGTATGGGTTTGCACTTTGATTTATTCATTGCACATATTGTGCCTAGTTTAGAACCTATGATATATTTTTGCTTTTTAAAAAAATATATATTAATTTCATACCAAAACAAGTTATACGATAATGTAAATATTGGAAAAGTCTAGATGTTTTCGGTTGAACATGCCACATCATTACCAACTGAGGTTAAGTCAACAAAATAAATCACACGCACGTGGTATTCATTGTGTATATGTGGGGTATCAGAACGACGTAATTGCTCATTAATTAACACCCTAACCAGTACTACTCAAAATCAAGTCAATGAATTTCTTGGTATTAACTATGCTTCAACGAAGTTCAACTTTAAAGAGGATCCAAAATCCATCAAACAACGAAACACACATTAGTTGAACTAAACCTCTGGGTAGAGATATAAATAAGTCAACCCGACTAAGATTGACTTATGACACAGTGTGCATTAGGTCATACCCAACTTTTTTAAACATACGCAAAAACACAACTTTTAAAAAAAAATCTATTTAGCTAACTCGGTTAAGTTATGAGTTGGGGTGGGAATATACTAGAAGAACCGAAAGGGTCTATGATATAGTCTAGGTCAAACTCAAACTAAGACATACATATACATTTTTAAATAGAGAAGAAGTAAGTTTCTCTTAGAGCCTATAAAGCTAAGCATTTCACGGCTACTTACCACACAAAAAGTCTTTTACCTATTAGACAAGTCTACTTAAGTAAATAATAGTATTTCTTTTAATGCTATTATTATATTAGTTATTTTCACATTATCTAAGTGTGTTATTCTAAAATATAATTGAAATATAATGTTACACACACATACACATATTTCTCTAAAATGTCATGTAAATATCAAAATGTAGGTTAATTTTACCGGTCTATTACATCATTAGTCTATTTAATGACAATTCTAAATACTTATTTAAATATGTTAATGTGAAATATGTATTTAAAATAGGTTAACATGTCATGCCAACTTTTAAAAAGACTCATTTTATGCTTAAAAATAAGGTTATGACAAACAGGTTAGACTCAGTTCTTAAATCTTATTAAGTCTAGAACTTGAAAATCTACCTCGATCTAGTGTATTATCACCTTTGGTTATGATTTTTTTAAATACAAGGTTATGGATTATTTTAAAAACCTAGTGATACCTAACAATCTGGTCTCTTTAAATAAATATAATTTTTCTCGTGTTATTAGTATAATTATTAGATTATTAAAATGCATTGAAATCATATATTTATTTATTTATCCTTCTAGAAATCAAACCACAATGGTCTGTATTTTTTTTTTTCTTTCTAAGTAGCCTAAACAATTATATCATAAATTATTGGATAAAGCAATAAAATTGGGTCTGATACCGTGAAAGAATTATTTTCTAAATATTTTATTATGTTGTAATGTGTATTTACACAATGATATTGTTTTGATCCTCAAGTATTCATAACTTAGGAATCAAGTATTTTGGGCATCGAGTATCTCTAACCTTGGTCTCAATTATCTCTAACTAATATATACTAGTAAAAATTTATACAATCAATGGACAATGAATATTTCATATTTTAATAGAAAATATTATGGCATTCCCCTCTTTGTACAAATCTTCTATCAAATGTATTTCCAATATTTTTCATTAGTTTCAAATGTATCCCCCATATTACTGATTTAATATCATCATAGTATCTGTAAATTTTGACTAAGGAAAAATAAATATTTATAACTTCAAAGATAATTTTGATTTGAAATAGTATTAATATGATAGACTGAACTGATAAAATCATTTAATTTCAATGACCAGACTGAATATGTACTTAATATTTCTAACGTTTTTATATATGTAATTTTGTTTCCTCAAAAAGAAAAAATTAAATATATAATTTGATTTAAAAACAAGAAGAAAATATGTGTAAGTAATCATGTTTGATGTCATAACTATTTTTGGATCAACCACCTCAATGTTAACTAGTTCATAAGCACTCTTTAACGAACTTGGCTGGAAAAAATTGAGTAACTGTTTATATATCGCATGACTTAAGGACCAATTTGTATTAAAAAAAATACTTAAAGGATCAATTTTAACAAAAAAATTTAAATAACTATTTTGTTATAAACATTTAACTTAAAAGACCGCAGAAGATATTTGACAAAAAATAAATTAACTTACATTTTGAAACATAAATTTGAAAAACTATATTGTAATTCGAACCATGTTCCTTGAAGTTACAAAACGAAACTAACCACTACTAATTGTTACTAACACGGACGGCAATGGGTACCTAATGGGCAAGGTACTATAGTACCCATCCCCATACTTGCGTTTGTAAAAAATGTCTGTACCTTCGTGGGCAATAACTTTAGTGCCCTTCTCCATACCCTATGGGCACTTAAGTGCTCATACCTGCACCCATTAGCCACACTTTAACCATGAAAAGACAATAAAAAATACCATAATTGAAATAAAACTATGATCCAAAAAAAATTAAATCAACTCATAAAATAGTATGAATCATAGTATTTAACCAAATAAACGAACATCCAAAACATCCCTAGAAAGAAAGAAAAAATACATACTTTACATCAACTATACGTTAAAAAGTTGCAGTTACATGTAAAAGTCGAAATAATTGTTACTAAAGTTTTTATTAAGTTGTTTTAGGGTTAGACTTAAATAGTTAAATAAATAAATTAATTGTACACAAAAAATAAATAAATTATTTATCAAATTATATAAATACATATATGCGGGTTGCGGAGCTAGGTAGTACAGTGTCCATACTCGTGCCCTTATCCATTCAAATATGCGGGTAATTACTCATACTCAAGTCCAGATCCATGAAAGCGGAGTTTTACTCTACCCATAGCGGATATTTTTTGTGGGTATCCATTGGATCTGGGTCCAATTGTTATCCCAGACGAGAGGGGTTGAACTTACATTTGTACGGATAAAGATAGACTATTTACCAACTAGATCAACGCACACTTTTACTCCACAGCCAAACAAGGAAAAAAAATATTGTTTTTTTTCTTCATTCAAATTCCCTCTCCCCCTTTCTTTCTAACAAACAAAGTACTGATAGTAACGTCTTTTGGAGAATGGACTACGGTTGTACTTTCCAAGTGAGAGTGTAGTCAACTAAAGAGCAACAGAATTCTACGAAATAAAGGACCCTAACCTAAGCCGTTCTTATTTCCTTGAGGAAGTTCAGATTCATATGAAGGGGGTGCTTCCACCTGCTATATAACAATATTACAATAACCATCCTTATCCTTAGAAAATACTCGATTAAGGTTTTTACACATATATTAAGAAATGCATTAATTAAAAGAAAGAGGTGTTATTTTACCAAATTATCTTAATCAATTATTGGTTTGTTTTTCATTAAAGAAAAAATAATACTTTGAAAGTAGTGTATATAATATTAATTGAAAAGTGCAATTGAGAAGAAAAAGTTATTATTGCATTGGAAACTGAAAGTGACATTTATTTTGAAACAATTTTTTTTTACTAAAACGACACTCATTTTAAAACGGATTGAGTACAAAGGAAACCAAACTTGTATAACAAAATTAATTATCATTTCAAAGAGAAAAACTATGAAACATAATTTAAATAAATTATATTATATTAAGGGAAATGCTAACCGGTGCCCCCGGGGCACTGGTTAAGGATACTAAAAAGGGAAATTATATAGTAATTATTGCATTGAAAACTGTGTAATTAATTCATAAATAAGTCAAC
>Ga0228711_1001482_pt1 | contig 34590 bp, 22 predicted proteins | sample MedpolnodulmetaG_2_FD_177996 | JGI IMG/M metagenome (GOLD analysis project Ga0228711, IMG submission 177996) | Root nodule microbial communities from Medicago polymorpha collected in Santa Monica, California, United States - brown nodules | ecosystem: Host-associated > Plants > Roots > Nodule... | reverse complement strand
ACAAAAAAAAATTGTTGATTTTTTTTTTTTTTTTTTTAATATTCCTTGACCCATAATTTTGATTTCTTGCCATTATTATATTTATTCATTTAATAATTGCAATAAAATAATAATTAAACTGTTTATGCTTCATTTTCATTCTTTATGAGGAAATAAGATTTTTGATGACATATATAAATAGAGATATGATTTTTGTGCTACCAAATTTAGATAGCTTTTACGATAACTTTTCTAAGCGGTTAATGTCATTCAAACAGGCCAAATAGACGGTTAATTATGTTTAGTAGATGGTGAATGGATATATTAGATGTCGAAACTCGTTAACAACCAACGTGGCTTCAATAACCACAAATTTGGACGTGGTTAACTATGGTTTTAGGTCTTTAACTATCTGTAGATTTGAGCACCTGAAAATTAAGTTTGTGGCTAATGAAGTTATGTCATTGCGTTGGCAGTTAATGAGTTTCGTCATCTGGTTGACCCATTGACCATCTACTAAACATAATTAATCACATATTTGAACCGTGTTAACGAATTGTCACTAAAGTTGTCTAAGTTTGGTTGTTCATATGACACTACTGTATATAAATATATGAAGTACATGTACCTAAATAAGAAATTAGTTTCCTTTGTGCACATTTTTGTTTTATTTTTTGTTGAGAACTTGGTGTCCGGTTTAAGGACCGACTAATATAATTTTATCATATTGCAGCTATGGTTTGCACTTGCTATTGCTACCAACAGTTGTGCATGGTTACATTCTGCTATTCTTGTGACCAACATGAGAAATTTCCCTATCAGTAGAGGAACTGTTGCAGGAATATTGAAAGGTTATGGAGGAATCAGTGCCGCAGTTTTCACCGAAATATTTAGGGCAATTCTTCATAATTCATCTTCTAATTTCCTGTTATTCCTTGCCATCGGGATTCCTGTTTTGTGCTTCACTGTCATGTTTCTTGTTCGTCCTTGTACTCCGGTTACTGGAGATAGTTCTTCGGAAAAATGGCATTTTCTTTTCATCCAAGTTTCAAGTGTGGCCTTGGGTGTATATTTACTTGTAACAACCACACTTGATTACATTGTACATATAAATTCTACCGTGTCTTATGTTTTGGTGGCTGTGATGATTCTTCTTCTCATGGCTCCACTTGCTATCCCTATAAAGATGACACTGTTTCCCCAAAAAATCAATGAATTAGAAGAAAATGAGCAAAGTGTTGGATCTTCTGATTGTTTGATTCAAGAAGGCAAAGAAGAAAACACAAAACCCCTTTTACAATCTTCTTCAGATACCGCACTCGGTAGTTCATGTGATGCTGATGGCTCATCTGATGTTGATTTGCTTCTTGCTGAGGGTGAAGGAGCAGTAGTACCTTCAAAGAAGAGAAGGCCTAGAAGAGGGGAGGATTTTACAATTTTTGAGGCACTGGTTAAAGCTGATTTCTGGCTGTTATTTTTTGTATACTTTGTTGGTGTTGGAACTGGTGTTACTGTTATTAATAATCTGGCTCAAGTAGGTGCTGCTCAAGGTGTTGAAGATATCACTATCTTACTATCAGTTTTCAGTTTTTTCAATTTCGTCGGACGGCTTGGTGGAGGAGTTGTGTCTGAACATTTTGTCAGGTGATTTTAACATCTACTATCACGCTCATATCAGATAGAATTTTAATAGGTCTATAATCATTGGAATTTATATTAATTCAATGTTACATTTTTGTTCGTGCATAATCGCTGATTGATATTGCGAATGATTGCGGTTAAATGCAGCTGATGCAACCTCAATTAAGTTGTGTCAGTGGAATTTTACCTTTTTTTAGGTTTATGTGATTATGTTGGGTAAGACTCATATAAACTGGACTGTAGCACTTACTTTGTGAACTCTAAGCTTGATTAATAAAAAGGTAACATAGCCGCATTGCAGTAGGAGACGTTGGCGCAATTGGCTAAATTCCATGATCAAATATTGTATGCTCTCTATTTGTATTTTTTCGTTTAGTTTTTACTATTGAACCAGGTTGTTGTTCTAACAGATTCTTGTTTAGCAAAATAAAAGTAAAGTAAGTATTTAGAAGTCTACGGGTTTCTTGTTCTATAATCGAAAACGGGAGTAACTATTCACATTTCACGATTTTCATTTGCAGGACGAAAACGATCCCATGGACGGTATGGATGACATGCACCCAAATAGTTATGATAATCTTGTACCTTCTATTTGCATATGCCATCAAAGGAACACTTTATCCAGCAGTTGGAGTTCTTGGAATCTGCTACGGAGTACAATTTTCAATATTGATTCCTACCGTTTCAGAGCTTTTTGGTTTGAAGCACTTCGGTTTATTTTTCAACTTCATGTCATTAGGTAATCCACTTGGTGCATTACTTTTCTCGGCTCTTCTAGCCGGGCGTATATATGACAATGAGTTGGCAAGGCAACAAGGTTTTGGTCTCATTGTTTCAAGCGTTTCATGTGTTGGTCCAGATTGTTTTAAGGTTACGTTTTTGGTACTTGCTGCTGTTTGTGCTGCTGGCACCATTTCCAGCATTATCTTGACTATAAGAATTAAGCCCGTTTACCAAATGCTTTATGCTGGTGGTTCTTTTAGGCTACCTCAAATGTCATGCAATTAAGAGGTAGAGTGAAGTTGAATATATAACCAATAAAGAAGACCGCTCCTTGAAGGTTTGTTGCAAAATATGTCCTCTGTAGCCGATGTTTTATGATGCCACCGGCTGCAGAACAGCAGTTTAAGGATCTATGTCCGGTTTATTGAGGTCTATTTCCTGGTCTGCTGCGTATTACTGCAATGCATATAATGGCTGATCACCAATCTAGCTATTATTAGATAATTAGTTTTTGGCTTCAATAGGTGTGTGACTACTGGTTTAGTGTGATGAAGTTGAGAATTTTGGTATGTATGTTAGGTATGGTAATGGTATTGACTACTGAGAAAGGTATTGAATCTATGAGATAATTGGAATGATTGGTAATCTCTATGTATACATATGAATGGAAAGGAATTGAATTTATCAGATACTGGGAATGATCACATATTTCTATATGTGATGAAAGTAGTGCCATAATTAGTGAGCTTCATATGTGAAATAGATATTTTTTCTGAAGGTGTATTAGATATTGTTAAATTCGAGATTTTGAATGTCTGCTTCAATGTGTATTAAATATTATTTAATGTACAATTTTAAATGCGAGCTTCATATATATGAGATTTTAGTGCACACTTGCATTGGCGTGGGATTGTCAAAATCATGGTAAGTCACCGCGATTTTGACAAAAGTTTTAGAGATTCAACAAAATCAATGTGTTATTGTGATTTTGTCAAACTTATTGCCAATTCAAACATACACTTAGTCATATAACATTGACAAAGTTGGGGTCAATATTGTAATATGTACGATCAATAGCTATATTTTTGGCCATGTACTGTAATAATCTTTTGAAAAGAACTCAACATCACTTAAAAAAAGAATAGTACCTGTTATGTTATTGTACATGGTTCAATTTCATTGGAGGATTAAGATAGTTTATGATCGTTAATAAAGAGAGTAATCATACTTGTTCACAATAGTTGTCTGCAATCATTTCAATTCCTTCCAAGAATAGCTTACAAAACAGAAATCGAAGTACTAAAAGACATTAAGTAATCTCAATTTTCAAGCATGTAAGACACCTTTTTTCATAAAATAAATGCACCATCAAACACAAATAAAGTTGATATGTTAAGTGAACAGTTCTTGAAACAAAATAATGTATAAAGTAGTTTAAAAACTACAAGAAAGCATTTTTTTGCAGCAAAACAATAAATTTCATGCACTGTAACTACTATACTATTATAAACTACTATTAATTAACAGAAAAAAAGTGTTTTCTTCACTCACCATAGAATCACGCAAGAAAACAAAGACAAAAAACAATCAAGTTGGATTAAGATCTTGAAAGAGTGTAGGCCAAAGTGAATGCTCATCATCAAAATCAAAATCACCTCTGGGTTTATTATAAGGACTACTATAACCCATTGGACTATCAGTTTCAACAGAATTCCTTGTAATAGTTGGACTTCTATTCTCAAACATGATTTTTGCATCCAAAGGTCCAGATACTCTTGGACTCTTGGTGAATCTTCCATCAATAGCCCTACTTCTTAATGGACTTCTATTAGTATACACCATCATTCTCTCATTCATCAATCTTCCATCAATTGGTCCTGATAACTTCAATGCCTTATTATTGTGGACCATTTTCTGCTCATGCATTCTTCCATCTAATGGTCCTGAATATGGCATTGTTCTGCTTCTATACATAGGTTTCTGATGCTTCTCTTCCTTGACCAATGCTCCTCTCCATTTTTGCCCTTGGTACCAATTCGGTTCGTGTAGAACCACAGGTAAAGGCATGTTTTTCTTAACACTATCGTCGCTGCGAAAAACAAACTTGCTCATGCATTTTTTAAAACACTTTTTGATGGTACCAGAAAGGTTTTTTGGTCGTAATGGTTGATCAAGTTCTTGTTCTTTTTTGACTAGTTTGAGAATCTCTAGTCTGTGTTTGGCTATTGAGATTCCCATGCTTTGTAGAAACTCATGGTTGAAGTAAGTTGCATCTTCCAACTGAAGCTCATTGCGGGAAAAGATGAGGCCATAATCATATATGAGTGAATGATCAAGAGTTGTTTTTGATAACCATGAAAACCAGTCCATGGTTGTGCTAAAATGGAAAGATATTGTGGTATGGTTAGATGTGAGGATTGTGATTTATAATGTGGATAGATGGAGAGATAAGGAGGTGTGGCCTAAAGGATGGATAAATGTGGTGGGTATATGGCTATTTCTTTTTATTATTTTTTAGACTATTGTTAGTGACAATTAATTGATACCTAGTTATGTAGTTATTTTGTTTTTTTTATGAAATCTGGTTGGTAGTTGAAATTGAGAATGACAACGGCCAATAATTTGTTGTGTGGAAAGTTTGGGCTATAATGATGCTACATGTTGTAAAGCAAGGGTTGAAAGCAAGTGTAATTGTAATCTAAGACCATAATATTTAAATACAAGTTGTACACTGTAAATTTAAGTTTGAAAGTTAAAATAATAAAAAAAAAACTACAATTGTCGAGAATACTTATGCACAATTAGCCGAACTTCTCTATTAAATATTGTAGTCTTATTACTTGAGTTGAATTGCTGCTATTCCAACAAATTTCAAAATAATTTAAAAGTTGCAATGAAATTACAATGGTAACATACAAAGGTTTATCTAGTTGGTAAAAAAATATGATTCATATTTTATAAGAATGTGGATTTAAAGTGTTATAATTTGTCGATAAACATATATACAATATGTATGCAAATGCTCTCTTTGAATTTCGATACTTGTCTTAACCTTTATGAGTCCATGAGAAGTAAATACTCCTTAAACATTCTTAAGATTTCCTTTATGAGCCCACCTCTAGACGTAAAAGACTGATTAGTATTATGAAGCTAGCTCACTTAACTTTCTTGTAGCCTAAATATTGTGTAGGTAACTTTTCACTAAACATGAATTGGGGCTCCTTCCTTAGGACTTATGAGAGATAAAATGTGTTGAAGCGGGTAGGGACCCATGAAAAAGGAAGTAGTTAAGGCAAATCAATTTGGTAACCTAACCAATTTGTCTATCATGCTACAAGCAATAGTCCAAATGACTCCCACTTTGAATTTTCAAACCCTACTATATAGCTCATATACCTGCCCGCTTTCATTAGATATAATTTCATATAAATTAATAACAATAATAACGGTAGTACTGTGCAAAAAGAAAAACGAGGGAAAGACAAGCTATAACTAACTTTTGTGTCAAGTATCCCATGTGGGTGTTTGCTATGGTTCAGTGAACTAAATCGTCTATGAAGTAAAGTCACAGTTTTCTTTCCAAGACATAACTGATGTGATGAGATAAGGTGGGAGTAAAACTACTATGGTAATCCATTGACAAAAAGTTCATTTCAATAGCCATAGAAAAATTTAGTTAACAATTGGATTCACTTGTTTAAGATTATATATTGATATCCATATTTGTGAAACTGTTTGAGAGAACTTTTAAACATAAGCATCTATATGGTAAACGTTAATGTTACAAGGGTTTAACTAAGTTGTTTATCCAAACAGGCTCATAATACTAATAGTTTTGTGTTGTCAAAAAAAAATTTGAAAGAAAAAATAAATAAATAGTTTATAGATTTTCCATGATATATATATCATAAATACATGTTTTCACACGATAAATAGTCGTGATCATTAATATAAGATCGGATGACAGAATACAAAACAATAAAACCAGTTTAATCTTATCTGAATTGTTAATTTCAGATCAGACGGTTGAAATTTAAACAAAGTTATTTTCTTATATAATGTTATTTAAAATGTTTATCGGACAAAACTGAATTATGAACTATATTCACATACTGTATGATCATTAATCATCACAGAAATGCTAGTATTACCCATTGATTAACCTAAACGTCAACTACTGTGTCAAAGCTATAGCAAATTAATGGTCCAAGGTTTGTGTGCTAATTATGTGTCTTAGCTGGACTGGAATTGACAGAGAAATAGGTATGAACATGGCTGAAACCAACTGATATCACGTGAAATATTAATGGTGAATTGATTTTTTAGGTAATTGACTTAAAATTGGAAAAAAGAAATAAAGAAAAAGGTAAAGGGACAGTACTGCTAGTAGTAGTTCCTTAACGCAGAGCTATACTTACCCCCGAACAAACTTATTGTACTTGTTTAAATACATCTACATTTTCCACCACACGTATATAGTCATAAATACTTGTAAATTTAAAAATATATCAAATTTAAATTTGAAAATGGATATACTATACTCCCTCAGTCATTAATTATAAACAAATTTGAGTTTTTAATTCCTTTCATTAATGAACCACATACATCATTAATTAAATGAACTTAAAAAATAAAGTTTACTTATAATTAGAAACGGATGGAGTACTTGATTTTTCATTATTTAAGGACATAAAATTACTGTAAGAGTTTGTACAAAAAAAAAAGAAACTACTGTATGAACAATCATTGTGTTAACGAGTTCCGACTATAAAAACACTTAGTGCGATTTTATTTATATTTTGGTCAAATTCTGAATTTTTAAGGTTTGTTCTTTTAAAAAGGGAGGACGTGTTAAGACAAAAAAAAATTGAATATATAGATAATATTATATATACATTCAATCAAATTATACCACGAAAATTAATAAATTTTATTTTTTTATTTTACCTATTTTTTACAATAAATACTTGAAGGTATTAATTACTTGATAAAAAAATAATAATACTTAATGGTATTTTTAAATAACATTTTTTTTAAGAAATCAAAATGAAATATATTAAACTAGTTGGTTATCCCCCAGTACAAGGTGTGCCAAAAGAGATAGCAAATAATTACAACAATGTTTCAACAATAATAACAACAGTTAGCCTATACCCAAATATGAAAAAGGTTCTGGCACCAATCATAAAACTTATAATGATAAATTACAAATTTAGCTTTATACCACGAATAGGAAAGAACCCTGATGTTCTCTAGAAGCTGAGAAGGTGTGTTTTCTTTGGCACAGAAAAGTCCGACATTCCTTTCCTTCCAAATAACCCACGAACTAGCAAACCAAACTAAATGCATAAAAGAACACCGTGACTTTGCAAGATTTGCTGAAGTACCAAACTGAATGAAGTGATCCACCATGGTTGAGGGATCTGCAGAGTGATCCACCGTAACATTGTATTGAACTTTGAAAATAACAACTACTTTCTTCACTCTATAACATTCTCCAACAAATTTCGCAGACACCATTATTATTGATATTATGAGATAAAAAATTGAGTTTTCAATATTAAATCAAAGAGGAACATTTTTATAAAAAAACATTAATGCATATGAAATTTCATAGTGTTTTTTCCAATTCCTTGAGGAAAGAGATTATAATAATCTGAAGTTTAGTCTGAATATGAATAAAGTCTGATCAAGAATTGTTCAATTCAAAAATCGAATTTAAATCCCCTCAAATAATTTGTCTTAAGATGAAGTTCATATCAATTAAACTCAATCGCTTGATTAAAGAGTCTTATTAAAGGGCAGAGAAAAGGTGATCTTATACGAGGAAGTAGAAGTAGAGGGCTTAGGAACAATATTTCGTTTGAAAAAATGACAGGTACAAAGTAGAGTATAAAATCAGACCGTATGACGATAGGAAAAGACAAATTTGAATATGGGGTGAGGAAAAGACAAAAACACCATAGAAGATAATGCAAATACATGAACGGTAGAAAATTTGAATGAAGGCAATTTTTTAGGTGAAAAATTTAAAAAACTTATAGCTAAAATTATAACATTTAGAACCACAATCAAACTTGGTGAGTTACAATCTTAGTAAAAGGATAATGACCACATATCCCCCGTTCAATCCGTACTTCAAACCATATCCGGGTCAATACCGTTTGTATGGTATGAATAATCATTGTGTTCCCTCTCAAACGTTTTCTTCTCTTAACAACCTCAAATTTCTACCTTCAACCTAAACAAGTAACATTACATTTTTATAAACATTTATTTATTTACTAATGCTCATGTTTCATGTTATAGTTTTTTTAAACTAAACTCAACATTAGTATGTTGTTTTCTTGGGGAAGAAGATTCAAACAGACTCTACGACATAACATAAGGCCGTTGTGTAGCCAATCACAACGCTCCACGTCATCGTCTTCTTCTCCTTCTCCGTTGAGCTCTTTTGATGGGTCCGGAAATGGTGGTGATGAAAGGGTTAGAGATTTTGAGTATTTTCTTAGAACAATAACTTCTGGGACTGTGGTTGTTGGGACCACCTTAGGCTTTTGGTATTGGTCATCTTTATCTTCTCCTGGTGCTAATAACTCTTTGCATTCTTTCTCTGATTATGCTACTGAGGATCAGTTTCAACAAAACTATCAAAATAAATCCAAGTTTCTCTTCAATGGTAACTCTCATTTTCTTTTACTCATGTTTGAAATTTTGAATATTTTGAATCTGTTACTATATATGGCTGAAATTGCATTCCCATGAAATTGAAGAAGTTGCAATTATTTTGTGATTTTACTATTAAAATTGCTTGTTTTGGGGATTTCAATTTGCAATGCCTAATGTTTTCTTCCTAAAATTAGCTTTAAATTGATAATCATAGGTTTTTGGAATAAATAATAGACTTACTAGCTTCTTAGGACTTAGGGTTATATAGAACACTATTGAATTGAATACTAGGAATATGAAGGGTATGATGGAAGTAGGATTGTTGCAGTTTTATTTTTTATTGACAAATGTTAGTGGTTAATGTGTTAAGGAGATGAGAAATTCGTTAGCAACAGAGATTGAACCATGCATTCTTGCAGTAATTTATTTGGTTTAGCGCAAACACTTATCTTTGTGTTTCTGTTTTGGTGCAGATAGTTATCGAAGAAGAGTATTCTTCAACTACGAAAAACGTCTTCGCTTGCAAAGTCCTCCAGAAAAGGTAATCAATCTTGTCATTATGAGTTTGTTTAATGATCAATCATAGCTTAAAACCAGCAAATTGTTACCATTGAATGTTTTAATATATGACACCTTGTCTGATTCCAGGTTTTCGAGTACTTTGCATCGAATCGGATCCCTGGTGACGAGGTTTTTATGACACCTGCAGATTTGATGCGTGCCATTGTTCCTGTATTTCCTCCTTCCGAATCAAGACGTGTTAGAGAAGGTTCTTTAAGAGGGGAACAGTTTCCTGGCTCGTTAGAATGCGATCCTTCTGAATTTTTTATGCTCTTTGACACAAATAATGATGGACTCATTTCTTTTGCGGAGTGAGTATTTGTTGTCTCTTTTATTTGCTTGAAACTTGTTTGTCATGAGAAATATGAACAACATGATTTCAGAGTTCAAGTGCATTATAGTTTTGATAACAAAATATCTTGTTTTTGTATACCAGGTACATATTTTTTGTCACTCTTCTCAGCATACCAGAATCCAGCTTTTCAGTGGCTTTTAAAATGTTTGATATTGACAGTAACGGGTATGAATCCTCTCCTTCCCTTTCGTAAATGTCAGAAGTTATATATGCAAACTACATTAAGTTTTGGCCTTCAATTTTATTGATGGAATTTTCATTGAGGTTTGTTTGTTGTATTGTCAACAGGGAAATAGATATGGACGAATTCAAGAAAGTGATGGCATTGATGCGATCTCAAAACAGACAAGGGGCTAACCACAGAGACGGACGACGCCTCGGAGTGAAAACACCGATAGAAAATGGCGGTCTCTTGGAGTATTTTTTTGGTAAAGATGGAAAAGATTGCTTACAACATGACAAATTTGTTCAATTCTTAAGACAACTGCATGATGAGGTATGTGAGCCTCTCAAACCTCACGGTCTTGCAGCATCTTTTTCATGATCTGCATATTATGATTTATTTGAGGCTTTATAACTTTGTGAATGTTAGTTAGATTCTGTGTTCTTAGGTATCCTTAAAGATTGCAAAGATCTTTTATGATTATTAATTTTGAATGTTACAAGATAACTTTTGGTTCTTAACTATATTACTTTGCTCTAATGACAAATTAATTTGCAGATCTTGAGATTAGAATTTTCTCATTATGATCACAATAAAAGAGGAACCATTTCGGCCAAGGATTTTGCACTATCCTTGGTTGCATCTGCAGACATTAATCACATAAACAAACTGCTGGATAGGGTCGACGAATTAGACAATGATCCGCATATAGGAGACAAAAGAATTACGTTTGAGGAGTTCAAAGCTTTTGCAGAATTGCGCAAGAAATTGCAGTCCTTCTCTCTGGCCATATTCAGTTACGGAAAAGTTAATGGAGTATTGACAAAAACTGATTTTCAAAGAGCAGCATCACAGGTACTAATGCTTCCCTATTATGCCTAAAAATAATTTTACAGTAGTAATCTATTGATCATTTTTAATAGATGAATAACTTATTATTACGATATCATGTAATGTTCATGTAGGTATGCGGCGTCCATGTTACAGAGAATGTACTTGACATAATTTTTCATGTGTTTGATGCTAACCGAGATGGGAGCTTAAGTGCAAGCGAGTTTGTTCGAGTTATACAAAGAAGAGAAGACATTTCCTCACGTTTTGGATTTGGGAATTTGATAACATGCTGGTTGAACTGTGTAAAGGGTAAATGTTAATGAGCAGAGCATCCATTTTCACCTCTCAGAAACTAAAAGAAGGGTGGAATATGCATTTGGGTTTTACAGTAATGGACTCGGTTAAACCAAATGCAGATTCAAGATAGGGAAACAGGTAGAAGATTCAATCCTGTAGCAATGTAGATTTGCAATGACACTATCAAACCATGATGACATGAGTTGCTAAGAAATGTACAGATTCAAGTTTCCATGTGTTGCTACTTGATACTTGTACATACAAATACTTTTGCTTCTCTTAGCTTTTGTTTCTATTTGGTTATCATATACCCTAGTGTTAATGCTTGTAATATTAGGCTTAACCAATTACTAGACTAGTTATGAAAAGTTTACCTACATCTCATTCTTTGCAACTTCAGAGCATTTTGATGTCTATTTTCCACATATGAATTCATGTCTAAATTACATCGTTTGATGGACTTTTCAAAATAAAACTTCCACAAAGAACTGAAAAGGCTAAAAAGGAACGTTCAGGTATTTAAAGACAAATAGTACTAATGAAGATCAAGTGACAATTTTTTTTAAGTGAAGCTAAATTAATTAGGGTTTTTCTATCATGTGCAAATGTGCAAATTTGCACATGTTAAGAAATTTAAAATAGTAATTTTACATTGGAACTTGAACATTTTGTATTAACTATATAACTTTTTGTTAAATAATTGTTGGTTTCAATAAAAACTTGCTACTTTTAGTTATCTTAACATGTGCAACATTGCACATAATTATTGAACAACAGAGGAAATACAAGGAAAATTAACACCAGGGGTTGGGATTAAACCCAATTAAGTTTTGAAGCCAACTAAGATACTAACCCCAACCATCTTGTGGGCTACTGCCTACGACATTGTAATTTCTACTTAGGAGCATAACAGCATCCTCTTTAAACTTACTCAACAGGAACCTACAATATTGTATAATATGCTCTAAAACAGCGGAATATCGTTTAAACAATCGATGGCAATCTGGAGGCACCACCTTATAGCAAGGGCTTCAGATACCGTGGGATCAGTGGACACGACATCCTTCTTACATGCAGACAAGATAACCTCACCGATTTGTTTTTTAATAATACAGCCTAGAAAAGTTGTGCCACCGGGGAACCAGCCAGCATCAACCTAGATGATATAGTATCCTGTGTACCAAGCCTCCAAGTTTGATTGCACTGCCTGCTGGCTCGGCCTTTTCCTGCTAAGTTTGACTTTGTTAAATTGTAGAACAAAATCCACAGAAGCCGCAGCCACCTCATGGTGGACTGCTGCTGTTTAAACAGACAGTGGTTCCTGGCATACCAAAATTTCAAAAGGGTTGTGCAAAACAGTTGGGAGCCAAGATTGTCTTTGCAAGTCAGCCAATAAAAAATCCAGTCATTCAAATCAAGGTTGGAAGGAGCATGACCTCCTAGAGGTGAAGAGAACCAACCATTTTTGCTAAATCGTGATGCATAAAAAAATGAGAAGTTGTTTCAGCATAAGAATGACAAAGTGGAAAAACAATGTCTAAGTTCAAATCTCTTTGTCAAACTCAAAGTTACCAACTACTCAACTGATCAATCATCAAGCACAAGTACTTTTCATGATACCGGTCATGAATTATGATGACATTGGCAAACACTCAGTGAATCAATGCTCGATCGATCAAACTATTAAGTTACAATAATATACCAAATTTGTTGCCCAACTACGTATGTACAACACCATATATCTAATGTTGGTGTTGTGTAACAATAGAATTTCATTAAATTAGTGCCAAATCTCCCTAAGGTAGACAGTTGCAAGAACCTCAAACATGATAACATGTTATGCAAACTTAATAGACCTTACAGCCATACATTGTTTAATTTGCAAATTGTAAGTGACATATACTTGCTAATCAGTCCCAAAAAACATGTTAAAATACCTAAATCATCCCCAAAGTGTTCATCTTCTGAGGCTCACCCTACTCAAATGCAAAGCAAGTGCATCCCTTATCCTCACTGCACTCTCATCTACCACACCATCAGAAGCAAGAACGTCCCCTTCCTTTTCCACACAACTCACCCCTTTATCTCTTAGCAAAGGATCATTACATTTAATGAGAAAATTATGCAACAAACAACCAGTAACAACAACAAACGGCAAATACTCAACGCAACCCCGTTTCCACTTCCTCGAATCCGACAGTAGCTGCCACCTAGTTCGAAGCCTCCCAAAAGCATCACCGAACAACCCCATTGCACGACTATGAGTAGAATTAAAAGCAATTTCAGCCGAACTAAAATTATCTTCTTCATTCCCTCTACTGTAAGGTGTTAAAAGCCAAGGCAAAAGTGGAAAACATGAATCTCCCAAAACATACTGAGGAATCAAACTTCCATCACTAAGCTTATAAGATGGCCCTTGCAACAATTCCCTTGATTCCACAACCCCATGATAAAGCTTACTCTCATGCAAAATCGTTTCGGGTTTCATCGAATTCGGCCAACCAGATGAAACATCTAAAAATCTCCCTTCAGAATCAACCAATGCTTGAACCATCAAAAACCCATTTTTACCCAAAATTTGCTCTTCAATTTCAAAACCAGTCAAACCCAAAATCCCAAAACAATTAGGAAGTGAACTGAAACCAAAACCCACCACAACCCTATCAGAATCAGTTCGAAGCTCAAACAAATTCCCTAAATTATCATTAACCGCTTTACAAACAGTGAAAAAAGCACGGCAAGCATCGGAGGGAGAAATTCCGAATCTCCGGGCAACGGAATTGTAACCAGCGCCATGAGCTAATCGGAAAATTGCAGCTGCTAGGGCACAATCAGGGGTAATTTGGGGAATTGAGGAGGTGAGAGTGGGAGAGAGGAGATCAAGGAGGTGGAAGAAAGAGGGATTTGACATGCGAAAAGCGTCCAGCCAGCGTGAATCGGAGGCGGAAGTGGAAGAAATGAAGCGGCGGAACCATGAGTGGTGGTGGTGAGGTGAGGAGAGAGAAAGTGGGTGGGAGGGTTTGAGGAGGAGAGAGAGAGAGTGAGAAGTTGAGGAGATGAGGGAATCGAGGAGGAGAGATTGAGAAGGGAGAAGAGTGAGGTCGTTTTGTGAGAGGAAGGTTTGTGCTGTCAGTGTAACTTTGGAGATTATGCCGAAGAGATTGTTTTGCTTAGAATATGATTTCTTTGTCTTCAACTTGCGCTTTCCGGCAGTAACCATGGTGGTTTGTGGTGGTCGAGGTAGTTGCTCAAAGTAAGCTTAACTTTGGTTTTGTTTTTTGAACATCTAACTTTAAGGTTTAAATATGTTTTTTTGCTTTCCTTTTTAAAAAAAACAATTTGTTTTTTCTTTATTTTCATCAAAAGTTATTTGATAATTTATAATGGGTTAAATATGTTGTTTTGATCCTTGTAAATATAATTTAAAAAAAAGTGACATATTTTGATTCCTATGAAAAATTTCAACATTTGGGTCTCTCTGTTAAATTAAATTTTGTTTAATTATGTTTAAATATTTAAATTTTTGAATGATTTTTGAAAGACTTGTTTAAAATATTATTAAAATTCCATCCACAACAAATTAGCCCAAAATTTAATTTCTAGTTTCAAATTTTCATGTGTTTTATCTTGTAATTTTGACATTTTAAAAAATTCATTTTAAATTCGTTAGATTTAAAAATTCTATTTTTTATAAATGAGTTTCTTATAATGTTTTTTTTGAACAAGGCAAGATGGAATATATTAAATTACCATAGGTGATTCATCTCGCACAAGATATGCAAAAGAGAACACCCAACACAAACAAAGTTTAGTACAGTCTGAAGTCAAAAGCTTAAACGAATAGCAGAAGAAAATAGACAAAAATCTATACCAGCACACCCATGCACAATAAAGGATGTTGTCCCCAAGTCACTATAACTAAGGCGAAGCTGTGCATATTTGCCTTAAGCCAATCAAAAGACATAATCTTGACCCATTCTGATAAACGATCCGAAGTCAATAACTTATAATGTCCTTTAACATGTATGTAAAAATACGTGCTAAAATTTTTTATAGGACCAAAACGTGACATTTTTTATAAGGACCAAAAACGAAATTCGCTGTATTTATAGAGGAAAAAAACTATAAGCCATTTATAATAGATGATCTTATAAAAATTATCTTATAAGTTAACTTCTAGCGGATTAGTTAGCTGAATGAATTTGTAGTGTTTGATAAAATTAACGGTTGAACTAACTTAAAAACACAATGCATAAAAAAGATATGTTTAATTAATATTTAATATATGTCAAGTAAAATTATAATGGTAAAATTGAGGCAAAAGATGATAAGCTTTTAAGGTATAAACTTATTTAATTAGCTTATCAAAATAAGATATAAGTTAGTAAAAGTAAGTTATAAGTGTGAGAGAAAAATGTTACTACAAAACAAATTCCTTTGTCATATTAGCTTAAAAACTATTGATCATAAGTAAGCGTTAGAGAGTGGTTAAAAAAACTATAAACCCAAAATCTGACATTGTCAATTAGAGTCTAGTAACTACTAATATACAATTTTTTCCCTTTTTTTTTCCATCAAATTTTTTTTTTTGTGTCCGTATAACAAAAAGGAGATTTTCAATTTAAATCTAACCACAAAATATTCCACAATCTTGACATTATTAGTTAGATCTTCCAAATTAATTATTGTTGTTTTTAATCACATGTCAAAATTTTTTTTTTTGTCCGTATAACAGAAAGGAGATTTTCAATTTAAATCTAACCACAAAATATTCCATAATCTCGACATTATTAGTTAAGTTAGATCTTCCAAATTAATTATTGTTGTTTTTAATCACATGAAAATAAGTTTAAATGCACGGTTGATTTAGTGCTATTATTTCAGTAAGTTTATGAATTTTGCATTCAGATAGTCTCGATCACTATGTTTAAATTTATTTGTATTGACGTGTCAAGTTGAATACTCCTTCAATTTATAAACATTAAGTGAAATAAAACTTTATTCTAAAAATTGACCCAAAACATTTGATTCAGTTTTTATCAACACAATTTTATTTGTTTTGATTTTTCGTCTTTATGCGGTATATTTTTTGTTTTCCGTCTTAATGCGGTGTTTATTAGATCCGGAGACGTATTCTGAAGAGTTGAATATAGTTATATGAGTAGGAAATTAACATTTTTGTTTTTTAAATGCAGGATGACAGAACCTGCATCTACTGGGAAAAAGTTGTCGCCGCCTCAAGAAATAGCAACTGTTGGAAATGAAATTGGCACATCACCATGTTGTGTTTCTGTGTGGAATGGTTCCCAATGGGAGCTTTGGAAACAATCAATGGATGAGATGGTTAAGAGATATAGCGAAGCTTCCAAAGATCATGGCCCTTTTATTGGAGTTAGTAGTAAAGTCTCACTCTTTCATGACCATACTGAAGATACAATTTTCCATGAAGGTGCCAACCCATTTCTACACCTTGGACATTAAGGTTCGCCCTTCTATCGCTGCATTTGTGAACAAAGTGTGGAGATCTAAATACTGAATAAAAATCCTTGCAAATTTTATGAAGGAATTAATATCAATGATTAAAACTCGGCTGAAAAGACCTATAAGATGTGTAGTGTTTACAGTTCCAAATTCATTCGGTCGATTCCAGCTAAAAGTGATAGGTTCTACTTGTATGGTGGCTGGTCTAAATGTTATATTGGTGCAGAAGATTTGCTTGGAAATATGATGCCTTACCTGATTCTGAAAATATATTCAAGAAACATGTTCATGAGGACAGAGAAATTAAATCAATGGCTCTTCTTCGAGGTATAATCCAGGAGGCGATAACTCAGCTTTCCTCTCAGGCAAGTGTTGAGGTTGATTTAGAGTTGGGAGATGATCTGAAGATACACAAGGTTATGAAGTGGGAGAAGTTTGAGGACATAAACAGAGATGTGTTTGAGAAGTGTGAGAGGAAGAAGCCAAGAATATAAATGATGTGATAATTGTAGGTCGATGTTGAAATATACCAAAGGTGAAGAATCTTGTTACTAAAATATGCAAACGAGATGAGCTTTATAGAGGTATGAATCCTATGGTAGCTGCACTTCAAGGTGCAGCAGCAGCAGGAGATTTATTTTTAGACGTTGATCATCCATTTGGTAAATTAGATAAAATGACATTTCTAACCATCTGTGAAGAATATCCAAATATATATGTAAACAAGTTTGCATGGTTTATTTTAAAGGGAAAGTGAAAAAATACTTGTTTACCAAAGTTTTCCTCATTTGTTTGTTGATGTTAGGACTATAGAGTAGTGCTTAATTAGTGCTAACATAAATGATTTTTTTTAAAAAAAGTAATAATAACTAAGTTATGAGTTCCGAGTGTTATCAAGCTATTCCCTTGGTGTCATGGTCAATTTTATCCATGAATATCATGTATATGAATTTTTTGGCATCCCTAATTACTGCTACTATTACTATTTTTTTTTTCCTCAAAAAAAGAGAGCCTATTATTACTATTATATTCATTTGATTTTTTTATTCATTTATATACTTTGTGTTTTTTGACAACTAATTGCTAATATTTTTCTTTAAAAAAATCCTTTATTTTGAGGAGAAAACTTTGGTGCCTATTCCTTACATGTTTTTCGCATGTTTCTTCACATAATTAAAATTCATTTTTTGTGGTTATAACAAACTTTTTAAAAATTATGGATTTGAGAAATCATAGGTAGTTGTGAGTATTTTACGTGAAGTACCACATGAAAAACATATAAAAAAAATGCACCTAAGTTTTATCCTTATATTAATTATAGCAAAAAACTTAAGTGTATTTTTTTTATATAGTTCCTAAATAAACTACTCATGAAAAGTGTATCTTTAGTTAAGAATCATATGAAAAACACATAAAAAAATTCACATGAGTTTTGTCCTTATTTCAAGCTATTTATCTATTTATCAGTTTTCTTCTTCATTAAATTTCATTGATTTTTTGTCCTAAGTTTTATTCTTATTTCAATCCACAATTTTTTTTCTCCCAATAGCTATCCAAACATTCCTAACAAGATTTACTTTTATTTAGTGTATAGTGTGATTCAAAACAATTCTCTCCATTGCTAAAAAAAAATCCCTCCCATGCATAAAAAGAAATATATTAGTATTTTATATAAGACAATATAATTTTCATATTATAACTTATACATAACTAGCTGTTGAGAAAACAAAACAAACCATCTTTTGTTTGAGAGGAAAAGCAAACAAACAAGTAAACAAAGATATTTAGTTATTTATTGAAATACTAATCTAATAATTAGCAATTTATATAATTTGAAGTCCACAAAAAGCTTTTTCACAAAAAATATTATTGATTAATAATTTATTTTTTCAATCCACAATTTTCTCCTATCATTATGAATCCATTAATTTCTTTTCTTGGACAGATAGCGGTGTAGTGTGATTTAATTAAAATATTTCGTAGAAGACTATATAATTTCTCATATTATAAACTATCTATAACTAGCTATTAAAAAAAATACAAGCAAAAACAAGCAACCTTTTTTTTAGAGGAAAAACTAACAAATAAGTAAACAAGGATATTTAGTTATTTTTTCAAATGCAAATCTAATAAATAGCTATTTATATAATTTAAAGTCCAAATAATCATTTTTTACATAAAAAATATTAATAATTAATAATTGTTATCTGTATAATTTAAAGTCCACAAAAATTATTTTAACAGCCGCACTTACAACTTTTTTTTCCTTTTATGTTAATTCTTAATTGTTTTCTACCCTAACATGCTTCCCAAGTTTGACACAATTTCAGCCATTGTAACCACAATCCATTGTAAAATATGGTCATTGAAAGTAAGGATAATAAAACTATGAAGACTTCCAAATTTTAAGTATCCAAATAAGCACGAGTTTATTGAGATGATTTTACTAGATGAGAATGTATCTTTTATATATTAATAGATTTTCATTGTCATCCCTAACCACGAGAGTAATCTTCCTTCCTTTCCTCATATTAAACATTAAAAAAATACATTAATAATATTTTCATGCTTATTTTTTCTTAATTTCATTAAAAAATATTATTATATTATCAAGTAAATTAATATTCACTATTCGAGTCACTATCAAATTTGTCATGTTTTTTTGGTGGTGTTTTTTTGGTGGTGTTTATAAAATCTTTTGATGGTGATCAAATTGTCATGTATAATAAATATAAATGCAATCAAATCGAAATTCTATTTTCTTAAATTTTTCAATTTAATATATTCATAATTTTTGAATTTATCTACTCAAAAAATAAACATTGTTCGAGTCACAACGAGTTATCCCGTGCCAAGCAAGGTCATTATACTAGTAATTTTAGAAGAGAGGTTAAAAAAATTTTGGCAAATAAGAGCTTATATTTAGAGCCAAAGAGAGTGATTACGTTGAGAGTGGGGTAGTCAACTAGTTAAAAGTCAAAAAATGATCTTTTTATCACAAAGTTTTCTTTGTTTATTCATTAAAAAATACCTTAATCTTTTCTTTTTATATAAATGTTGCAGTATCTCAATATTTAATTGAATAATGATTATTTTTATAAAATTTGTAGAAAACATTCCTTTTGATTAAATTAATCATTGATTGTCTAATATCTAATATATCAGTCACATATGATGGTAATGATCCCGCTCTTAAGAAATCGTAGAGAAAGCTAAGAAGCACATCCGTGTGGTATTTGATATTGATTTTAGCTTGTATTTCATTGTGAAATTACTATTTGTTCTTTGTTGAGTTGGTCTTTATGAGTTAGATTTCCTTCTAAACATACGAGTAATTAGATGTCACTACTTATAACCTTAGAATTCAAAAGAAACAGTAATGTTAAAGTCTGATGCAAAACATGAATTAATACAACTTGGTTTAATTTCTAATACCAAAGACTAGGGCATCAACACTTTGGACGGGGTAAAATTGACAAATACAAGTTGTATAAAAAAAAGCTCAAAACCATCATTGTAAGTTGTTAACCGTTTGCAATTAGTCTCTCCCGCTAACTCCCGTTACAAAAACGTTGTGGTGGCAGACGGAGACACACGTGGTGAAGGGTGAGTTGGCAAAAACAAACTTGTATGTCAAAAGAGATGATGAGTGGCTAGAAAGGAGGGACCCAATTTTGCGTTTTTGCGTTTTTTTTTAGCTTCATCCCTCTGCAATTTTGCGTTTTTGGTTTTGGACCCTTTTTTCTAGCCACTCATCATCTCTCTTGACACATAAGTCTGCTTTTGCCAACTCACCCTTCGCCATGTGTCTCTGTCTGCCACCACATTTTTGTAACTAGAGTTAACGGAAGGGACTAATTGCAAACGGTTAACAACTTACAAGGATGGTTTTGAAAGAAGAAAAAAAAAATACAGGGACGAATTGCAAAAACATGCGAACTTAAAGGGACGTTATGCATATTTAAGCCAAAAAAAATAGTGCCAAGAAATAAGTTGTATGTGAAAACAGACGTTACTTACAAGTTCCAACATTGCAAAATACTATTGCCAACACAGTATGGCGACAACAAATATAAAAAATTATTCATAATCAACACCATAACCTACTAAATGCTTTCTCACAAGGTTATTATTAACACTAACGGCAACGCAACCACGGCTATAAAGACCAACAAAGCATAGAAGGGCGTTCGGATCCTCTCCATTTCCTTTGAAAATGGGGATTTGCATTTCCTTATCTTGCGGAACGACACGTGACATAAGTGGAGACCAACAAAGCATTGAATTCTTTTATTATTTGAGGAAATGCCGATCCCCATTTTCAAAGGAAATGGAGAGGATCCGGACGCGATAGAAGGTGGATCCACAAAATTAATAAAACAATTATCCAGCCAAAAAACAAGCCAATTCATACGCACAAACTCTGTTCTCAGCCTTATACAATTGAACAATTACTTAAACACTATAATAAAGACATTGTTTCTCTGGTTCAAACATTTTATTTACACGAGAATGTTATTATTACATAATACCTAATGCACAGACAGTGAGACAACATAGATATTCTCACACGGCATACACACTTAGAGGAAAAAGGGAAAAAAAGATATATGTACAATTATTTTTAGACAGGTAAATACAAATACGCAAAGTAAAGCATAATTACAATATTACATGCCTACAACTGTAAAGACACTTTTTAGAAATCACCTCTCATCTTCAGTTAATCTTATTTTATAATTATCCAAAACAGTAGCTATAAGTAGAATTGTTTGTTCACCGTGCAGAGAGCAGAATTCTCTCGATCACCTGGTCTACTCTGGTCGAAAGCTTATCAAATTTGGAAGATCAGTTGAATGGAGCTTCTTAATATCAGCCGCATTGACCTTGCAAGACTCCAAGGAAAGAGTGCGTAAATTTTTCAAAGGCTTCAAATACCGCAGTCCTTCATTTGTTACACGAGAATTTGAGACATTTAGCGACCTCAGTGCAGTCATTCCTGCATTCAAATATAGATATACAAACATGTATTTAGCCAAAGCAGAGCAAACCTCTTTGTTTGATCCAACTATGGGGCAAGGAAGGAAACAAAAAGCAACACAAATAAATGATATTCTCTATCTAATTTTATTTTTCTTTGATTTAATCCCGATTCTGCAAGACTTGGTTATTTGCTCATGATCAATGGGTTTACACGTGTTCCTGTGATGATTACACTAATATTTTAACCTTTTGCACATGAACAATAACTAACATTAGTATACCAGCTGCATCCTCATTACACGTGGTGCTTAATTAACAGTCAACATGAATTACCAGGGGGTAATAGAATGTTGACTGCACATTGAAGTTACAGTCTCATGTCTTTAATACATATACCAAATCATTTATATATTTTTTTGTTGAAAAGATGATGCAAGGAAGATATGCAGTGATGAAGACATGCAGAAAATACCAGAGATTAATTCCAGAGTTTTATCTGTCAATTTGCAATTCTGTGAAAGGTTTAACTGTGTCAGGGAAACAATTTCTCTTATATTTTTCACGCCTGCATCAGTTAATAATCCACCACATATCTCAAGGGATTGCAGGTTCTTGAACGCTGCAAGATTCAAAAAAGGAAATAACATTTAAGTCACCAAGATAACTTTATGCTTTTGTCAAAAAAAATAAAAAAATTATTGTATGCCGAAGATTATGTAGACCCGTGCTTTCCCATTACTTCAAATTAGTGTTCATTTTATGCAATATATACCAAACGAAATGACAAATAATGAAAAAGTAAGCTGGACTTAAATGAGGTTTCCGAGTAGTACTACCTCAGATTATTTTTTACGTTTTTATTTTGGGTCATTAAACCATTTATTTGTTTATGTAGATTTATTTATTCTCTTGAACAGTTATAACAATTTCAGAACAGATGTGTGCAGCCCAATAGCCATATGATAAGCATCAAATACCTAAAAATAGAAAGCGCCATGGGAAATGCCGAGTATTCTCATTATTACTCATGCATTCTCATTTCAAGTGTAGACTAATTAGTCGGTTAGATACTACAATTTACAGAGACATGATATATAATCAAGTATTTTAAAGAAACAGAGTTAACATACACCAAATGAACAATGAAAAACAACAATAGCTTGAAGTTGATATATATACATACATCGTAAATATGTAGTTCCAGAGTCAGTAATACGGGCTCCAAAGAGATCCAATGTTATCAATCCACTCAGACCTATACAAAACAAGAGCCAATCAGACAGTTACATTTGAAGCTAGTAAGTATCTAATGGAAGTAAAAAAAAAAAATAGTACAGCTCACACAAATTAATATGGACATTGAGTGGAACAGTAAAAGTGAAGAAAAAAATATCGTATAGCTCGCACCTCATAAAAGGGAGAATGATCGTGGTCAGCATAGAGTAAAACTACCTCGGTTCGGTTAGTTTCAGATAAAATGCATTTCATGCAGGGTTGCATCTAAAGTTGAAAACAGGTATTTCAATGAAATACTAAACCAAAGATGCAACCTGCAGTTTGTTGTAGGTCAGCAATCTTTCTTGGCAACAGGATCAGAGTCAGATTAAACCGCAGAGCTTGCTGATAGGTTTAAGTTGAAGAAGAGTGGTGCCTTAGCTAACTGCAATAGCTTTTGGCCTACCGGTAAGCACTCAATGCAAATATTAGTTTTGCATGTGAGTTAAAATCTGTTTAGATGCATTCTGTTCCAACCGCGAGGCAAGTACAGTGTGTCTGCGGGACGTTCCTCGAAGAAAGCAAAGGCGGTTTATTTCTGCCTCAGTCACGAGGTGCTTGGGATAAGTCTCGAGGCGTTTTCGGGCAGCTAGGAAGGCGGCATTTCGTACTGCCTGGGTGAGGTATTTTGCTCAGGTATGGTATAAAATAACAGGTTTTTTCAGTAATTTGTGAGAGCTAGATCATCACCAAAAGAGGGAACTTTTAGGGAAACTTAAGGACTAAGGGTTGAGTGCTTTTGGGTGAGATTCTAGGGTTGGGAAATACATTCTAAAGACCTTTTGTAGTGAGATTTCATTGGAGGAAGGATCTAAGTATTCTCTCTTGTGTTCTTGAGTGATTTTGTTAGAGGGTTAAGAGAAAGGGCAAAAGGGCAGCCCGGTGCACTAAAGCTCCCGCATACGCAGGGTCCGGGAAGGGGTTCCACCATTTGGTGTACTGTACGCAGCCTTACCCTGTTTTTACACAAGAGGTTGTTTCCAGGACTTGAACCCGTGACCTTCTAGTCACGTGACAACAACTTTACCAGTTGCGCCAAGGTGGTTAAGAGAAAGGGAAATGGTAAAAATTAGTTTGTTGTTGAAGCTAATTTCTTCCGACTCTTTTTTTCTCTTGTAAAGATTAATTGATAGTGGGCTGGAGAGCTGCTCTCTCCTCCAGACGTAGGTCAATTTGTACAGAACTGTGTAAACAATCTTGGTCTGTTTGTTCCTCTACTCTTTTTATCATGTTCTTTGGATTGATTGTTTGCTTGCTTGCTTGCTTTACACATAGGTTCTAGATTTGTTCTTGGTTGATATTATTATTGATTGGACTGTTTAGTTTGTTGGTTGCCATTGTTATTTGTTCCACTTCCTTGATTGAAACCTCAACAATTGGGATGAGTCCCACATTGGAGGTGATATGGTTTGAAGAAGTGTTTATAAGTGGGAGCAGTCCCCACCTCACAAGCCGATTTTGTGGGGTTGTGTTTGGCTCAACCACAAATTCTAAGAGATTCCATAAAGGTAGAAATCTCGCAGCTAAGTGCTAAAAGAGGGATTGTTAGTTGAAGGTAAGCAAGCGATCAAGTCATGTGTGAAGGCTTAGATAGGGCCAGAGTTGGATTCAAACATTGTGTTTGTACAAGGGCTCAAGTAGAAAGAGTTGTGACCTAACAGATGTAGTTTTTACCCCAATAAAGCACTTGAGTTGATCCAATCCACTACAATAAGTTAGTTGAAGGTAAGCAAGCCATCATGTCATGTGTTAAGGCTTAGATAGGGCCGGAGTTGGATTCAAACATCGTGTTTGTACAAGGGCTCAAGTAGAAAGAGTTGTGACCCGACAGATGTAGTTTTTACCCCAAAAAAGCACTTGAGTTGATCCAATCCAATGCAATAGGTTAGTTGTTTCCAAATAGCGTGTGACAAATAGCGGGGGGGGGAAATGGATGCTTAGAAATAAATAATCGGTCATTAGCACAGTATATTAGATGATCCACCCAGAAAAAAAATGGAGCATATGAAAATAAAGAAGGGGAATGAGAGAAAGAGAAGTAAAACATACAAGTCAAAAGTGATCATAAAGAGGGAGAATCGTTAAGATGACTCGAAATAAATGAAATCATTCAAAAGAAACAAGATAGGGAACTTTGGCATGCTTCAGTGTTAGATATATAAAATATTTTTTAAAAGAATAACAAAAAATAAAAGGAAAAATAATAAAAAAAATAATCAGTCAGGGCCATATCAATGACTTATTATTGATGCATATACACAATACAGCACTATACAGTACCCTCTATGCATATACAAAACGATTCATGCAAGAGCACCAAATATAAAAAGATAACAGGTGAATACACATGAAAGAAAGACATAGCAGATACACAAGGAAACACTTACTTGTAAGATTTGCCAATCCAGCATCAGTTATCTGTCGAGCATCCAGATTAAGTGATTTAAGATTTGTTAATCCCGAGAGCCTTTTTAGACCATTATCAGTTACTGAGGTGAATGACAGATTCAAATCTTCCAGCTTGTTTAAACCTGGACAAAAGCATGAACCAATTCAGATATGCATTAAAATCAGTGTCATGAATATCTCTAACAAGACATGATCAGGTGGATGGACACATTCGTGTGTACAAGTAGAAGTAACTGGAAAGCATATATTTATAAATAGATAGACAAAGAAGCTGTACAACTATAAAAAGAAATGCATTTGGTCCAAAAAAAAACTATAAAAAGAAATGTCTTAAATCAAACTAAAAATGTCAGCTCACAGTGATTACATCTTAGGCAGATTGGCAAATTATTCACACAAATCAATTTTCTTTTTACAAAACTTCACTTATATTAGTGTAACTAAATACACTTCCTCAAATTATCTTCCAACATATATACAGCAGTCTGTGATCACATTCCAAGATTGGGCCATAACGCACAAAATGTCAATTTATATACTAGAAGTTGTCAACATGGAAGCTGAATAACAAGGTGCTTAAGCGAAACATATTATATGAAACATAGAATACCTCGTAGACAGCACTCACACTTAAACATATAACCAACAAATATAGAAACATATGCCCTAATTTGAATTTATCTGCCAATAAATTCACACTGATTATTGAGTTTAAATTCTCATTTGATAGCTACAGGGTTGTTTCCACCAACCTGATATATATCGAATCCCGCTGTTCCCGACTTCAGTGTCAGACAACACTAGGCTTTTCAAGAGAGTGAGGCCTGAAAGAAAAATAACTAAAAATTTCATACTGTATGTCATACTTCCAATCCAAATATTGGAATCCTAAAATCTTAGATATTCAGAAGAACAAAGCAGTAAACCTGTCAAATTCACAAGTCCTTCATCCCCGATCTGGCAAGAATCCAGATTCAAATACTCCAATTTTGTTAAACCTGTCAAAGAGAAGCCAATTAAAGATCTAAAGGACAATTGGAAAAATAAACAATACACAAGTTTTAGTCATGATGATAGTCAATGTAGCAGAAGTTGCATATGAAACAAATTGAGTATGAAACGAGTTATTTTTCCAATGGTACTCAAGAATGCCAAGAGCCAGCACCCAAAGAGATTAAATAGGGAGCCTTAAGAAATTTGAAGACTATAACAAGCCCCTAATAATTTCTACGTCATTATTAGGTTAGGTTTGTGTCTTTTTACATGACCCTAAGTGAAGGGAAGTACAATAGGGCAAAGGATAAGATGTGCCTTCTAAATAGATATTATCGCGAGATTTTAAAATTTAAAACAATTCATGACAAAGAATAATAGCTACAGTAATTTTCCCTCGAAAATTAGTCTTTTTGATTTTATAAAAAGAAACTATCAGGGGTAAGAATTTGGCTTTGAGGTTGACTAAGTTCAAGTACACTAGGAGACAGTTGTTAATGACAATTAGTATCACATTTATTAATAATAATTTTCTCATTCCCCAATTTATTTTTTTTAAAAGGAAAAGTGATTATTAAAATTAGTATCAATAAGGAAATCATGAAGATGTTAATGTCAAATTATCAAAAGCAATAATATAAATGGGGAAGGTCTATCTCAGCTCTTAGCATCTAAAAATTGGCAGGTGGTAGTGAGAATTGAAGAGATAAATACACAGAGACTGTACAGATCATGTATCTTTCCAACCTAGGGATTAAGGAAGCAGCTTGTGAAAAAGTTGCTCTTAAAAGAGTTATAGAGGTATGAATAACCTTTTAGATGAACTAAGCATGCGTCTGAAATCTTGTTAAATGCAAGACTTAACCTCTTCAAGCCTGTAAGACCTGCAGGAAAGGGAACATATGTTGTAAAACTGAGAAATTGTTGTTTTGTCATCCTATGAGTAAAAAGTATGGACATGGACATTAAGTCGTCAAAATTGGTCGCTATATATTCGAGTTACCAGAAAATTTCTCAAATCCATCATCAGAAAGACCACATCTGTTGAGATTTAAGCATGCCAGGGCAGCTAAGGCTGCACGTGAAAGAAAAACATGATTAAAGAAATAACCATGAGAATTTTGGACATTGGAACAGTGGTAAGCAAATATGAGATGCCAAGATCAGATATAATCTTTTCTGTCCAAGCACTACTTGGATTGCATGTCAGAATTGTCAAATCATTAGTTTTCTAAATAAATTAGAGGGAAAGCAAGCATTGCAAAACGACGTCCAAAACAAACAAATTTGATGTCCAAAATCGACATAAATGAATTGTTTAAGATGAGAATTGTTTACCAGAAATATACTCAAAACATGCAGCAGTGATACTGCATCCTTCAACATTTAATGTGCTAAGCATTTGCAAACCTGTAAACCAGAGAGGAATATTCAAGCAATGTAATAATACATAAAGCAAACTGATTTTACAACTCAATAAACACAAAACACCTTTTTGATAACAGTTAAAGAATAACATATTTTCACTAGAGTGAACATAAACTGTGTTATGAGTATAGCTGTCAAAGAAGCCCCAAAATCAAAAGCCCCCGTCAATTGAGCCCTATTAAAGCCGCATGATTTCAGGCCCCATATTGAATAAGTTTATTTTCGGCCCAGCCCACTATCTACTCTGCTTTTTGTTGGCCCTAATAGAGGGGGCTTAGGGGCCCAATTTATTTCATGCCAAATATTATCGCTATTCAGTTACACTCATCTCAACAACATTCAGTAGTTCTCGTTTTCACATCGACACCAATCGCCCTCTCAACCTTGATCTACTACTATAACCACCGTCTTCTTTGTTCAACCTTCATCTCCTCCGTGAACCTTCGTCTTCTCTGCTAATCAAATTCATTTTTTCTTTTCTTCTTAAATTGGTCTAAATTATTCTATTCTTCATCGATAAAATACAAAACACGGGGTAATACGAATTGAATTTAAAAGTTCGATTTTGTGTGGTTGCAGAATTCTAAGTGTACTTCATCGATAAGCATGAAAGCGCAAGGTACCCAAGGGACAAAAATAAATTTTTTTAGGGGCAAAAATAATTATTGCCTTCTTTAAACTAATTAATCTTTTTTGTTCCAAATAAATAATCTTTCAAAACAGCTTATTTTAAAAAGAATATCTGTGTTAGAAGCGCTCATCATATTTTAAGAAGAAATGCTGGAAAAAAAAATTCAACAAAAAAAATTGGAAAAAAAAAGTAAATGTGAAAGGGGGCCAATTTTAAGCCCCCTTAACATGTGGGGCTTATAAAAAATAGGGCTCATTATTAGTTAGGAGTATTTTAATCCCCCTTCACACTGGAATTGGGACCCAAAAAGTTAAAATCCCTTAAATTGACATCTCTAGTTATGAGTTTTAGATACAAAGACCAAACAACTCCAAATCCTAAATAAATAGGGAAATCATGAAATAAATCAAGAAAGTGACTAAGAAATATGAAAATTTACCCTACGACAAAATAATCCAAGGTACTTTAAGATTAGAAACTGAACTCAGAACAGAAACAAATATATTCTAATAATATGTCAATATATTATGAGATATTATATTCTACTAAATTGACAACTAGATATGTTATGACGTGCATAAAACAGAAGCAGCTGTTATAGTCTTGATGTAACACTTGTAATTGATGACAAACAATATGGAAATACCTCTTAAGTAAGAAATCCCAAGATCAGTAATACTGCTGTTAGAAATTTGCAACTCCTTTAAATTAATAAAACCTGAAACATTTCATATTGAAAGTCAACTGAAACTGTGATCAAGGCCTAACTTTTTGCATCTAAACGTATGAAGAGAAAGAATTGAATTGGGTAATTTTATGAAGCCATTAATTAAGTTACAAGACCAAATGTTCAGATATGAACTCAACTATGAAAATCGGTATCAAGTATCGACCATAGTAACATTTTGCTTCCACCTCATTAGTAGAAAAACTTCTACATATAGTATCACAAAAGCATGAAAATATGAATTTTGTTACGCACAAAAGATAGGAGAGAGAGTAAAATGCAACTACTATGATAAAAAACACAAATGAGCAATACCTGAGATAGCCTTCATATCTGAATCTGTAACACATTTACAGCATCCGATATTAAGAGACTCCAGCTTTTTCAGACCTGTATTCGAAATGAAAAAAAAAAAAACCGAACTAAATCTATAACCTAGAAATTCCAAAACCAGGTTTCTTTGAAAGCAAATTCTAAACAGGAAAGCATTTATTAATAAAATTTAAATAATAAAGTCCGTAGAAGAAGCCAATGAAGGTTGGCTCAAGTGGTAAGATTAAAGAGCCTCTGACGCAAGGATCCATAGATCGGTTCTTATTGGCAATCCTCTATTGCAAGTCAACTATATCCTAAATTGGCATACCCTGACCTCGCCCTTTCCTCTCCTTAAACATTTTTGTATAATAAAAAAGGTCTATTGAATGAATGTAGAACTTATGATAGCCATTTTATTGCACAAACCAGATGCAGTCGACATCAAATAAAAAATAATGATGATAATTCATCTAAAATAATTTAAAAGAAGAGTATAACATTAGGTAGTTACTAAAAGACAGTTAAACAATAGTTATTGATTCGAAGAATATGGTAAATTCATCGAGCAAGAAACAAAACAAATTTTTTAGATGAAGTTTCATGAAATAACTAATATTGATCATCTAGCCTGATGACCGGATGAAGTTAATGTCAGACTGCCCGATTACCCATATATATCCCATACCTAAGTATATATTAAAGAAAAAATTATATTGTTTCAGATTACTAGATGTGATGTTGGTTTTTAACAACATCAAATACATAAGGAGGTTAACTTCTTATACACTTAGCAAGATCTCAAGAATAGAAACCTTTAAAATGAACAAATCCGCCACGAATATCTGAACACCTCTCAAGGTCCAACTTCTCCAAATTAACCAAGTTGGAAAATGCACGCATTCCATCAGGTGTGACAGCACAGCTCTTTCTGATACTCAATGAAGTCAAGTTTGACAGACCTATACAACAAATTTCAGTTGATTGATTATGTTAACAAATAGAACTCTTGATATCTCATATCTATTTATGTAAAATAACTCCAATATTGCATAACATCCAATGAGGATTAACATTCATGAATGAATTTTTCCACTTACTTTTGCAAGACATCAAAAATTTCCAATAATAGTTTTGTTATTTTATGTAAAAAAGAAAGACAAAAACAACAACCCATGATTATAAAATACAAGATATGTACTAAATACCATCAAACTCAGCACAAAGTCCCATCTCATTTGAATAGTTTGTATGATCTTATTATGTTATCTTAAGTTTTCATATTGGGCCTAACTCAACATTACAAAACCGGCTTGTAAGGTGAGAGCAGCCTAAACTTTATAAACCCTGCGCAGGCCATATCTCTGGGCTATTTGGGACTCGATCCACCCCTTTCACACCCAACACAAGGAAGGTGCTGGAGGTTGCAATGAAGGCAACCCCAATGCTACAATTAGGCGGCTAGGGGCGGACCGCAATGAAGGCAAAATTTCCAGCATGTTATCGTTCTGTTTAAAAACTCCACCTACCACTTAAGTGTTTGAGTCCATGTTCTGAAAATTGATCACAGTAATTAAGGGTCAAAGCTTGAAGATTTAAGCAATCCTTTAGGAGTCGCAGTCCATGGTCTGTCACATTAGAGCCAGAAACATCAACTGCAAGTAAAGACGGCCCTTGTGAAGCAATGACATCCATCCAACCATCATTCACTCCAAGATATTCACCCAAGTAAACATCCTGCCATAAAAAACACAACACATATTTAATAAGCAGGCACATCTTCGTAACTGAAGCTTCTTCTAAGTGTATGTTTGGTTCCACTTCTAGAGCGGGCCAAAATCGATTCTAGAGATGTAGAATTGATTCGGACATGTTTGGTTGTTTTCAAGTAAAACTAATTTTGCCACCAGAATTGATTCTACTTGAAGTTAGAAATTGGAGTTATTTATTCTAGAATTGATTTGAACACTCAAAGTTATTGTTCAACAAACTTAACATGAATATATGCAAACATAAATCACTTTATCTTCAACACACTTTTAGTCAGAATCAATTCACTCAAAATCATTTTTTGCTAAGGAACATACACCAAGTACTTAAATGAAAGCAAAACATGAAATTTCACCTGAAGAGCGCAATCTCGAAAAGCATTGAGAGATGTTTCAGTAAGACAATGAGAATCCACAAATTCATTGAAGATTAACTGGCTTATATCTCTGGGAAGAATCGAAAAGGACTGATATTTATGAAAATCCTGAGAAACATAACTTGAATCAAGTACTGTCATAAAAACAAAACAACCGAAGAGAAAGAAAACAATAAAAACATGCACCTGGCGGATCTTATTTATGCATAAATCCATAAGAGAAGGACAGGTACCCCCACCAGGAGAATGATTAGCCTTAAAACTTCTTGCTCCTAACCATTTTGTACTGCCACTTCTACAATATCTTCTTGATACTCCTCTGCGTATATCATCTTCTATCACTTGTTGATTTCTCTTTCTTGAACAAATACCTCCCATCACTTTATTTCTTTTTATTTGATTATTAATTCATTAAAACAGAGTCTAAGTTTCTATTTCAGACCGTAGGATTGAACTGCACGAAGGAAGAAATAAACAAATATATCAACCTAACTAGAATCAAACAAATAGAAAACCATAAAACAGTGATCAGACACAGAAATTATGATTAACTTAGTTTAGTAGTAGAAGATATTTAAACGGTTAAGTATCCCTTGATTAAACCACTACTCTAATGAAATTAATGAACATGATGAAGATGAATTTCTATTTTTATTTTTATTTTAATTTTAATTTTAATTTTGTCAGAAGCGTAAACAGAGTGAGACTGAACATATATCTCTTTCATAATAAAGTACGTTAAGATATTTTTATTATTTATTAATATTAGTTAATCAGCTTTCTAAGAAAAGATGAAGAAAAACATCACAGAAAAATATAGGGAATAGTGTATAATCAATCGGAAACCTTATTCTGGAATATTATTGATTGTGGCGTAGTGAGACAAAATCAGAAATGGAAAGAAATTAGTGAATATGTATGAAGATCATAGGCAAATTTTAGAGAGAGAGAGAGAGAGAGAGAGAGAGAGAGGAAGGGTTTGGTTATGCGATGAGAGAAAGGAGTGTGAAGAAGAAGAAGGGAAAAGCGAGGTGATGAATGACACGTGGCAGTAGTAGTAGTTGGTGTTGTGGAAGAGTGAAGAAGAGTGATGAGTAATATGAAGAAAAAAAATGGAAATGGGATAAGAACAAGGAGGAGAAGAGTGGGGTCTGTGGAGAAGTTCGGGTCCCACGTCCCGCCTCTTCCGCACTTGGACTTTCTTTATTGGATCATTCATTCCCGATGTTTGCTTGCTAAACCATGGAAAATGTCCTTTTCCTTTCTCTTTCTTTTTTCAAAAAAAATAATCATTCTTGATGTGTTTGGTTGTCAAGCGGAAAGAATTGATTTTGATAGGATTAATTGTGTAAAATTGATTTTGGTTAAAAATCATTTTAACTAAGAGTTATTTATGTTTTGATATATCAATGTAAAAGTGAGTTGAACTATAAATTTGTGTGCGAAAATTAATTATAGAACCAAAAGCTACAAATTCTAGCTTAAGTAGAATCAATTCTTGATGCTGAATCAATCATACTTGACAACAATCAAACATGTCATAATAGATTTTACACCTTCAAAATCAATTCTTGTAAACCAAATATACACTTATTTGACATTTAAGTAAGTGTGTTTTTTTAAGGAACCTTCAAGTAAGTGTTGTTAGGTAGCAAAGTGAGTGAAATATGAGTGCATTGATCATACATGGGCTAATCGATGATGTAATGGTGTTAGGCTCCTTGATTGTTGCTATTGTTTCTCATGCAATTTGGTGTAGTTTATTACATGATATTTCAGTTTGTTTAAGGTAACTGTTGTAGCAACAAAAGTAAGTATTTATGTTATCGTCTCCACAGGGACTGGTGCGATATTCTAAGCCGTTCAACAATCAATATCGTTCTGAGCTAGGATTGTCGGGTATTTTGTTTCATAGACTATCAAACTAAGAGATTGTAAATGGAACGAGAGTTAACAGGGAAATAAGTATGCTGGGATTAAACTTTGTCAACCTACTCGTACGTATTCTTGGATTTGGGTTGCGGATTCTAATTATCAGTCGATATTATCACATTGCTCAACAACATCATCCGTGTCCAAAGGATATCGTGATTTCTATTGGATCGTTTAATTGTCGATGTCTCGCACTATTAAACGATCCAATAGTCGATTGTATCGTTGTATCGTCAATGTCTCGCACTATACAATGATACAAAAGCTTTAAGTTCCAATATTCAAAGTGATTACCAACCTAAGTTCCATGTCTAGAACAAAAGTATTGATAGAAGATTATTCTAACCTAGATTCAAAAGGTATTTTTCAATCACTATTCAAATCCATAAGATCAAAACATGGGAAGCAAGAATAATATCAATATCTTAAGATAAATTAGAATCTCACAAAATCTCAATCAAAAGGAATACATACTAATAGAGTTAACTACATTTAATCCCAACAAAAAGAGTTTAGTTACTCATTGTCATGGTAACCTTACAAGGAGAAAAGAAGGGATGGAATGGACCAAGCCATGATGTCTCAATGATCTTGTGTCTTCCTTCAATCCTTGTGCTCCTTGCTCTTTAGGTTCTCTCTGTGTTTTCCCCTGTTTTCTCTCTTCCTTCAGTGGCCTAAATTATCCTCTAATGATTCATGCCCTTTGAAATGAAAAAATACAAATGAGCTTTTATATGGCCTGTTCTGTCTGAACTCGCCTCCCAAGTAGAAACGCTCGCCATGGCGAGTAGTGGTTTCTTCACCAGTGGGTTTATGCCACGTCAGCTCTGAGGGTTAGACCGCCTTACTCGCCTCCCAAGTAAACTTACTCGCCATGGCGAGTAAACTGGTAAACTTACTTGCCTCGCAAGTAAACTTACTCGTCATGGCCAGTAAACTGGTAATTCTGCCTATTTTGTTCCTTTGATCTTCGAAAAGTTGTCATTTGCATTTCTTCATGTTTTCTTGCTTCTAGAGTGTCCAGGCGTGTATTTTCCTACAAAGAGTTGGC
>Ga0228711_1001481_pt1 | contig 34605 bp, 12 predicted proteins | sample MedpolnodulmetaG_2_FD_177996 | JGI IMG/M metagenome (GOLD analysis project Ga0228711, IMG submission 177996) | Root nodule microbial communities from Medicago polymorpha collected in Santa Monica, California, United States - brown nodules | ecosystem: Host-associated > Plants > Roots > Nodule... | reverse complement strand
TATGTATGTATTTTGATTTTCATTTTAGACCGTCTAAATAAATTAACATATATGTAGCTGTGTCGATGTCCTATATTTTTTTTCATAATGTCAGTGTCAGAGTCCTATACTCTAAACATTAATGAATCATCATCCTTCAGGAACAGCTGAAAGGAATGAATCTCTAAGTTAAATTTCAAAGTCATTCACTGAAGACTAAATACTGGTTCATAATCAGTAGCCACATGAACAAATCTAAATTTAGATTTCTAAACAGTCAAAACAAACACAATAAGGGTCTGTTTGGATTGGTTATTTGTGCTTATCTACTGATGAGACTGTTTGGGAGAAGTATGAAAACAACTTAAAACATAATCCATAAACTGTTTTCAACTTATTTTCATATGTTCTCCAATATAGCTTATGAAAACAACTTATATCTTATACCAAAACAATTTAGCTTCATTTTGTCTTTTGCTGTAGAAATAGCCTATACATAAACGCTTATCATGATGGGTGCAAGCTTGTGCTATAAGCTACAAATAAGTTGTTTATCGAAACAAAGCCTAAAACAACGAAACAAAACCGCATTAATCCAATACCAATTGACAAGAGAAAGAACCTAATTTTATAAAGTGAATGACACAAATTACACCTAATACTATCATCACGAGATCAATCACAATAAGCTATAAGTTGAAAGCGAAATTACGAACAATGAACAATATATACCTCATCAAGATGTCGTTCATCAGGAAACCAAGAATCATGCGAATCATTAGAAACCGACGGTGGAGGATCATGAATATTCATTTCTTCAATTTCATGAGAAACGGAATCTTCAACATGAGACACGCTTGAGGTGGTGCAACTGCCGCTACCTCTTTCAGCAGCGTAACCGCTACTGGTAGGACTTGAAGGTTCGGAGGAGTGTTTGGAGGGAGTAGATCCATGAACGACGTCGTTTGGTTGTTCGGAGGTTGATGGTTCGCCATCGAAGAGGCTTAGAGAGAGTGGTGGGAGGTTGAATTGGATCGGAGAAGAGGAGGAGGAGAGAGATTGGTCCATAGGTGGTGGTACAATTCAACTGTGATGAGAGAGAGACGGTTGTGTTTATTCGGTTGTTTTTGTTTGGATTTGGATCTTGTGAGAGAGCTCTAGTCGTCCGATCAAGATTTGATGATTTGAATTTAAAATAAGTTTGTTCGTACCATTTAAACTGTTTTAATGTTTGGATTTGGATGTTGATAGAGAGCTCTAGTGGTCCGATCAAGATTTGATGATCTGAATTCAAAACAAGTTTGCTCGTATCATTTCTACTGTTTTAAATTCGAAATTTTTCATCATGGTCGGACAATGAGATCTCTTGATCGGACAATTGGATCTCTAATGACTGCATGCAATTTTAAATGCATACAATTCAAACTTGTTTTGCTTTTGGCGAGATATGAGTGGTGCATCATATGTGAAACTCGACACGTAATGGGGTTGCATGTTAGGATCACAAGTTTTTGGCAAGGTCCGAGTGGTGCATCGGATGGAAAACCCGCCACGCAATGGGGTTGCATGTTAGGATCACAAGTTTACCATGTCGGTTATGCCCCCACATAATGAGAATGGATCATCTCAAATTCTTTTCAAAGTTTCTCAATTTGTTCTCTCTAGAATCAGATGCTCTTTTAATTACCTATTTTATCCCTAACAAACATCGATTGTTCAGATTTAAAAGATAAGTATACATAAGTTTGATAATAATTTGGAAAATGCTAACTAGTGCCTCCAGGAACTAGCTAAAAAAACAAGTATATTAGGAATTTATTGGAACTAACTGACAACCAACAATTAACTTTATCAACATTTTTTTTTAAAGGATGCAACTCAAATCATTGTCATTGTTATTTTTTGTGTATTTGTTTTTAGATAAACCTAGACGGGATATGGCTTTGAAGGAACGTTCAAATACGATAAGAAAGTGAAAGTGTTAAGTGTGTATGGATGTTTCATCTAGTAGTTATGAATTAGGGTTTTTAAAATTTTGTTTCCATTTCATCATATAGTTTTGGTTATGGAAGATCTCAAAGTTGATTCGACAACAAACCAATGATTTTATTAAGGATCCTGAAACTTTCTTTATATGTGAGTTTTAAGGTGGTACTTATTGCTTTGTCTTCAAACTAAAAATAGACGTTACTTCGCTGTCAAATCCAATTTACTTTTGAACATGAGCATGCAAGTTCCACTTCCAATAGGCTCCTTCAAATAAAATTTGCCATAATAATGCAGGCGCAGAAATCATGTCATCACTTTTCCTCAGTTAACGTAACTACTTGTTCTATATTTTAAATTTTTGCCAAGTAAACTCAAAGTTTTTGTTATCGTAGAGTCAGCATGGAAAGTCAAGCGATTTTACTTAACTGTAAGAAACAAATAAGTGTAACGATGTATATTTTTTAAATTATCAGTATCAATGTATCCATGTTTGTGTTACGTGTTCGTGTCAGATTCCATACTTCATAGTCAACCCAAGTGTAGGGAGTTATTTAACTTAACCACACTTTAGTTTTGAAATAAAGTTAGACGAGTAAATTTAATTCATACTAAAAAAAAAGGGTTTACTGAAACTTAATGTCACAACTTCACATGCCTGCAAGTTGGTTCTTGACATCCTCCAGGTTCTTCATAGGCAAATGATGTGGTATAAATGACAAACAAGTAATCTTAATCTCCTCTCAAACTCTTGCATTTATCAAAAGAAACTCAATGAAACTGATTGAACTATAATATCCATGAAAATTTGAAATGTGAAGTATCTTGAGAGAAGATTTGAAACAATAAGGCACTGGAATAGAAGTAAATATCCACGAGTTTGCCAATTCCCTAAATTAGAATCAATTAACAAGTTACTGGATAGAAGTAAATATCATTGTTTTAAAAAGATAAATGAAGATGATGAGAAAAAAGGTAATACATACCGTAAAAGCGTCCTTTGATAGTGTGAGAGACTTGACACTTGCAAGTCCACTCAACAGCACAACCGAATAAGGAGAAGAAACATGTTGCATTAAATAAGTAATTGGAAGGTGTATGTCAAATTCAATGTATGCATTATCTATGGAAGTTGGGGGGTTAACAATGATAAATTGTATGGTTGGATGACTTGTGTAAGTTAAAGATACAAGATTGACAGCATCAATCTTGACTGAGAAATTGGAGAAATCATCACAATTTAGGCAATCAGGGGAGTCATTTTAATGGCTAGGCTTTGTATTTCTACATTAGATTTGTGAAGTAGTGTGGTCACTAGACCTAAAAGGGGATTTGTTGTTGCTGAGTTTTGATTTTGTCCATTTAACTACTGATTGGCTTCAAAATAGGATCTTCTATACTTATTTTTCTCACACACCCCTTTTTTTCATCTTTAAAGGGAATGAGGTAATTGAAATTCTATGAAATTTATTCCTTTAAGAGTGTGTTTGAATTAAGTAGTTGAAAATTCAAAATTTTCAAAGAGAAATTCTTACGTGAACTCTTAAAATCTAACACCTCAACACATCATTTTTTTATTGGTTGAGTGTAAGAATGATGTGTTGAGTGAGAGTTCATGCAAGAATATCTCATTTTCAAACGTATAAGAGCCTCTATAAAGTATAAAGTAAGGAATGAATATCAAATTCTTAATATTTATGATACAAAGAGTTCTCTGTTTCTTTGTCAAAACAATAATCTAATTATACGTTAATTTGTTAAATACTATGCATATTGGACATTTAACTTCTTATATTTCTCAAATTACGAGCCATACCCAACAACAAGAAAAGAAAAAAGTGAGATAGAGATAAATTCAGCATTGTTATGATCTATGTCTAGTAGAATCTGTTAGTTATCACCTGGTTTCACCATATATCTTTCTATATTGATCAAGAGAATAAAGTACTCATTCTTAATATTATTGTTATTGATAAGCATATTTATAAATTCAAAGAAAAGGCACAAACACAATCAGAAGATGTCCTTATCTAAGGCGTGCCAGAAAACATGTGGTACACATGTGTACTACCACGTTTATTAGCCATTGGATATATTACTACAATAATGGATGCTTGAGATTATTCAGAGTGACTTGGTAACTCAAGGTTGCATCAAAAGTTCTCCAACTAAACCATTTCAAATTTGAGAATGTTTCATGAACACTCGTGCATTCTATCTACACTTCGAGAGATAAATAGAGAGAATGGCGTGATAAACAAGATATGTTTGTGATTTGATAGAAAAAGTTAGATAGAGAGAAAATATGATATTGAATGAGTCCCGGAGACTTAATATGTGTTCAAATATAATCCCCATTCAAATTTACAGCTATGAATTCAATGTGGCTATCACATTATACTAATTAACAAACTAACTGCTATGTGGATCCAAATATTCCAATGTGGAAAGCAATTATTTCAAAAATGATCATGAAATCTGTAATAGCACCAAGTAAGTACTAATATATTTATGGACCACAATAATGATCAATGTATCCTGTAATCAAGTTAAGTAATCATGCACCTTTATAACAATAATTACAATTGCCTAAAAAAAGATACTAATAACTACTAAGTATGCAACACATTGTTTCCAAATCTATGTACAATCTAACTAAAATAGGGAGTAAGACTCTATTTTACAGCTTTTCCTCAATGGTTCATCACCACCCTACCAATATCGCCAGCTAATACTAATACAAATGTTATATTCATTGTATGAGTTGCTATCAATCACACTGCAGTACACATTAATGCTAAAGAACGGTGGTGAACTCAATCAAATCAAACATATGATCATTTACTTCCCTTCAAAATAAACATAAATACCACTTTTTCTTCTACTATATCCTCTCCTTCTCCCTCTTTATCACCTTGTCTCCATGCTTCATTCTTTTTGTTGCTATATATGGCTGCCATCATCACTAATGGCATATTTGAGGTGAAAAGTGACAAGAGAAACAGTTGTGCAACAAAGGCAATGAAGAACATGTTAACTCAAACCACAATACTTTGTGCCGCGGACCGTATCTCCAAGGGGAAGATTTCACTTTGAACTAAACATCCTAAGGGATCCCATGGTCTTCAAAACACCAAAACATACAAGCAAATCACGAAGACAAGAAATGCACTTGTGTGTCTTTTGAAAGTTCTTTGCCATGTCCAACTACACAATTACATTTCTTGTTATAGTGATTTTCTTGTATGGGTTGACGTGTGGATGATTATGGGATCCTTTAGGATGGTTGATTCAAAGTGAGGTCTTCGCATTGGAGATACGCTCGGCTGCACAAAGTATTGTGGTTTGTGTTAACATGTTCTTCACTCTCTATGTACAATTGTTTCTCTTGTCACTTTGTCAACCTCAAATATGTATTCTTGTTGCTGTTTGGTGGCTTAATTATCGTCTTGATTTGTTTTGTACTCTTCCTTTTGCCGGAAACAAAAGAAGTTTCCGTTGAGGAGATTTATCTTCTTTTTGAAAACCATTGGTTCTTGAACAACATTGTAAGAGAAGGGACGAAAGAAGGAACAATATCAAATGGGTAGCCAGTAGCTGCTTAAAATTCTCAACAAGGTAGATTTACAGCTTGGTCATTATCAAATTTTCATGCAATTTGGTCTATGTAGTTATTGATTAATTAATCTGGGATATTTTGTATGAAGTAATGTGGAAAAAAAAATTTATTTACGATTAAGTGAAGCACTCAGCAGAAAGCACTTATGGATGCTTATTGTTACTTGAAGTACTTAATATTTAACTTTAGAGATCAATTATAAGTATTGATTCACTTAATAGCATTTGTATGCCATTTTACTATTATCTGTCTTTTATTGTGTTTAATTAGTAAAAAATTGAAAACTCAATTACAATATTTTTATTCAAAAATCTATTTAAAACATACAGGGTTGAATTTTCTTACATAAACAAGGAACGTCATAACACATACAAACCAAGACAAACACAAAAAGTTCTATAAAATTTCCACAAGCAGGGTTGCATCCCTGAAAACAGAGGAGCAGAAAGTATTAGACATGAAGCAGACAAAGCTTGATTGAAGAAAACATGAGCAATATTTTAGTGTAGAAAGAAAAGAAGAAGACCAATAAAAAAGAGAGTACATGTGGTGTAAAGAGATTCTACAGAGACATATTCTGTACCTCTACTGCCAAAAGAAAATAAACTTATTTGATGATAAAGACATCATTATCACTGTCAAACCCAATTTAATTAGTTTATACCTTGGCTTCAAACAAATGATTTACACACCAACAAAACAATATTATAAGAGTCCTCTTTTATAGAGGAATGAGACATCCTTGAATAATCTAAAGTTTATGTATCTTTTTTATGGAGTCCTCTGACATTCAGAAGTGGAACAAGAGGTAGCACAATAGCTTCCAATTATTTGTCATTCAATCAACTCTGGCAAGTATTACCCAATGCTTTGATTGAAAAAATACAAAACAATCAACAAGGAGTAGCAACTCCATAACTATCAGCTGTTTAAGGAAACCTAAACTGAGAATGTCTTACAAATATTTAATTGAAAGAAAATATAGATCTCCTTAATATTACAAAAGCATTTGATTTTTGGGGTTTGTGATGGTTATAATGTTCACTATGAATCAAGTATTGCTACAGGAGAGAACATAAAATTGGAGATAATTGATAAGATAACTATGTGAATATTGCTTCTAGATAGATATATTAGTTATATCAGATTTTTATATCATTATTCTTTTTTTTTTAACATGATATAATTTATCATATTGATATCATGAAATAAACACAATCTTATAGTTTTATATGTTGATATATAAAATCGCTTATGGACCCTCCCACTACTTAAACTTTGCTCCACCATAATGTTGTCCAATTTCCATTTTTATAACGAAACCAGTTCTAGATATAAAAGTACAAGGAAAAGATGGATAAATAATTGATAGTAAGAATAAAGCTTCATTCATATCACTGTGTTGAAGAAAAAGTTTTACCTTGTAAAATATTTCACATTTTTGTATTCTCCATTAAGAACTTCTGGGTAGTGTCTGAGAATAATTAATTACCTGGATGTGCTACAGGGACAATACAAGATGTTAACAGTAAAACTCATTGCATCTTCATGTTAAGAAAATTCATAGTTCAAATTTCCAGCTTAAAATTTGTATGTTTGCCTCCACTGGTAGATTATCATTTATGTAATTGCAGTATCACATCCCAACCACTTGCTACAAAATGTGTGCCGTACTTGCTGGACTTCAAATGGCTGACGTTGTCTAAGTTGCATGTATAGTTTATCTCTAAAACTATGGTTAAGTTCTCCACCCGATTAGTAAGTTCGTTGTGCAAAGTTTTTCCACAATATCAAATTAATTAGGCTCATACTGAATGGAAAAAATAGACGTAAACTCTGTAATTCAAGTACTCACTTGCAATCTTTCCAGACATCAAGAAAACAATTTGTATTCTCAAAGACAAACCACGACTCTGGAGTTCAATTTTGGACCCATACATCTATGTCAAGTTGAGGTATGGGAGGAATTATGAAGTTAGATATGCAGGTGGATTAAACAAGTGGCCATTTCTTCATCCAAATGCAACAATACTATTTTGGATCTCCACTATATTCAAGGCAGGTGCAAGATGTCAGAAATTTTGTTTATCCCCTTCTCAAATTTCTGTAAAGGTTGACAAAATTGTGAAGGGATGCAAACAATGATTCAATTTTAGAACTGAAAATACATCAAAACTTTACCAATAGTCCCGACAAGAACATGCACCATCACTAAAACAATGAAATCTATTATTATCCCTAATGACTATCTCTCTCCCTGTAACTTTTGAAATGAATTTTATTGCCTCATGACAATCACCGCATACACGAAGGTTTTTAACAACACGAATCACATCTTTGGCACCAGTACTGATTAGTGCAAATGCAACAGCTAATTTCTCACTATGACAGCCAAGGAAGTGCTCTTTTTCCTCTTCCTCTACATCAAAGAGCACAAACTCGGTGGTCGGATTATAACCAGCTTCTTTTAAGTCCTTAAACAAGCTTTCAAGCTTTTCATATATCTTCTGTGATAACGGATGGGAAGTGTCCCCCACAAGGAATTCATGAACAACCCCATCAACTTCAACCCAACTATACCCAGGTAACTTTTGCATCCCTTTCTCATTCACTGTTGACCTGATTTTTTCTGCCTCGTCCCATCTACGACTTGCTGAATATATATTTGATAAGAGAACATAATGTCCCGAATTCCATGGTTCTAACTCAATCAGCTGCTTCAGCACATGTTCAGCCAACTGTGTTTCCCGATGCAACCGACATCCTCCCAACAGTGACCCCCAAACAATAACATTAGCCTTCATTGGCATACCCTTGATCAAATCATGTGCTTCATGCAAGAAACCTGCGCGGGCTAGGAGATCCACCATGCATCCATAATGTTCAATAGTAGGAGTCACAGAAAAGTCACGACTCATGCTATTAAAATAACGACGACCATCATCAACCAGACCGGCATGAGTACATCCACAAAGCAAACCAACAAAAGTATGCTCATTCGGTGGAATTCCAAACTTCCCCATTTGGCCAAAAACACCAAATGCAGCCCCAACTTGTCCATACATAGCCAGTCCAGAAATAACAGCATTGAAAACCACGCGATCTTTCTCCTTCATCATTTTGTAAACCCCCAAAGCCTCCTCCAAGCTTCCACATTTTGCATAAAAATCAATCAAGGAAGTACCCAACACAGGGTTAGACAAAAACTCCTCATAATTCATCAAACCCTTAGCCCAATTTCCCAACTCCAACGCTCCCAAACTCGCACATGAAGAGAGAGCTCCCACCATAGCATAACAATCCGGTCTCACATTTACCTTCCTCATTTCAAAAAACAACTCAATTGCCTCTCTAGGTAACCCATTTGACGAATAACCCTGAATCATAGCACTCCAACAAACAACATCCTTCTCAACCATTCCATCAAACACAAACCTCGCTTCCTCCATACTTCCACACTTCGTATACATATCCACCAAAGACGTAGCGACAAAAACATTCCTCGACAAGCCACACTCCCTCATACACCTATCTATCCACCTCCCACTCTCCAAATCACCTAACCTTGCACAAGCACGCAAAACCCTCACAATAACAAAACCATCCGGCCTCAAACCACTCTCCAGCAACCCTCTAAACAAATCAACCGCTTCCCTAAACTTCCCAAACTCAATACACCCACAAATCATACCAGTCCAAGACACAACATTTTTTACAACCATATCATCAAACACCTTCCATGCATCCCTTAAAAACCCACATTTTGAATAAAAACAAACCACATTCGTTTTCACAAAAACATCACAATCAAAACCAGTCTTAAACACAAGCGAATGCATCATCACACCCAGATGATAAAGGTTGAGTCTTGCACAAGCTTTAAGTACAAAACTGAAAGTGAAGCTATCAGGAAGAATATCAGCTTTATGCATTGAAGCGTAGAGATGAACTGCGTCGTTGAACCGGTCTTTGGACACCATGCCGCGGATCATGGTGTTGTAGAGAAATGTGTTTGAATTTGTTTGAGTTTTGTGGAAAACGAGAATTGGGTATTGGGTGTTGTTGGAGAAGGATATGGTAGAGCGGAGGATGATGCTGAAGAGGTCGTTGTCATGGTGGAGGTTGAGGCGGAGGAGGCGGCAGTGAGCGAGCTTTGCGTGCTTTAAGGACTTCAATCCTGATGCTATGCACCAGTTCGTTAGTTCTAAGGCCATCTTGCTGTGCGATAGTTGTTGTGCTAATTCATATTTCGAACCCAATTGGGTTGACACGATGACCATGAAGTATGGATACAGAAATCGGATATGACACAGACACTGATACACCGACGCCGTTAATAATTTGAAAAAATCACATAATTCAGTGTAATTATATGTGCTGGTGTCGAACACATGACACCGAGACACGGTTAATCCGAGGAATGTCTGTGCTTCATAGCACGATGATATTGGCTTGAGATGAGAGTGCTCTTCTGGTCTCAGGTTCGATTCGTAGTTCTAGTTTAGCTACATATATTGTATTCAAGTTGACCAAGATCATAATGAATGACAAAGTTCGATTTAACAACGATAATCAAATACAAAGTCAAATCTAGAAAAAAAGCACTTAGACCATTCTCAATAGTGAAATCTTCACCATTTAAGACCTATTACCTAATAGGTATTCCCATTCAAGAATTTTTTTGGGGGTCTCTTAAGACACAGAGTCTCACCCATTCTTAAGTGGATCTCACACCGCTTTTTAATAAAATAATCATTGTTGAGTTTTATTGGTGGGACACATTTAGACATTTTGTTAGAGCGTCTATTATTGGAGTGGTTGAGTACCTATTAAGCACTATTATTTAAAAAATTATAAAAAAAGTTATGCGGCCATGTGAGACTCGTTTAAGACCTTAAAATAGAGGGTCTCCATTGTAGATGCTCTTAACCTCTCTTACAAATGCTCTTCTTTAAAAAAAAAAAATCTCTTACAAATGCTATTTTGGGTAAACTGATTTATTTTTAACTAAATGTAATTTGGTTATTTTTTTAATAAAAACTTAGTAATTAATTTAAGTAGATGTTATTGTTAAATGCCCTTAAAATATTAACAACTTCAATACAATAATACCCGATACTATAAAAAAGACTTATTTTAATATATATTTTTGACAAAAAAAACTTATTTTTAGAGGAAAAAAATTATTTTAACCTTATTTGTCAAAAATATTTAGTCATAATATATATCAAATTTGATATATCTTTTTATATAGAATAGTGTGCACGGTAAAAATCAGATAGACGAACACGTCTTTAAACAAGTATCAATAATATACATAAATTTTTATATACAGTCTATTTTGGATATAAGTAAATTACATTCAAACAATTTTACTATTAAATTCTTTCGTTATGTTTTCAGTTGCTATAAATATGTATTTGTACCATTAACAATGCAATTTTGTTTTTAAATTTAAATCTTCACTTCACCAAAATTTAAAAAACTAAAAACTAACTGCAATTTTTAGTTAATCTTTTTTTAAACTAATTAATTATACCTGAGTAGTATATTATAAAATTAATTTCAATATAATACTGATAAAAAATACAAATAGAAGTTTCGCAAGTGAAAATTAACGGTAATTTTGAAGACGGTAAAATTTAAAGAAACCCTTGCTTCATAGAAATTTTTAGAATTATTAAAAAGGAAATGCTAACTTATGTCAAAAGTTGAAATATTATGTTGTAATCAAGATAATGTTTTTCCTTTAGGACACAAGTTACCATAACGCTGGTAAAAATATTTAAAGTTACCCAAAAACATATTTGTTTTTGTTAGAAGAGATTGACTTGGGTTTATGATCTGGTTTGGATATATTATCAGCAGTATTTATTGTCCTGATCGAAAGAAAGTGTAAAAGTAAAAACCAAAATCCCACCAATCATTGAACCACTGCTAATTCTACAACAACAACGGGTCCACCAACCATACACGATCCAATTGTGGAAGAAATTCAACCAAATTATTCCCAAACACAAACTGAATAAACAACCTAATTGAAGAAGAAGAATCATATTAATTCATAATGATAACAGAAAAATAACAAAAGTTCCTCAACACATCTCAAAATCCTCAGAAAATTTCCATCTAAATCAAAATGAAAGACTTCACAAAAAAAGAAGAAATTCTAACAAAAACAAGTTTCAATGATTTTGTGAAGTCCAAATCGAAACCGAAATCCAATAATAATAAAAATGTTGTCGATCTAGTCTTGAAAACCAGTTTTAGCCCAAATCGCGTTTCGAACCCTACTAAGATCACGTCCTTTCAAAGTTCTACCAACACCTTCATGAACCGAAAATGAAGCCATTCTTGTTCTAGCAAGAAACTCATGCGGTGGAACTTTCTCATCATCATCATCGCCATCGTCATAGTTTCTTCTCCGATTCTGTCTGTATTCTTCTCCAAGTATCTTTGACCAATCCGGAACATTCACCGGCAGCGACGAAACACGACCGTCGGTGGTAGAAGATGAAGAAGCACCGTGAAAACGAGAAGCGCGGATGGATTTGTGAAACTCAGGGGAATTTGAGTTGGTGTTGTAGAGTTCTGATTCGTCGAACTCGAAGAGTGAATCAGTGACAGAATTGTTGTTTGTGGATGGAAGAAAGTGGTAGGCTTGTTTTCGAACATGGTGGTTCTTAGTTGTTGTTGCTGCCATTGAAATTGTGTGTGTTTGGTTATGATGAAAATGAAAATGAATTTGTATTTGATGTGGTTTTTATAAAGGTTTGGTTTTGTGTGGTTTTTGAATGAAACAAAAGGGATGGGTTTTGTTTTCTTTTGCGTATAGACTTGTGTACTTTCGAGTGGATAAGAGCAAGAGGGATTCATTTACGGTAACACCCCCCACACATTTCAAGTTAATGATATACTATATCCGGTCACATTAAAATAAATCAACCTTTTTAGATTCTTTAAATAATTGATGAATCTGGTATATGTTATTGACCAGATACAAATAAGTTATTCAATGTACATAATAAATATTTTATTCAACCATTATGATAATGAAAAAAATTACTTTTTAGATTATTTGAATAACTGAAGTATTTGATCAATAATATAGACCAAATATATTAATTATTTAATAAATTTAAAAAATTGTTATTTGACTGTAATAAAGATCGAATGATATATATATTATAATTATGGTGAGTCGTCGTAATTTTGTAAGGTCTATGTATAATATAATGCATGTTTCATATCACACTTGTCAAAATTAAACTTTTTTTCTTCGTATTCATGAATTTCACTAGCCTAAATACTCTATCTCATAATTTAATTTAGAAAATTGGTGATTTATTCATAACATCAAACATGCATCAAGTTACTTTAAAAAATATTAGAATAAGTTAATGAATGTTAGTTTAATTGGTAAAAAGTTGGTTGATACAATGTAAAGATGTGAATTCAACTACTAATGTCAATGTGAGCAAACAATTTGTTAATACATCTTTCCACTTTAAACATATGTTTAGTAGCACAATGATCCACCATAATTTTTCAATAGCTATATTTTATAACTTCGACGAAATCACAATAAAGTACTATAATTTTAACATATTTACAGTGATACTAAACATACGTGGTTCCACTCTAGTCATCTCCAAAACCCAACTTAATTAATATTTTCTTGAATAGTAGTAGAGGGGTATATGATTGATGAGGGTAAAAATGGAAAGAGGGAATAAGGGTAGTTGTTACGAGGAGATTGGGGGTTGGATGGGATGGAGAAAAGTGGTCCTATTCGAATTGGTTTAGAGGTTCAAGGATGATGACATGTGTGAAGAGGAGGTTACGTGAGAAAGGAGAGGAAGGGCGTGATAGCACGTGAACAAAGTAGACCTCTCCTTCACTTGGATCAAGTGCTTTGCATCGCTTTCCATTTTCTGCCAGCTCACTCCTAACTGGATAAATCACTTGTCCTCTCAAATGCGACATCCCAATTATTTTCTCATTTTTCTAACTTCTAAAATTATCCTTTGTGCATAAACAATGATGACCCTTTCTTCTCTATTCAATTCAACCACTCATCTGTTTTATGATTGCTCATTTCTTTGTCGTTTTCTAACCCTTTTTTTATTAATTAAACTATTCCGTTCATATTTTGGTTCTCCCTTTAACCTTATTTATAAACAAAATAAAGAAAAAATAAAACATGAGTTTTGTCTGACCAATGTCCTAGATGTAATGGTTAACGAATTTATTACTAGAAATTTTTCCTTGAAAACTCAAACTTTTACTTTTGTCTTAGCAATGATTAAACAATTTTTTATTGCAAAGTTACTTATTCCCTCCGTCCCATTTTAATTGAGTTCTTGACTCATTTCACACTTATTAAAAAAGTATAAGTGAAAGAGAGAGAAAAATGGTTTTTAGTGTCCTTGTCAACTGTTGGTGCATTATTCTTTATCATAAATGTAAAGTAGAATATATTGAATTAGGAGTGGTGAAAGTAGTATTAATTAGTGTTATAATTGAAAAAAAAGTAATCAATATTGTATTGAAATGTGAAATGGATCAATTTTTCTAGGACAATATTTTTTTGCAAATGACTCAGTTATTATGGGACGGAGGGAGTATTTTAATACTCTAACCAATAAGGACATTCATTAGCATTCTCCTAAAAATATAGTTAAATGTATGTATATAATTATAAGGGACTTGTTAACGAATGCCCTAAGGGCACTCTTTAAGGTTTCCTAATTAAGAAATTATTCCTTAAAATCCGATGCATTAAATGCACAATTTTCCATAAAAATTTACTATTTCAAATCCTTAAAGAGTGCCCTTAGGGCACTTGTTAACATTTCCCTAATTATAATTATTCCGATTTCATGTAAAAAGGTAAGGATCATGCTAACTAGTGCCTATTAGGTGTCTATTAGACACAAGTTAAGAAAATCAATACGATAATATTTGTATTTAAAATAACATCTTTTACACTTTTAAAAGTTTTAGAACACAAGTTAAAAGATACTTTTATTATACTCCCTCTGATCCCTTAATGTAGGCACCCGTTACCTTTTTCACATTTCTTAAGAAATGTTGTCGGTGTAATTAATGTGTCTGTTTTGTGTGTTAGTATTACCAAATTGTCCTTCGTTTGTATGTGTATTAAATTTGACTTTTCATATTTTAAGACAAAGTAGTAGTATTAATTAGGGGAATCCTTAGCAAAAAAAAAATAAATGCATCTAGTAATTTGAAAAAAGGATTTACATTTAGGGACAAAAATAAAGTCAAATGAGGGTTTAGATATAGGGACGAAGGGAGTATTTGTTTCCTTAACTAGTGTCTTAGAGTAAAGCGTTGAACCAAAAATCTTTTTGATGAATGTTTTAATGATAACAAACCTTATGGAATAAACGCTAAGTTTTATGAACGGTGATCTACTGATGTTTGCATTTAAGTCTTTTCAGAGAAGTAGACAAGAAATAAGTTTCTTACAAGTGCGCACACACACGCGCGCGCGCGCACACACACACATAGATATATATATTCAATGAAAGAATACCAAAACAGTAGCATCACAAGCTCAAAGAAGATATAGAAAAAATATTGTTTGAATCAAATGAGTGTTGATTGAAGATTCAACAAGAAGATGTATTTTATGATCAATTGACACATCCTCGTCACCACATGGTTTTCAACAAAGCCTTAAAATATTCGAGGAATAAAGGGTTAATATTTGAAAACACTCAATGAACAAGAAACATTGTGTGGAATCACTGAGAGGAATTATGAGAAGAATTGCATCATCTAACAATTCAAGGTTGATTGACCAAGAAGATATTGTCTTCTTATATAGAAGAGAACATTATCAATTTTGATGAAAAGAAGGTTCTCATGATGAAGATGATTATTACAATCAAAATTATTCTCATTACTTCATCGAAATAACTAGAATCAACTTTGAAGAGAAACCAACCGATGAATGAATTATTCATCAATTGGAGAATTTTTAAGGAAAAAAATCCATGATCATAAGCATGAAGATTCTATCATAATAGACATAAGATGATCCAAGAATCTTCCATCATTTTTCAAGATATTATTCGGGAGAATAGAAATCAATCAAAGGAATTTTTACTTTGAGAAAGGTTTCTCATGTTCTTACAAAGAACATTCTGGTCATACAAAGTGAAGAGAATATCCCCACTTCATGTTTTTTTTTAATACATATTTACATTTATTATCTTGCTATCTACTAATGTGTTTTGTGAGAATGTTTAAGTGAGAATGTTCTCGAGAACGTTCTGACCTCGCAAAGATAACAAAACATCTTCATCAAAGCAAATGACAAATATGATCTTTTAATAAATATCAAGAATGTGCGGAATCAAAGATCAAGAAAAATTGTTATTCTCTTTGTCTCACCAAAAGAAGGATCAATGATCATAAGAATCATGATCCTTAAAGACATTAACAGGCAAGAAATCAAGGCAAATCTAGAGTGTATTTGCACATGGGCCTTATAACTTTTTATGGAATAAAATCAGCATAAGCCCTATGCATTTTTTGATCCATTAAGGAATAAAGTGAAAATATCTTCAAAGAATTGATCACAAGTGTTCCCTGGAATTAAAGCAAGTGACATCATTGTATGACATCAAGGTGACATCAACAAGTGACAAACAAGCTTCTACAACAATATTACAGCTCATAACAACTTGCAAAACGTGTTCCTTCTTTGCTCAAGTTTGGCTTGTACAGAGAGAACGATCTGGGTAAGCAAAACCACCAAAGAAAGATCTCAAAAGTTGTTCCTTGTGATAAAAACATATGACATCATCATATGACATCAAGACGACATCAACACATGACCAGCAAGTCTCTACATCAAGAGTACAACTAATGACATCCTGCAAAACATGTTGCTTTGGACCCAAGTTAAGGCTGGAACTAAGCGAACGTTCTGGGCAGTGACAGGAACATTCTCTGTATGCTTTATCTCCAAGCTTCTTTAGAACAAAAAATTGAATTTGAATTGGAGGCTTTAACAGCTCTTTATTGGCTTGTTCTCCAAGGTTTTGCTGCTCTATAAATACAAGAGGTATTTGAAGGAGTAAAGCAAGAGTTTTGATTTACAAAAGCGTTGATATCTCTTTCTCTCAAAGCTAAAGAAATCAATATCTTCATAATCTTTTTCGACAATCACAAAGCAAACTCCATAATCTTTCACTATATTTATCATCTTTATCTCATTTATTTGAGAACATCTTTTTGAGTTTGTGTAAAAAGATATTTTGTTTGAGACATAAAGATCCAAACATCATCCTACAATATTTTGTTTGAGACATAGAGATCCAAACATCATCCTACAAAGTGTAGATTAGATCTCAAGTCTATTGGGCTTAATAGTTTGAGATAGGAAAGTTCCAACCTTTCTTGTGTGATCAAGAATTGTAGAAGCCTGATGAGGTTGATAATACAGGTGTTCCGGAGTAATCTGGTGTGATCAAGACCTTATAGTGCTAGTTAGAAGTTTCTACTAGCTGAATACTATAGTGGATAATCTCACACGAAGTGTGGGGACTGGACGTAGTCAGGTTTGGTGAACCAGGATAACTCTCCTGTGTTATTCTTCTTTCTCTCTCCCTCCCTCTCTCTCTCTCTCTCTTTTATTTTTACACGGTACACACACACACTATCACACACATTAATATTTATTTATCTCCAGAATATTCTGGTCCTAATTAATCATAACCAAATTAATCCAGAGTTCTATGGTCCTTAAATAACCATTAAAATTGTTTTATCATTCAGCTTGATAATTAAATATAACTGCTTTATATTTATCCAGAGTTCTCTAGTCCTTAATTAACCATACTATTATTTTATCATTCAGTTTAAATAATTAATCTTATAACTGTTATCCAGAACATTCTGGTCTTAATATAACTGCTTAACATTTATATTCTTCCAGAGTTCTCTGGTCCTTGGTAATTATTAATATTGTTTTATTTTTTCAGTCTATTTATTAATTATATAATTATTAGCCAGAACATTATGGTCCTTAGTAAAACTGCTTAATTATTTAACCTTACTCTATCCAGAACATTCTGGTCCTTGATAAAACAACTGTTTAAATATCTAAATATTTTATAATCTTCTTTTATCTGACATTTACCAAGAATTTTCTTGAGTACATGAACTTGTTAAGTTTCAGGGTTAAATTTAAAAAGGGTCACAATTCAAACCCCCCTTTCTTGTGACTCTTTCTTCTACTTCAATAAGATCCTATCCATTTGTCAAAGTAAATGGAGTATACAATTTGAAGAGAGATAGACACAAAAAACCATAGTGAATGCTTTCAATAAATGGGTCACACAATCATTAATTATTGTATACTCTTTAAAAAAAATTGTGTTTTTATCTTTCCAAATATAGAAAATGGAGAGAATTGTAAATGAAGAGTATCTCAACTCAATGTCCTAAGGATACTTGTTAGTATTTTCGTAAAAGAAATGCATTTACTATTTGTTCTGGATCGGCGAAGTGGAACCCCTTCACCATAACACCGTTAAAGGAAGAAAAGGTTACACCCTTTAAATTCCAGGTCTCCTCGAAGGTCCCATATTGAACATGCGCACCACTCACCCCGCCATTTCTACCGTGGCGATCTAGGTCATCTAACCATTCATGAGAAGAATCAATAACAATATCAGTAACAATCGATAGCAATAGCAAAAAGAAAGAAGAAGAAACCGATAAAACAAGTAAATGAAGAAATTGGAATGAAAAGGATGTGTTTGGACTCACACATTCTCTGAAATTGTTTTCTGAATGTAACTGATGGATCAAAGGATGAAAGAAACTTTGATGTTAATTTTTAATTGATATAAACCCTACTATATAAATTCATTAAAATCGAACACTTATATAATTAATTAAAATTAAAAGTATTAAAAATTACCTAAGGTTAAAAAATAAGATAAAATAGGTTGTTCGTTAAAAAAATAATGAGTGATGGTATAAAAGTAGGGGTATAAGGTAAACTTTTCACGATACAAACACATTTTCAAAGCTAGACAAAAGAAGCCCAATGACTAATACCGACTGAACTTGAAAATTTGAGATTTTCTTTTCCCACCCTCAACCCTTCTCACACACCTTCCAAAAATTCCAAAAATACCATCGAATTTTTGGGTTATATAATCCGAAATGAGGTGGAAAAAGCTTTTATTTTTTCTCTCATCAATTTGTATTCTAAAATCCAAAAAAATAAGTACTTCGGATTTTAAATCTAAACACCATATATAATCATGGGAAAAACATGTTCTAATTCTATAATCCAAATTGTGTCAACGCAGTGACTGAACCTGTTTGTGACAGAGATAGCAAGTTTAAGAACCATACTAACCATTCCAACCAATCGCTTTAGTATGTTTCTTGTGTTTCACATCTTTAAAGTGTACATTCAAAAAAAAACAATGTTTGGACTATTGTGTCCGTTTCCTTCGAAACTTGTCAAAAAATCAGAACAAAATCAAGGAACAAGACTTCACCCCTCAAAATCCAAAATTCCATCGTTAAGATTCATTTTTAATAATCTCAAAAAAATCCATTTTTTTTGCATTAGCTTATATGATTTTTATAATTTTTTAGTAGTATTTTATATATATATTTTTTTGTTTTTATTTGATAGGTTTTGTCATTTTCCACTTTATTTCATGGTGTTTTCTACGACAAAATTCTCAAGTGATGAAATGGGCAGAGGTTCTGATTGTTGTTTATATATATGCAGGTTTCAGATTATATAATCCGAATTGTGTTTCTTTAGGTTGGATATATAATTTGAGGCGCCAGTTACCGTGCGCAGCATTGGTAGGTCTCGTATGGTACGAGACATGTTGTATCCTTTTTTTTTTTTTTTGACGTTGCTATTATAACTTGCCAAATGTAAGGACATTACTATGGATTACCTGCTCTAGTGGGTAATAATTATAACAATTATTATTCACATATTTACGTAACATTGCAATAATTATATAAAAAATAATTACATATATTGTCGAATGTTTAAAGATATTAAATGAAAATTATGAGTATTAATGTAATGTTTCTATTTAATATTTTTCTCTTATATATACAAAAACCTATTAAATGGTTGAATCATGTCAATTGTGTATTTTATTTGCTTATATATGCGAAAAACTATTATGTAGTGTTTATATTAAATAAATTTTTATTTTATATGCATAACACCGTTCAATGTTTGCGTCACTCTAGCTTTAAATTTTAAATGCTTATATCTCCATAAACAAATTTTATATACACTAACGAAAAGACGGCTACTCACGTACGCGTCTTTTCGCTCTTTTTATTGCACTAACGTTTGAAAATTATGAACGACACTTTTTATGAAATTTTGATTTTGATTAAAGCTAAAAATATAAATGTTTGTTGCTTTCAAGTTATAACAAAGCAAACTAACCATGATTATCTATTTTAATGACACCACAATAATGAAAAAAATCAAAGATATATATATATATACACACACACTATGTGCATTTTCTCTCACATCATTTCAAATAGGGTAGAAAAATATTTTTCATTATAGTTAAGGGCAGAATTTTTTTCTTATCATGGGTTTATCGATTTAAAAAAAGATAAACACCTCACACATATTATTTATATATCATATTTTAATTAATCCTAAAATATTGCTTCGTTCCCCGCCATTTTTTTTACGTATAAAAACAATTCTTTGTCCAACAAGGTTAATCTTTCTCTACTCATTAAATAAATAATGTTTTTCATATTAAATAGCCTTTTTAAAAATCTATATATATTTGAAAAATACAATTCTAGTGGGTCACATAACCTGGAAATCTTAGCCATTTAAAAGTTCATTTTATAAACAAAACAGTCTTTTACGGTCGGAGACCCATAAAGGTTGCTTACCATAACCTTTGTCATAATTTGAACAAGGAAATGAAATGAGAAATTTAAAGCCCGCGAGAGAGGTGAGTATGATTTTTTTTTTATTTTAGAAAAGGTGAGTATGAAAGAAGAAAAAAAACCTCAAAAAAATTGGGGTGTATGCTGGGCCCCACAGAAATACATCAAGTTGGGCCAGCAAGACATCACTTAGCAAAGTCCAACTGAATGAAATACGGTTTTTGATTCCCTTGGGAATCAAATTTCGTAACCTATATATATAAAACGATTTGCTTACCCTAACCTCTTATCTCGGAACCCTAATTGTTAGACAACTAAGCCACCATGGCGCCAAAGCTTGATCCATCACAGGTAACCGAGGTGAAGGTCCGAATCACCCGCGGCGAGGTGGGTGCGGCGAGTTCACTTGCTCCCAAAATCGGTCCACTCGGTCTCTCCCCAAAAAAGATAGGAGAAGACATTGCTAAGATGACTGCCAAAGACTGGAAGGGTATAAGGGTGACAGCCAAGCTCATCGTGCAGAATCGTCAGGCGGCAATTGAGGTGGTTCCTTCGGCATCTGCACTTGTCATCAAGGCGTTGAAAGAGCCCGAACGTGACCGCAAGAAGACCAAGCATATCAACCACAATGGAAACATATCCCTTGAGGATGTCATTGACATCGCCAGGGTTATGAGTCCGAGGTCGATGGCGAAGAAACTTTCTGGTACTGTTAATGAGGTTATTGGTACGTGTGTGTCTGTTGGATGTACCGTGGATGGCAAGGCTCCTAAGGACTTGCAGCAGGAAATTAATGGAGGAGTGGTTGAAATCCCTGCTTTTTAGGTGGTTTATTTTAATTAGTTTTGTTTTCTTTTTCTGCATAAGTTTTTGGAATTATTGAAGATTTTGTTAATTTGGTTTTTGTATGAGAGGTTTTATTTTCTGGTTAAAATTGTCTGTTACTGTTGAATTGGAATATGTTTTTGTTTTGTATTGTGAGCGTATTACACTTTATTTGTCTTGTATTGTGTTATATAAATTAGGTTTTGCGTTTGAGAGGTGTTGATATTAGTGAGCATATTATCACCCTTTGGTTAGCAAGTTTATGCTCTCATCGTTTCTGATTCGAATGCAGTAGCAGCTTTTAACAGTTCGATTAGGTTAATATTTTGCAACGTTGTGATGTTTTAAATCAGAACCGGGCACCAAACCAAAATACCTTTGGACTTTTGGAGCCATGTTTTGACAGTTCTAAATCCGAGATGAAATTGTAATCATGTAACAATTAAATGTAGACAATGCCGATTCATTATGCGACTTGTTGAACTATCCGATTCAATTTGGTTTTTAAAACAATGTAATTAACAGCTGATGTGAGAATAACTGCCTGGTTTTAATCCGATGATCAGGATTTTATACTAGGTTATTCGGGTACTGCGGGATACCAATTCCAGGTCTATCTGTTCATGTGTTTTTGGTGTCACCCCCTATTGTGAGTTATGTTATAGTTTATTTACTCGCCTTAGTAAATCACAACGCGATATACTCCGGGCTATCTTACATTTTTTCCATTGGGGAAATTTGATAGATAAACTTAAATTAATTGCTTTGTTTGGATATTTCTCTTATTTGAAATGCCTTGCATTGAATTTATTTGTGTGTTGGGTTTTCCTATTGTTAGCTTCTGAGTCTACTATAGTGTAAGTTGGTGAGGTGTGTGTGTAGCTTTGTTCCCTTGCAGTTTGCTTTTGATTTTGTATAGGCAGGCAGAGTTGTTGTAACCAGTCTTCTTTGGGTACATCGTGTACTGCGACAGAGCTGTTCTAATAAAGGATAAAACTATATATCGCAGGTTGCACACAATTTTCCCAGGAGTACTGTGCATTCCTTAATAACCTTGTGAATTCCGTTAAATAGAGAATTTTGATTGGTCAATTGTTGTTCGTGAATCATTTGCGACTATCTTTTTCGCTTGATATAGTATCGCTCTCTAAAAAATAATTTGTTCGTGAATCATTCACGATTATCTTTTTCGATTGATATAGTATCGCTCTCTTAAAAAATCCTCTTGGATGAAAAATATTTCTTTGTATAAGGGAAATGTTTACCATTGATCATACCTTGATGCACATAAATTTGATGGTTGAAATTGATAGCAAGTTTTTTGATTGAAGTGGATTGTTTCACATTTTTGCATCTTTATGTTATGGCATTAATTTTGTTGTCTTGAATGGACATAAGATGTCTGTTTGGGATTAGAGAGTCTTGTATTAAGTTTCTGTCTATAAGAGATGTGTTTTTTTTGTTCTGCTGTCTACGTTGCTACTTAAACTGTAAGCAGAAAAGTTTGCTGAAATAGTTTCCCAACATTTTCCTTACTCAAGCAAAAGTATTATTCCTATACCTTATTTTCCTTACTTTCACTTTTCAATTGATTTTCATGGAAGAAAAATTCTCTTTCTATGCCAATAAAAAATGTCGTGGAGCATTATGGTGTATATAATTTGATATTGAATTTTTGAATGCATGAAATGTTGTGCATTAGGTTATAAAATTACAAAGTTATATGATGAGTGTGGATCACGGAAGTGATTATAGCATCTATATATGGTTGTACGAGAACATAAACAAATAGAAATATGCATGAAAATTTTACACATGTCCTCTTCTTCCTATTTTAAGGCACTCTAATCTTCTAGATAATTTGTTTTCTATAATTGACAATCATATGAAACAAATCCTCTATATTTGTTTCTTATCATTGGTTTTGAAGCTATTGGCCAACGTGGTTTACTCTCTACCCCAACATTGCCTCAATTTGTTGCGGAGTTTCATCATCTCCTTTGTTTACAACCATGTCCTCAACCACTTCATGTATGTATATATAATGCTCTTCATTTGCAATACCAATTCATTCGATCACTATTCAATAGCTTTCTCAAATATCTCAAAGAAACTTTTAAGGTTATTTTTTTTGAAACTTTTTGGTTTGCATTCTCTCTCTGTGTTTCATTCAAGGACATAGAGAGGGATTGACATAATAATAATAAAGCTTCATCAAGCGTCGTGTGTGTCACCGTTGAATTGTATTCATACAAACAAGCTGCTGCAATGGCAAGAGAGCTAAGACCCGCCACGATGAAGCCATGGATGGAGGTTGCACCTTCACTTCTTGAGTTCCCTTGGAAACCCTCAAATACTCCTAAGCTAGAGACCATATTTGAAGATGAAGAATGTGAAGAAGATGGTCTTGCTGACTTTTGATTGTTTTGTACTTTAAAATGCGTCCATATTTTTGTAAATGAATAGAGAGGCGTTACTTAAAACAATCATTAGCAGCAGATATGAATTATCAAAGAATGATGGCATTTATATTTTATAGATGTCATTCTCTTGATATATTTCGACATTGCATAGTCGAATTTGTAAATACTCATCCTATTATGAAATAGTGAAACCAAGGAACTCAAAAATTTGGATTTGCTTTTTGCTTTTCTAGTTTTGAATCAATCAAACAAAATATTAACACTATAAGCACAAGTTGTGACAAGAGTACAAAGAAATACAATCTCACATAACTCAATTGTCACTTCGTTTTTTCTTTTTCGTGTGTGATAATTCTCTTTCACTCACTACTTTCATCTAAAAACATGTTTCACTGGAACATATTTGGGATTTAGTAATTTTTTGAAAAATGTTACTAAATCAAGAAAAAAGTTGCCAATTAGATTTAGTAACGTTTAATAAATGTTAGATGATTTCTTTGTTAAAAGATGTTACCTATGTATGCTTTTTGCATCATATTCGGTATCATCAGTAACATTACAAAATGTTACTATTTTACATTATTTGTAAAACTTTTTAGTTGTTACTAATTTTTGCAAACTAAAAATGATGTACCTTGACAATCAATTCGTTAGAATCACTACTGAAAGAACAAAACAAAAGGAGTTTAACTATTTTCCAACGACAGTTTCCATCAATTTAGAGAACCCTAAAATGTTTGTAACTTGCTTTAGGCTTTGTTTGCGAGTTTTGAGAGGAGGGGAAGGGAAGGGAAGGAAGGGAAGGGAAGGAAGGGAAGGGAGAAAGGAGGGAAAGCCTTCCCCTTGTTTGAGAGTTAAAGAAACCAACAAGGAAAGAAGATGGAGGGCTTATGTGATAATTTTACTATTTTACCATTTTTCTTTTAAAATCAATACATTGTGATATACTTTGTAATTTATTTTGTAAATTATAATTGAAATTTTGAATTATTATGAGGGCAAAATTGTCAATTTGTATGTTTAACCCCCAAAACCCCCAAATTTGGGGGAACTTTAAAATCAGACAAATGAAGCCCTTCAAAACCCCCCAAAACCTTTCCCAATTTTTTTAAAACTCCCAAACAAGAGTTTATATCTCCATAAACCTTTCATTCCCTTCCCCTCCCCTCCAAAACCCAACTCGCAAACAAAGCATAAAGAAACAAAATGGTTCTTATAAATTGAAACCACCTAATTTACGGAATCTCGCAATTTAGATCACAAAAGAAAACGAGATTAAGTTTTTTTTTCTTCCTTTTTTCCGCTAATAAAGACTTAAGTTTCAAGAAGAAAAAAAGAAGAAGGTGTATGTATCAAGTTTGAAGCAGTAGAAGGAGAAAAATCTCTATTTTCAAAAAAAAGAAGGAGAAAAATCTCTACTTTGCAGGAAGAAGCATACTCATAAAAGTTGTAGTGCATACCATTCCTATCTACATTATGAGTTGTTTCCTAAATAGAGAGCAACTTTTTATACAAAATGCATCCCTGTTAGAGAGCAGTTTTTTTACATAAATGTGGCTATATCTAAATGTATCCAATATATCCAAAATTCGGTTAGATCAAATCAGGTGATTTGCAAAAGAAGAACTCACTGAATACAAATAAGGTGTCAAATCAAGCAAGTATATGCCTCTATAGCTTATGCTCTTGAGTATGTATTTTTTTTTTTTTAAGGATGGAATGATCTTGAGTATGTATTATTCACATGTTTTTATTCTACTTTAATATAATTTAGTGATTTATAAAATTTTATTTATAGGGACGAAAAGAAACAATGTGCACTTTGTTTGGAGAATATGCAAATTAATTCATAATCTGTTTACTTTCTAAGTTAAGTTTAATTAAAAAAAATATTATTTTCTAATGTGTTAACTCGTGTGTCGCAAAGGGATATATTATGAATTTATTATGGAAGAGTTTTTAAGAATTTTTTTCTTTGAACTCTTTCATTTTTTTATGACGATTTGAACTCTTTCATTTAAATATAACATGTTTGTATAATTGTTAGTCAATTAAATCTCTTCTTATAAAAATCAAGGTATTGGACTCGAGTGGTTTATAGGTTTCACAAAAGGACCAATTGGGAGAATCCGAGTTTGATTCTTGTGTAGAACAATTCTTGCCCAGACCAATTATATAATTTAAGTCCTCAAAGTGTATTTGATTAAGATTTCAAAAGATAATTTTTGTTTGAAAAGTTTTGTGGATTTAAAAGATTTTGCAAGATTTTAATGACTTTTAACATTTTAAAAGAAGACTATCAAGATTTTTAATTTGGATTTCAAAGGATTTATATCAAAAGACTTTATGAATTTTAAGGAATCATTGAAAAGAAATGATTGCAGCAGAGTCTCTTTCACAATATTCTAAATAAACAATCTTTCATTTTTTTTAAGAGAGAGAGTAAAATATCCAACAATCCATAGAAATTTCATGTTAAAAATTCACTAAAAATATCCAACAAAATCCAATTTATTAAGAATCCTTCAATTACAATATTTTTAAATACCACACATATTTTTTTTTTTAAGATACAAAGAGTTTTGATTGAATATCACAAAACTTTTTTTTAAGTTACAAAGAGTCTTAATTCAATATTACAAAACTTATTTAAATTAAGTAAAAGTCTTAATTCCCTCAAAAAAAGTAAAAGTCTTAATTGAATACACCAAAAAAAAAGTTTTTAAAATCCTCTAGAATCCTAATTGAATACACCCCCTAAAATAAAATTTTTCCATAATGCATGGACCAAAAGAACAATAAACCCAAAAGTATTTATTTATAATTTGTTTTAAGTTATGTCCAACCATGACTCAGTTTCACTTGTGTGGTGTTTGTAAGATTAAGCATTGCTCATTCGACATATGAAAGATAAATTATACAAAGATATCAACAAAAGTTATAAATATTTTGTGAGAGATTATAAAATGCATCAAGAAGTTACAAGATTTAAGAACAGATACAAACTTCCACAAAGATCTCAGAAAGTTGCGAAGGTATTGGTTATTGAAGCCATGTGTTTAATTAAAATAATTGTTAGATCTTGTAACTTCTTAAAGAACGTCTATAACTTATCACTTAATATTTTATAACTTGTGCCAATATATTTGTAACTTCTTGAAGATTTGAAACTTATGATATTTGTGGGAAAGTTTGTAAACTTTTTTAGATCTTGTAATTTCTCACTAATTGTTTGTGGCTTAGCACTAAATATATGTTACTTTTGCCAATATCTTCGTAACTTTCTGAAGATTTTAAACTAATATTGAGTTCTTTGTAGGAGTTTGTATCATTTCTTAAATCATGTAACTTCTAGATGCAATTTTATAACCTCTTACCAAAATATTTATAATTTTTGCTTATGTATAAGGACACCGAATTGTGCTAAGTCACCACCACACAGACCTATTAGTCTTATTTGGCTAACACTATTATTTAATATGCCCTGCCTGGCTGCCACTTCATTGTTAAGTGCTTTTGTAAGTATACATCCACACACTTGTTTTTATGTAAGCACTTTTCAGTCTACTCATCCAAACACAAATAACTTAAACAACATAAGCTCTTATTATATAAACTCTCATGCGATAAACTCTTAAGCTATAAGTGCTTACAAAATGGTTTTGAACGTGTTTTCTAACATTTTGCAATTTTACATCTATTACACAAGCCCTTAACAAGTCTTCCAAGATTTGAACAGTCCTTTATGTATTCCAATCCAATTTGAAGTCCATGAGATTTTAGCATATCTCTTTTTGAGCGTTTGAATCACATGCAAGCGCCAACATTTAATGGCATTTTCTGTTATCTTACATACAACCTCTTATATCATCCCAAGACCTATCCCTATAGTTTGCACATTATTTTTCCTCACATTTTTTACTTTGCAAACGTGCTTTAAATTCCATTTAGCTGCCTTGGAAGGTTGGTAATCCCTCCAACTAATACTTTATGCTAAAACTTATTACTGTATATTTAATAATGTTATTATATTATCCTCGTGAGCTTAGCTCAGTTGGTAGGAATAATGCATGATATATGCAAAGTCTGGGGTTCGAATCTCAGACACAAAAAAAAAGAAGTTATTATATTGCTCTATTTTGGTGATCTTTAATCATATGTTTTTCCTTTCCTTTTCTAGGATCAACTTGAGAGAAAAAGTAAACAACTTATTAATCTTTCATGAAGCCTGAAAAAGCTTACTAGTCATAATTTGACCTGGAAAATAGAGCTCTTCAACTCTCATCTCAACATTATTCAAATTTTATGACGTGGAAGATCGAATGTTTGTCTTTAACAATAAGTAATCTTTCTGTTTGTGTACCGAAGAGGTCGCAAATGTCCTCGATATCAAAGATATCGACTGATTACAAACTCCATGTGAAAATTCAAAAATTTCCAATTTTACGTATGAACTTTAAAAACAGTTGTTAGTGTCACAATTCTAAACATCACATTTTAAGACAATTTTGAAAGATACGGGGGTAGATGACGAGCACAATAAGTTGTATTTTAAGCTGTTGTTGTCCTATTTTCTGTTTAAGAAAATATTGTTATGCTCAGGCAACCCAAATGTTCTTCACAGTTTCTTTTGGGGTTTAGTCAAAGATCTGAAGGCTTTTGATAAAATCAACTTGGAAACAACTGTATTTGATGATCACATTTGTGAATCTCTCAAATATCTGAAAGAGAAGTGGGGAAGCCTGAGAAACATTGTTTTTAGGGACCTGCTTCATTTTTGGAGGTATATATGTTTTTTCCAATCAACTTTTCACAATATTAATAATTTCAATTTTGAGCATTTCCTATACACATCGTTCACATCTGTTAGGCGCTCGCCTATGAAATTAAAGGATATCATCCATGCAGCCACAAGAACTTGAAGTACGCTTTTTTGATCCTCATTGATGATAAAATAAAATTGAAGTACGCTTTTCCAGTTTCGACAACCGCACAAATGGTATTCTTTCATATATGAGTGCCTAACACAATCTGAGATGTGAACGATGTGCATGAAAAAATGCTCAAAACTGAAATTATTAATATTGTAAAAAGTTGGTTCGACAAAATACCTCCAAAATTGGAGCAGCTCCCTTGAAACAGTGTTGCCCATGCTTCCCTAACTCCCCTTTAAGATCATTGAGAAGTTCACAGATGTGATCAAACACAGCTTTTGCCGAGTTGATTTTATCAAAAACCTTCATATCTTTGATTTACCCCCGAAAAGAACTAGAATAATATATGGGTTGTTTGAGCATAACATCATTTGCTCAACAAAACAATAAGACAACAATTGTTTAAAGTACAACTTGATGTGCTCATCATCTACCCCCGTATCTTTCAAGTTTGTCTTTAGATGTGATGTTGTGAATTGTTTGGTATCAGCACTAGCAAACTCCTTTTTTTTAATTTTAATTTCTTACATAAAATTGAGAATTTTTAAATTTTCAACATTGATTTTGTAACTAGTTCCGTAGTTATCTTTAATATGAAGGACATTTGCTACGTCTTCGGTACAAAAATAGAAAGATTCTTTATTGTTAAAAACAAACCTTCAATTTTTCGTGTAATTTTTTTTGCATAATGCTAAAATGAGAGTTGAAGAGCTCTCTTTTGAGTTTTGGAGTTGTGACATTCTGTAAAAATAGAGGTATCTATAAGCATTTTATTTTCTCCGGTCAAATTAAGATTAGTAAGCTTTTCCAGGCTTGATGAAAACTTAATAGATTGTATACTTTTTCTCTAATGTTGATCCTAGAAAATGAATGGAACAATGTATGATTAAAAATCACAAAAACAGAGCAACATAATAACATCATTTAATATGCAATGATTAATTTAGCTTAAAGTACTAGTTGGAGGGATTGCCAACCCACCAAGTCACGTAACTTGGCTTTAAAATACATCTACAATGTAAAAAATGTGATGGAAAATAATGTGCAAGCAAGAAAATAATGTGATGGAAAATAATGTGCAAGCAAGAAAATAATGTGATGGAAAATAATATGCAAGCAATAGAGATAAGTCTTGGTTTGATTCTTTATAAGTGTAAATTCTTTGTGGTTTAACATATTATTCAAATCTCAATTTGTTATCACCCCAATTTGATGGTAGTTACTATTTTCCATAAAGAAATTATAAGATTTAAGAAAGGATGCAAACTCCCACAAAGATCTTAGAAAGTTACGAAGATATTGGTATTTTTTGTGTGATGTCGGATTGTCAAGTTATCTAGATTTTGGTTATTGAAGCCCTGTGTTCAATTAAAGTAATTGTTAGGCCTTGTAACTTCTTAAAGAACACGTTTATAACTTATCACTTGATATTTAGTCAAATGAATCATTGAATCATTTAAGTTTAACGTTTATACTAAATAAGTCTTTTTAGTTTTAAATTGGTCCTTTATGTTAGTAAAAGTGTACATTTAATCATTTAGGTCATAAAATATATACACTATTATCCTCTTTCCATCAAGTTTGGTTTTCGTCTAATACCATCGACTTTACTGACTATCATAAAAGCAATTTTGTAGATTGGATATCTAATATGCTTACCAACACAATGCATGACATGGGCCCCGTTTGGATTGAGCTTATTTTGAGCTTATGCAAATAAATAAGTTTTAATTTTAATTCATAAATTCTTACTAACGAAAATTGTACCTTCATAAACTGTTTTTTCATAAACTACATTAACAAGCTTACAAATAATACATAAAGGCATATTTATTTGCATAAGCTCTAAAATAAGCTAATCCAAACAGGGCCATGGTGGTGTTGATTTGGGACCGTGGAATGTGTTTCTCTTCAAGATCTCAGGTTCGATTCTAACGAGTGTCAATTTAATTGGGCTAATTTAGATTCTAAACTATGGTAAACGCTTCAAATGCTGTCCAACAATACTAGTTAAATAACAACACGCATCAGAAGTTAAACCAAAACGAAAACTTGTCGTAAATCGCTGCAACATTGGTTGGAGTCCTCTTCTGATGGGCGTCTTGAAACTCAATGTGAATGGTCACTCTTTCGATGATGGCCGTTAGAGGTTAGGAAATAAACTAATTGGATAACATTACATAACAAACTCTAGTTAACAATAGTAAAGGAAATAAACTACAACTATATTTTATTAGAAACTGGTAACAAGTGTCTTTAGAGTAGGGATGTCAATGGGTACAGATAGTATGATACCCGTGCCCGCTCCATTGGATAAATATCATGCCCGTGTCCGCCCTGTACACTCGTGAATAATAACTTTTTTTTAACAAATAATAACTTTTTTTTTAACAAATAATAACTTTTTTTTAATTACCAAAGAACTTCAACTTTTAAACATCCATACATTATCCATTAAAAATTTCCTAAATCATACATATTCCATAGAAAGGTCACGATTCTTACATAATCCATGTGATATATTTTATTATGTGAATGAAGTGGAAACCGTGACTTAATAAGATGAATTAAAAAAATAAAAATATGTTATTAATGAGGAATCTTAGGCGGCCGGTAAAATTTTCTTCAATATGGTAACAACTTTAAGTAATAAGATAAGATCTATAAAGATATTTTAGTAATTTATTTAATTTATTATCGGGTATGGGTACCCGTGTGTATGAGTACAATCAAATCCGTGTCCGTATCCATATAATAATGGATAGTCAAATACCCATTTATTATACCCGTGGATACCCGTTTAGCTACCCGCCCCGTGCCCGTGATGGATTTTACCCACGGATACCCGTGGGCATGGGTATATTTGCCACCCCTACTTTAGAGCATTGTTTAAGCAATTAAAAAGAGTAATTCTTGCATAGAAATGATGGAATTATTATTTTGCTATTACTTTGACTTGTATTTCCAAGACAAAAATTTTATGGGTAGTGTTAACTTGTGTCCTAATAATCTAAAAATGGAATTAAATCATAAATTATGCCTTGAAAAGATAAGATTTTACTAAATTTTTAGAATATTGAATGCACAATTTTCAACAAAATTTTTCTATCTTTGATTTCTTAACTTGTGCTTTGAGGGCACAAATTAACATTTCTCAATTTTTATTTGTGTATTTCTTAAACAATGCTCTTAAAACACTTGTTAGCATTATCCTATTTTATTTCATTTTTATAATGTTTGGACGCGAAAAAACTACAACTATGTAAGCTAACAAGAGAAGTGACTAACTTAACAGAAAATGTAAATTTAATGTACAAAGTAATCTCAAATGATGGGAGTTCAATTACAAATTAAACAACAAGACAGCGGTATTATTTATTTTTAGTTCAACTTTAGAATTGAAATATTATTTAGAATTGATATGGTATTTGTCAATCGGTGAAACTCACAAGACTTTGATAACTAGAATTTGATATAAGATGTACTAATAGAGATACTTTTAAGCTCATGTAAACATCGTCCAGACCAAACTATGCTTCAAGCTCGTTCGAGAAGTATACATTGAAAAATGTTTAAATTTTGGGGTCTAACTCATTATTTAAAATCGGATTATAAGGTGAGGAGTGTCTCCTCTTTATAAACTCTTCTCAAGAGTCATATCTATCCGATGTGAGACTAAATCCACCATCTCAAAGTCAACACAATGAAGGTGTTAGAGGCTGTAATGAAGGCTAACCAAAGCAATTTAGGCAACTAGGGGCAGACCGCAGTTAAAGCGGAATTTCCAACACACTGCCTCACGCTTCAGCCGACCTAATGGGTCTGAAGCGTGGATGATGTGGGAAGCCCAACGATTGATCTAGGTTAGGCTTTGATACCATATTGAGATATTTGGGGCCTAACTCATCCTTAAAAAACCGGCTTGTAAGACGAAGAGTGTCCCTCTTTATAAACTCTTCTCAAGAGTCCTATCTATCCGATGTGGGACTAAATCCACTCCCTTAAAGCCAACACAATGAATGTGTTGGAGGCTGCAGTGAAGGCTAACCAAAACAATTTAGGCAATTAGGGGCGGAATTTCCAACACACCCCCTCACGCTTCAGCCCGGCCCAATGGGCCTGAAGCATGGACGATGCGAGAAGCCCAACGATGAATCTAGGATATAAGGCATGATACCATGTTGAAATTTGAGGTCTAACTCATCCTTGCAAAACTATCTTGTAAGGTGAGGAATGCATCCTCTTTATAAACTCTTCTCAAGAGTTATGTCTATCCGATGTGTGATTAAACCCACCCCCTCAAAACCAACACAACGAAGGTTTTGGAGGCTGCAGTGAAGACTAATCAAAGCAGTTTAGGCAACTAGGGACGTACCACAATTAAGATGGAATTTCCAACAAAAAGAGATTGCTAGACACTTTGATATACATTCAATTATAGAAGATTGCATGACATGTATGAGAGAAACTATATATTTCGATAGATTATGTAGTTGATATTCGAAACATTTAAGTATTTATTATTTATTTATTTTTTAAATATATATTTTTGGATATTTTTCAATTTATATACTCACCATACCGATCCTAGCAGTGTAATGAAAATAATAGACTTACTTGATGCTGTAAAATTGTATCACAATTAGAGAAGGTCGAATTCATACCGTCCAATCCTAGCTGTGTAATGAAAATAATAGACTTTACTTGATGCTATAAAATTGTATCACAATTAGAGAAGGTCGAATTCGAATTAATTATAAATTACTAGTGTAAATTTATAAATAGTAGTTTTGTTTTGAGCATAATTCAAATACTAGTTTTTTTTCCTTTCCCTGAGTGGAGCATCATAATTCGAAGACTATTCTTAATGGAAAAAAGTTATACAATTTCACTAATAATCAAAGCAATACAATTGGTGGCTTCAACTCTTCATCACAATTTTAAAGAATGGCCATACACGTGTCCATGTACTAAGTTAGGAGCAACAAATTCATAGGATTCCCTCCTGGAAAACTCTACCAATGAGTTGGAAAATTGAGAAAATAAAAGACTTGTACAATTGTCAAAATAAAATAAAATAAAATAAAATAATAATCTCATATTCAATTTTGTTATCTTGATTTTGTGTTGTCCTCAACAATTGCTTTGAATCCAACTCAAACGTCATATTGAATGCAACAAGCTCAATTATCCTTTGAATAGCATATATGATGAGCCTGGAGTGGGGAAGAATAGTTATATGATGTAGTTTTGAAGATTTTCTTTTGTTGTCAAGTAGTCTTACGATTAGAGAAATTTTCTATCTTGTTATAAAGATTAAAATTAATATTTTGTTTCTGTTTTTGCTGTTTTGTGTTTGTAAATATTGTTCTGACATTGTTGTTTTCACTGTGACACACCTTGTACTGGAGGGATCTTTTGATGTGGTAATATAATTTGTTTTAGTCTCTTAAAAAAATTAATATTGAATATCAATTTACCAAAACTTCCTGCATCATGAAAAAAAAAACTAAGTATACTTCTAATATTTTTCCATACTTTATTTGGAATAGTTTGAATAAAGAAACAATATTTTTTTTTTGGAAAGAAAATAAAGAAACAGTTACAAAATAAAATAAAAAATAGAAAAACAAATTAATACTTTGAAGCCTACAGACTGTCATGATAATAAATTGTGTGGAGTGATATATGACAGGCTGACTAATAAAGTGGGCCCACCACAATAATTAGACATATATTTGTCCTCTCTTAATTTTCCACCCACCCTCCTGACATGGACAACAAATATGCCACTGAAGCAATGTTTATTTACATTTTTTACTATAGAAAATCTTATATTATATGGATAGAAAATAATAAAGGGTAGGGGTGGCAAATGATAGTG
>Ga0228711_1001480_pt1 | contig 34606 bp, 24 predicted proteins | sample MedpolnodulmetaG_2_FD_177996 | JGI IMG/M metagenome (GOLD analysis project Ga0228711, IMG submission 177996) | Root nodule microbial communities from Medicago polymorpha collected in Santa Monica, California, United States - brown nodules | ecosystem: Host-associated > Plants > Roots > Nodule... | reverse complement strand
TACCACATACATCGTTCCATGCTTTCACAAAAGCCTTTGTAAGGTGCAAAATAATATAAATTGGTGTTAGATTTGAGAAATATATTGATCTAAAAAATGCAGTATACATACAATAATTACAAAGTATAATCATCTTAATATCATAAAAAAATGAAATAATGCGTAAGAATAATATATACATTTGAATCATCAGTATTGCCATCCCCGTTGGCACCATATGTAAGAACATTATAGTTAGAACCATCGTCAGGTGTTATTCTACCACCCAAGCATTGTGAAGCAGTGAAAAACATTAAAAGGGTAAATATACTCTTCATATTTTATATGAAAATACTAATATAATATATCGAGAAAATGTGATGGTATAGACTTGTGAAGTGAAAAGTGCAGAAATGATTACAATTTATAGACTGTTTGGAGTACCAAATAGAGGAAAAACACACGATTACTAAGAATTAAAAAATAAAATATTATTTTTCCTAGTAAGAAAATTTCAAATCATGGCTTCACCAATTCAACATTTTCCTAGAAAAAAAAAACCAAATTTGTGTTTGGTTCAAGAAAAATATACTTTTATTCTTTTAGGTATTTTAGCAAAAATAAGAATTTAGTAAGAAACAATATCCTTAATAAATATAGAATCAATATCTGATTACATTCTTTTTTAAAAGAATATCTGATTATGTTGAGAAAAAAATGAAATTATATTTTTGATGTCTAAAATTCTAGTACTATAATGATGAATAATTGTTTTATATCAAATAAAATTATAGAAAAGAGTTCTATGTGATCATAACTCGGTTTGTAAGGATATCACATTCTATATTCAGGGGTCGGGGTTCAAACTTCAAATTTCCCATTTATTCTCTTTAACTGTGAATTTCTAACCACAAGGCTACTTGACTAAAAAAATTATAGGGAAAATTTCAAGATATTTTGTAATTTATGTTCTCTTCCTAAATTAAAAGTTTTTTCAATAATTTATATTGTGTATTTAAACGCTTAATGCTAAATAATCCTTACTTTTTTAAGTTCGTTTTGATTTATGTGTTTTTTTCTTTTTTTGAAGGGTGATTTTTGTGTGTTTAGCTTTCACATGACAATATAATTATAGTCAAAATATTTTTATTGAGCAATTTTATATTAATTAATTATTGTTTTTATTGAACAATTTTGTATTGATTAATTATTAAAATGATTTGCTTCCAAAAATAAAAGTGTTGTTTATGTTTTTCTCTACTTTGAACCATTAAAAATATGAAATGGATATTTTGAGTATATTTTACTTCTACGTTCAAAGTAGAAATATTTTGGCACCCAAAGCCTGGTTCATCTTTTGAAATTTAGCCATATAGGCTTTTGTTCTTCTAACCAAGAGCGGTGTTCCTCTAAAAACAAAACCAAAAGTGATGTTATTGCTAAAGCAATTATTTTTAGTTTAATATGATTTCAAATTATATTATGGAAATTACATATATGGTTTTATTAGTAAATTTCCATTAAAAAATATGGATTTTTAGAGAGAGAGAGAGTGTAACGCCCACACTAAACGTATCTAGAATGTTTAGCATGTGCATTATATTTAGTACTGGGTACATTAAAATTTACAACATCAATGCTTCGAATGAATATCATATACAACAATACGCGTTCGTACAATCAATAATACAACACTATCTATCCAAGGTATAGTAAAAACGCTCTTAATTCCATAAGAATATCCTGCAGCGGGTACGAACGAGTCCTTGCTGAGTATCTATTCGGCCACAAGCTTGCTACACAACCTGTTAATCTGAAACAAAGAGGATTTGGATGGGACATAATGTCTCAGTGAGTTCTACCTAATCCTAGGCTATTGGTAACCTCGGGGAAAACCTAGGGTCACCACGTGTCTACAATACAACCTGTCGGTTGATTATACGTGTGTGGATCATGCTTACCTAGACGGTCGTGCATACTAGATCCGTCGTAGGTTCTTCTTAACTTGTCTTACAGGTCTTGATATACATTACACGTGACATGGCGGTTAAGGGAACCTAAGACCGCTATACCAAGATACAATATACGCATCAAGTCCTGAACATAACTTATTCATGACACGATCCTAAACCGGACGATCGGGGAGATCCTAAGATCGTCAACGGTATAAGTTCATAGCTTCCTCTATTTGCATAAACCTGTATATGTCTGATAGCATATCATAATCATATCGTAATCATATCATTCATTAAGTTAGCGGTTAGCGTTGAACAAACATAGTTATCTTGTTTCATTTTACGGAATGCATCGAGTGGAGTAACCCCGAGTACAATCCCTTACATGACTGATGAAACCTAGCTAAGGTACATCGGACTCCCTCAGTGTTGTGCGGGCCCCCGTTGCGGAGCTTATCCCGTTCCCCTGGCGTGAACCTCTTGTATCCCCCTGGCGTGGATAGCAAGAAACACGACACCTACATCTTGCTTATAGTCTTGATCTTACATGATAACTTATCTTAGTACTTGTTTGATTGTTTACCACGGCTCCGTGATCTACTCGATTAACGGTAAGGTACTTACATGCTTGTGCTAATTCATACATGACTTAACATACTTAGTTTACATGACATCGTACTTGTTCTCGACTTTCTATGTCGAGGCTCTAGGGTTTTCCCATTCTTAGATTTATCGCTACCCGAACATAAACATGTTTAAACTCTCGTGTGCCATACATTACCGAACAATGCCGATGTTTGCTCATACATTTCTCTTGATAGAATCTTAGGTAGTAATGTACATATCACTTTCAAAAAGTATAAAAACATTGAGAACGATTACCATGGCAAACATTAACATCATTTTATCAATTACAACACAAAGGGGTACTAATTTCCCTAATTCATAAACTAGCATGATCATGAATCTCTCATGGACACACACACAAACCCAAGGTAGGGAAACTATCTAAAGAACTCACTTGAAATTCTGCTATCCTCTGATCACCAGCTCAAGAAATCTAAAACCCTAGCTCCAACATGCTACTAATCTAGCTTCAATCTAGTCTTGGAGAAAAGGAAATGGAATAAAGCTTCAAGTTTGGATTTCCATACTAACTAATAGCATGAATTCAAGCATCAAGCAGCATGATTTCTTCAAGAAGAGTTTGGGAGAGGTTTGGAGTTGAGAGAGAGGGAAAAGGGCGATTTTAGAGAGAGAGGAGAGAGTAGGAATTCTGATTTCTATTCTTTAGAGAGAGAAAATTATGAAACAAATAAGTTTCTCAAGTCCTAAAACTCTTAAATACTCCCCAAGTGCAATTACCATAATGCCCTTTGCCTTAAACGTGATTAATTCGATATTGACACTGAACCTGCTTGCCCGGTATTGTGCTCTGATATCCTTTACTATATTTGTCGTTCATGAACTCATATCTTCCAACACGTCTGACTGATGAAATTCCAATACCTACAAGTGGGGTGTTATAGAGAGAGAGAGAGAGAGAGAGAGAGAGAGAGAGAGAGATTTCCAACATACATATTTGAAAATCAAGTATATGAATTTTTGTAAATAAGAGTTTTGTATATTTTGAATATACAATAAGTTTATTGAATATGGATTTGTTTTAGAATGGATTTAAAATTTATTTGAGTTAACTTATTTATAAACTTTGTTATTTTAAAATACTCATCTGATTACTGTTATCAAAATGCATATATTTTGTTAAAAAATAAACATTTATATTTGAATTGAGGTACTTGTTTTTTCTGTAGTGGGAATTATTGGAAAAATCCATATCTTTTTTTAGCATAATTTTCATATATAGTTATCAAAATCTACGGTTTAATTTTTATCTAAAATTGATTCAAAAAAATTTGTACCAAGTTATTTTTGTTTTTTATTATATAAGACAAACAAGTATTTATTCTCCATTGGTATTTTATGGATTTTTAAGGTTTACCTAATTATAGGTTTTTAAAATGACTAGAATTGATTCCACCCTCCCAATATCATTGTATGTTTCATTTATGTTAATAAAATTATTATTTTATCTTAAGAATTATATATTTAGCTATCTTCTAATTTGATTCCTTAAATTATGGATAAATATTGTAGTAGAAAAATGAATGATGACTTGATTATTTAAACTTTGGATAATATAAATTACATAAGTGTAAACATAGAAATATTTCTTTTTCATCAACACATATACAAATTTGCTTCCTTTGTGTTCAAAAAATATTTGTTTCTATATTTACATAAGCATTCGATGTATATGTAAACCAAATGTGGCATATATACTTTTTTTTAGTGTTAACCCTCTTGTACATAGGGAAAAGATACCTTAGTAATCTAGAGTTCGACTGAGAGGTAAGTAAATCATGTCATGTCCATGAATTGTTCCATACCATAAAAAAAATTATGTAAAGATTCAATTTTTATTTATTTTGAAATTGAAAATTTACTTTATAGCATGAAGGTTATTAAAAGGGCCTAATATTACCGTTGCAAAAGCTCGCACGTGCCTCACTTATTTTTTGGCAATTTTTTTTTATTAGCTAATTATACGCGTGGAATTAAAAAAAATACAAACTAAAAATAAATACATAGGTGGCGTGCCACATATGGTTGACTGAGTCAAAATTGACATTTTGCAAAATGGGGTAGACATGGGCAATCACTTTTGCCATTTTTTTTAAAAGGGGGCAAAATTGCAACTTTTGCAAACTTAAGGGGTAAAAAGTGGGTTTAAGCCTATTATTAATTGTTCTACCGTAATATATTTTCATTCATACATTTTAAATATATTTCATGCTTTTTTTAGGTGCTTTTATGTGATGGAACTACATAACCATACACATATTTATATATTTTCAGGCTTTTATATTCATTTCAATTATTAAATTATGAAGTGTCATTTGACATTAATTCATTGTTATAATTAATAATGAGATTTATTCAAGAAATAAACGTGATAGAAAAATAAGGGCCGAATATTTCTTATATGAAAACAAAGAAAAAATAAAATAAAACTCCTAAAATTACATTAGAGTTTTACCCTTATATTCTCGTGAATAGTACTTTTCTATCATTGTCTTACGATATGTATTATCTTCAAGACTCGACCCGTTTTTAGATAAATTTCCCACAACACTCTTGCTCTTATGACTAAGCTATAAGTTAATAGTATCTTCTTCCATGTCAGTTACAAAATTTAGGGAAAGTCCTTTGAATGGTCTCCTTAAGTTTGAAATCTTCTTGGAAATATTTTGTAGCATTTTGACCACTTTCACTCACATGGTGTATGGGAGTTTTAACTTGCGTCTTCCTTTGCATATTTTTACCCCCTCACCATGGGACTCAAAAATACAGACATGAGTGACTTTTGAAGAGTCAGTATTAAAATCAAAACTTTAAGCATTTACTGACTTCGACATCGGAGCGTGTGCCAGCTTTGCAGGTACCCCTATACCTAGCTATGGAAGCAATCCTAAGTCTCACATGAGTTCTTCCTTTGCTGTACCAGTCCACCGTAGCATGAGCACCACCAATGTCTCATTCATAAGCTCTATTCCTAGACAAATCAATGGGAATATTTTGGAGAAACTATGAGATTCTAATATTTAGAAGCATTAAAAAAAATTCAAAATAATTCCGACTTTCTCTTTTAACCCCGTGTTGTAATCCTTCCCCTTTATTCGGTTTCACCATTTTTTTTAGTCATCGTCCATGGAACACACATGCTACTTCCTTCAATATATTCAGTCCCCTTAAGAAACCGTGCTAACATAAAAATGATTTAGAGTTACATTTGGGTACTTTGCGGATGAAATTACGTGCGTTTTAAAAATTATGAGTTGCTGCACTCTCGCTTCTTAACTCAACACAATTATGGATCTTATGACCATATTTTCCACAATTAAATCAAATGGATAGTAACCCTTTGTACTCCAAATAAATCAGACAACCTATATGGATAAGTTTAGGCATGAATGGTTGATTAAGGTAAATTTCAACACAAATTATTGTGAGTTAGCCTCTTGAGCAATAGATGTAAGTTTATCTATCTTTATCATGTTACCCATTTGTGAATACATATCCATATCACCTCTTTACGCATAACTGTAACCGAGTGTAAGAAGAAATGCTTCCACCGTTAAACCATCAAATAATGTTTAGATACACTTCATTTCAAAGAAAGCACACTTCTACACCTCCTTAAAAGAAATTATAATCATGAATAGTTACACAACAAATCTATGATTTAGACTAATCCCTTCTTAACCCAAAGACCATACAGTCTTGACTAAAGCATCTTGAAATTGATCTTCAAATTTAGGTCCTAACCTCTCCGGCTGCAACTTTCTTGGGAATAATCTCAACTTGGATTTACACGTTAATATTTGTTGTCATAGGTGAAATTTCTCACTCATTAAGTTCTTATCATGATACTTCTTTGTTCTTTGTTTGTAAATCTGTGCATTCTCATAATTGTTTATACTTATATCCTCAAAATCATGAAGTTGCATTACCCTCATCATCCCAGCTGACTCAGTATAAATATTCAGGAATTTTACTGTCGAATATGCCTTATTCTCTTACTCAACCTCAAGATGACATGATTTATCATAGACCAACTAAAATACCAACAACCCTAAATCAATCTTAAAAGTTTTCTAATAAGCACATAAAGTTTCATATAAATTATTTGACCAATCTTTTTTAGAAGTATTAACCATCTTTTCAATCATTTGCTTGAGCTACCAATTCGATACTATGACTAGTTCGCTGGTTTGTGGGTGGTAAGGAATCTCCACTATATGCTTAACATTGTGCTAGGATATAACAACCCTTTTTTTTTTCTAGGATTATTTATTTATTATACTTGTTTAATTGTTTGTTTGTGTGTTTTATATAGGATTAGTGGCTTTTTAGACGAGAAGGGTATTTTAGTCGTTTTAGGACTAAGGGAATTTTGGTCATTTGATGAAGTGGGGGTATTTTAGTAATCTTAGAATTGGATGATATTTTAGTATTTAATATGGTGGTGTATGAGTATTTAATGGGAGATTTTAATGAAGGAACTTTATGGTAACATTTTAATGAGATGAAAGGTGACTAAGCCCATTAAGAGAGTAGGAAACCTAACCTAATAGTAAGACTATATAAGGATAATTCTAGTCAGAAATTAGGGTTACACATTCATTTCATAAGTTTTACCAAAAGGTGGCTAGAGAGAGAGAGATTGCCAATGGGGTATAGAGCTGACCTTTCTTGTGTCTTCCATCAAGGGGCACCAAGTCACGATATCGAGCAATGTTTTGCTTTCCGGACCGTAGTCCAGAAGTTAATCCAAGCTAACACTCTGTCCCCCGAGGGTCAACTACTTGTCCAGCAAAGACCTCAGCAACAATATCAGTCACCGTGCATGCAACAGCCTCGACAACAGGCTCCAGGAGCACTGCAGTTTGATCTGATTCCTTTGAAGTACGCGGAGCTATTTCCTTATTTGCTTGAGAAGAGCTTTGTACAAACTAGAGCACCTCCTCCAGTGCCGAAGAAATTTCCGATTCAGTGGAGACCTGATCTCTTTTGTGCCTTCCATCAAGGAGCACAAGGTCATGATGTTGAGGACTGTTTCTCTTTGAAGATCGAAGTCCAGAAGCTGATAGAAGCCAAAGTCCTACCATTCTAAGACTAAACTCTAACATGCAAGTTAATCCGCTATCGGATCTTGAAACCTAATGGTGACACATGGAATGTTTAGCCGCAATTGGGTCGCTTTTGATGTTCCTTTCTACTACTCATCTGTTCAAATGATTTTATTTGTTATTTACTGCTTTTCAAAATATCCTTTCGTCCTGCCTGGGACGAAAGCGAACTTGTGCAGGGCTTTTTGCTTTAAGTATTTTAAACACTAATAAAAAATTCGTTTTGATCTCGACTTTGTTTTTATTTTGTGCTTCTCCTGGAAAAATGGTAATACAAAAAACCAAAAAAAATCTCTTTCTTCAATCATTCTCAAATATCTGCATAATCATAACTTATACTTACTTGTCAAAATGAATAATCAAATCATGCATTAATAAACACGTTAAACATTTTAATCATGTACTCTCTCCCAACTTTGAGTTTCCTTTATCCGAAGATGAAGAAGAGGAGAATGAAGAGACTCCCGACAAGATCTCTCGCATACTAGGGCATCTTAGCCATCGAAGCTGCAAACGAAAATCAAGAAGATTGTCCAGAAGATGGCAGTCACTTACAAAGACTGGCATGAAATGTTACCTTACATGAGTATCGTGCTTCAGTACATATTTCAACAGGGGAAACCCCCTCCATCCCTCAGTATACGACGTGGAGGTCAAAGTCCCGTCAATAGGAGTACTGCTGGAATCCCACCTTGGTTGAACTTAAAATGCATGACGACCTTGTACAACTATATCAAAAGAGGTTTGAAACGAACTTCCAACAAGAAGGTTCGTCCCCGTAAATTTCAAGAAGGAAACTATGTGCCCAAAAAGGTACTATCTTCCCAACCAAACTCCAAGGGCAAGTGGACGCCTAACCATGAGGGCTCGTGTGCAATGTCTCTTACAACTATGGATGGTGACAAAGTCACACATCCTATGAATGTCAGTGCAGTCAGGAAATACTCTGTCAAAAAAAAAAGCTCGATAAGTCGCAAATCTTAAAAAGCGGTTTAGGCAAAAATGAGCGTCTCGGTGGACTGAAAACCCGAAAGGGCGGAACAGGCAAAAAATAGAGACAAAAAAAAAATTATCCTGATAGGTTGAAACCCGAAAAGGGTGATCTATGCAAAAGTTAAGGATCATGACAAAGTAACTGCATCAGTCAGACACGATCCACTTGGGGCATCCAGTTATCAGAAGACCTCCGATTTGAAGCATCTGCAAATCAAAGACTCGGAACAGGGGCAATTCAATGTTGTTAGGGAGAATAACGATTATTGTGTTCAATGTACCTTACCTTATATTTACCATTTTCCAAAAAAATTCAAAGATCTATGGAGTCGCGCCATTGGCAGGTCACCACTCAATTCATCAAACTTGAGCCCGTGCCCATTTATTTGGAACTCTCATTTATTCTATTTGCAAAATTTCTTCTATTTTTGATGGCAATACTTGAAGCAAATTTTTTTCAAAAAAATACAAAACTTTTTTACATCTTTTGAAAAGTGTGAACAACAAACACACCTTCTTTGAACTCATGAGTAGTTGAAGCGTACATCATCATCCGCCTCGAGAACGGTTACACTCCGGAAGAGAGACATAGCTAAGCACTATGGAGAGGACCTCTGCTCCGAACAAGATGCAGTCATAATCCAGAAATACATGGCTAAGCACTATGGAGAGGACCTCAGCATCAGCATCTTTCTTCCTTTTAACTTCCTTGGTGACCAAATCAGTTGCAACTTCTATCTCCTCATCTTCTTCTATCACATAGGTTGAAACCTTCATTTTCCTGACACTAGGCTTCCTTTTCTTCTTTGAAATTGATGGTTGAGGAGGTAGAGATTGTGAAGAGCCAACTGTCTTGCCACTCCTTGTTCTTTTGTTCAGAATCTTAGCAGGTTCAAGATCCTGAACTTCATCTTGAATGGATGGCACATCAGAACTAGTTGCTTGTTCTTGATGAACATCCTTTGCAATCTTGGCTTTCTTCTTCTTTGGTTCAGAAATTTCTTCAATATCAACAGCTTCTGATGCTCTCTTGTTGGTCTTCTTCTTGCTTGCAATCCTTAGAGGAGCTCCACCAAGTGTATCAGGTAGCTGATCAATGTTAAGAGCTATACCAGTTTCTTTATAATACCAAGCAGCATACTCTGCTATCACTACTGGATGATCTTCCTTAGAGATCGGTGGGAAGTCCTCCATTAAATCAAAGACAATCATTGACTCTGTGAGATCAGATTCTAGCTTCTCAACTTTCTTGATCAATCTCATACCCGTTAGAGTTTTTGCATTGATATAACTTCCAACCATAGTGCCCAGTTGATCATCAGATATTGCACCAATAGTCTGAAGTGTGTTCAGAATCCCTCCTTGATAAAAGATTTCAGATAGAAGTCTTCCATAGGGAATGGAGCTTCTACCCTTATCTTGACTTTCTTTTAGTGCCCATATCATGTGACTAAAGATGTATCTTGGAAGGTTCACTTTATCAAACTTCACAAATTAATGAAGAAATACTTTATGGTCCAAGGATAGTGTATCTACTCCACCAACTTTGGGTAGAAAACACTCTTGCATAAGCTTCTGAAGAACCTTATGCTCCTTCTGCATGTCACTGTATTTTCATGCAGGGTTACCATTGAACAATATATCAACGACAGTTTCTTTGCAGATGCTTGTTTTACTATTCAGATCCCATTGAAATGCTCCTTCAACTTTCCTTCTACAAGCTCTTCCAATTATTTCTTCATTGATGGTTATAGGAATTCCCATTAAGTTGGAGCGAATTTCAGTTCTAGTGAATTCCTTTAATCCCATTTCAACTCTTGTCTTCCCTTTCAAACTAGGGTCTAACAGAATTTTCTCAACCTCTTCTTGCTTAGCAGCATATTTGTCATATATCTCTGCTCTTACCCAGAAGTACTTCACCATGTCTACATCTTTAGACTTTAGGAAAAATCCTATCTTTCCTTTCCAGAAGTAATAGTTCTTTCCATTGAATAGTGGAGGCTTTGTACATGAAAGACCTTCTGGTATGTAAGACATTGCCTCTTCCTGGATCTTTTCCTCTAGCACGTGTTAAGTGTTTTTACTTCTTTTAGAGACCGTGCTCTGATACCAATTGAAGTAGCAAGAAAGGGGGGGATGAATTGTGACCCTTTGAAAATTATTCCTGAAACTTTAAATCAAGTTTATATACTCAAGAAAGTTCTTGGTTAATATATTAGTTTAAACAAGTAATATTTGATATATATAGGACCAAAATAATCTGAAGAATGATTAAATAAGCAGAATGAGAAACAATATGTTTAAGCTGATTTAGAAGGTTATTTTAACAAGGACCAGAATGTTCTGGAAATTGATTAATATAAAGATAAAATGGTGAACAATATTATGAGCTGATTTCAACTTTTTGTTAAGTATTTATGCGATTGTTTTATCTTGGACCAGAATATTCTGGAGGCAGTTATATAATTGATAAAGTAATAATTCAATGAGGACCAGAGAACTCTGGATTAATTTGGTTGTGATTAATTTGGACCAGTGTGGAGAGTATTTAAATTAATTAGCAAGATAATATTAAAGATTAGTTTAGGACCAGAGCAATCTGGATTATAATGTAAAATGAATAACAAGAGTAAGGAAGAGAGAATAACACAGGAGAGTTATCCTGGTTCACCACACCCGGCTACTTCCAGTCCCCACACTTCGTGTGAGATTATCCACTATAGTATTCAGCTAGCAGAAACTTCTGACTAGCACTATAAAGTCTTGATCACACCAGATCAGTCCAGAACCACTATATTTTTAACCTCAATAGGCTTCTTACAATTCTTTGCACTAGCAAAAGAAAGGTTGGATTTTTCTATCTCAAACTATTAAGCCCAATAGACTTGAGAACTAATATCACACTTTGTATGGTGATTGGTTTTGTGTTGATCTTCATATCTCAACACATGAAACATTTACAAACACAAACTCAAAAGGATAATGATACAATAAATATAGTGAGAGATTATGGAGTTTGCTTATGTTTGTTGAAGAGCTTGATTGAGAGAATGATTGAGAGATTGATTGCTTTAGAGAGATAACTGTTTTTTGTATTTCAAACTCTTGCCATAAACCTTTAATGACCTCTTCTATTTATAGAGCACGAATAGCCTTTGAGGACAGGTCACAAAAGAGTTGTTTGAATCCATTTCAAACATAAAAATGCGCTCCAAAAGTTGCTTGGGGAACAAGTGTGCAAGCTTTCTTCAGAGAATGTTCTCAAGAACGTTTTTCAGTGATCCAACCATAACTTGGGCATGAAGCAACACATTTTTGCAAGGTGTCTATGAGTTGTTTGCCTATTTTCAAAAACTTTAAGGCCACTTGAGATGATGAACTCTTGATGTCATTGCACGATATCATATAATAATTCCTTTGATGATGTCTTATGAAAATATCATTTGAAGAAACTTTCTTTAATGGACCTTTTTCCATTTATTCCTTAATGGGTCGAAAATCTCATGGGGCCTATTCAGATTTTATTACTTTGTAGTCTTGTGGCCCATGTGCACATATTTTTCTTTGATTGCATTGATTTATTTTTGTCTTTAAAAGCTTTAAAAGAGTCTTTATCCTTAAGATCTTATATTCCCATATTTAGTGAGACAAAGAGAATCAATTTCAATTTAGATCTTTCTGATGCAGATATTGAATGTGTACAAAAGTTCCCATTTGTCTATTGCTTGCTTTTGGTATTTTGATGGAAACGCTTTGTGATCATTTTGTGAGGCAAGAACGTTCTCAAGATCATTCTCATGAAACATGCTCACAAAATTCATTAGTAGATAACAAGATAAAATTTGTTTGTTATCTTTAAAACATCAAAAGAGGATTTTGCTTTCAACACTTACTACTAGGGTCAACTCTCTTTTGATATCTTTCGCTAGTTACTAACTACTTACTTCGTAGACATATAGTTACTAGTAGAATGCTATAAATATCAAGATATAAGAAACAAGATAGTAATAACAATGTTAGGCCCTGTTACAACCTAAGTACCTAATCTAGGATCACGCTCCTTTGAAATAAATCACTAAATCAAGAACTTAATAGCGAACAAAAAATAAATAAATAAACCACATTATATTAAATAAATCTCCAACAAAAAGAAACAGAGGTTCATCTTAGAAATCGAACTTAAAAAGATTTAGTTACTTATGGTAACTAAAAACAAATTACTAAAGATAAAAACATAACCTAGAAAATCAAGGAGAAGAAAGAAACTCTCCCAATGGTCCAAAGTTGCCATCCTTTTGAACTATCACAGTTCTGAACAAGATATTCTAAATGAGGAATGCTAGTATTTATAGTGAGAGTTTCTACCTGGGTTTGGGCTAAAAGTGTGGGCTTTAACCATCACAGAAGCAGGAAAAGACGCTTGCGCTCTGATGAGTCAATAAATTAGTGTTTTTAATATATTATTTGATTCTGTTTTATTTAGATTTGATTTCGTTTTATTTAATATTATTTCCTTTTTAGAATTGTTTTACTTCAATTGCAAGTTATTATATTTCAGGAACAAATAATCTAAAGATTAAGTCTTGGAGCCAAAGAAAGGGGTTTGGAGCTGATTCGGGTTGAAAATACGAAGATTCGGTACAAAAATATGACATCCCCCAAGTCAGAAGCTTGGCACAGCCAGTGCCACCAGCCACACGGCTGTGCCACCTCACAGAACTTCGTTTGCTGCTTTTCTGCTTCCCGGACAAGCTACCTATTAGTTTACTTCTGACCTAAAAGCTCGTGGTTTCTTGTGGAACATTCTAATGTTATATTTCTTAGGGCTTAAGTCATTGTAGACTATAAATAGAGTAGCTGGCTATCACAACAAATCATCTTTTGTTCTTGGAAATAATAAGTGACAATTGTTTCTTTGAATAAAAGTTCACCTTTATTTTATGTTCTTTTTCTTCTTCTTCTCTTCTATGTCTACAAGGAACGTTAATGAGTAGACTCTTCTTGTCTTGGCGCTTTTATTTTTATTATTTTCTTTTAATTAAAAATCCAAACCTTTTAACCTTTGAAACTTTCATCTAATCATTATTAAAAGTTAATTGAATTCATAACTCCCTGTCGGAACGATACTCTTTTTACTACTTCGGTAGAACCGTGCACTTGCGGTTTTACTCATCACGCTCCACATTTTTGGATGCACGGGGCGTATGTGAGTGCCCCATGTATGATGCCCTAAGCACATGGTAGATGCACTAGGTGCATGGGTTGTGAAATCCATGCCATAGGCATTTTTTCATGCCCTAGGCGCATGGCATCTGTTTCCTAGGCCCAAATCTCTGATTTTTCGTCGTTTTAGGTCTTCGTCTTCAAATAACTTGCCTCAGAACTTAAGGAACAAAATTGCTCCCTCTTGTAAGTCTCCTGAGGCCTCTTAAATCTTCATGCTTGGTCTTCCCAAGTCTTCACAATTCTTCAGTTGTTCTTGATTTGCCAATTTGCATTATTTCTTCGTGAATTACTTCAAAACCCCCCTAAAATTGCTATGTTTCGGGAAAATTAGAATTACAGACTCAAATATAGAAAACATTACAAAAGTCTCGAAATGTTAGGCAATTGTTCTAGTACTCCTCCTTTTTGTTGCTAAAACCTACTGAAAATAACTGAAAAACATGCTAAGAATAACGTAAGATGACATGTCATCAACAGCCTATGAACTACTTAAGGGAAGGAAGCCAAACTTGTCATATCTAAGAGTGTTTGCATCCATATGTTTTATTTTAAACAATGGAATGGATAAACTAGGCAAGTTTGATGTAAAGGTCGATGATGATATTTTCTTAGGATATTCATCTAATAGCAAGGCATATAAAGTTTTTAATAAACGGACCCTCGTTGTTGAGGAGTCCATTCATGTTGCTTTTGATGAGACACCTCTCCAAGCGGTTGGAAAAGGTGCTTTTGGCTTTGATGTTACATGAATAGACACTAAGGAGATTGTCAAGGATGGTGCCCAATAAGAAGCTCCTCTGAAAAATGAGGACAACAAGGATAAGGAATTTGACGGAGATGTCCAAGAGGATGAAAAAAAAAGAAACCTCACCATTGTATCCTCATGATTGGATCACCATGAGATACCATCCCTTAGAGATTCTTGGTGACATTAGAAAGGGTGTAAGTACAAGGTCTCAAGTTAGTAACTTTTGTGGTTTTACCGCTTTCGTTTCACAAATTGAGCCTAAAACCATAAAGGAAGCAATAATTGATGAATGTTGTACTCTTTCTATGGAAGATGAACAAAATCAATTTAAAAGAAATGAAGTTTGGGATCTTTTCCCTTGTCCTAAAGAAAAGTCAATTATTGGGACCAAATGGGTTTTTAGGAACAAGTTGGACAAAAATGGGTTAATCACAAGAAATCAGGCAAGACTCGTTGTTAAAGGGTATAACCAAGAGGAAAGGATTGACTACGATGAGACATATGCTCATGTAGCCTTCCTCGAAGCTATATGATTACTTTTGGCATTTGCCTCTTGCTTAGATTTAAAATTGTTTCAAATGGATGTTAAATCCGCCTTTTTAAATGGTTTACTAAATGAAGAGGTCTATGTTTCCCAACTACTCGAATTTGAGGATATTGAATATCCAGATCATGTTTACAAATTAAAAAGAGCTGTATACGGACTCAAACAAGCTCCTAGAGCTTGGTATGAACGTTTGAGAATGTTTTTGTTGGATAAAGGCTTCTCTCGAGGAAATGTAGATAACACCTTGTTTAGTAAATGCAAAGGAAAAGATGTTCTACTTGTCCAAGTATATGTTGATGATATTATATTCGGTTCTACTAATGACATGTAATAGTGCCTTCGGACACTATGCACGCATCCTTGTGGACATTGATTTATCGAAGAGGGTTTATGATGAAATCCTTGTTGAACGGGAAGGCTTTGCTTTTAACGTCGAATTGAAATATTAAAGACGTCCTTTGTTTTGCCACCACTGCTATGTCATTGGACATAATGAAATGAATTGTAAGAGGTTGAATCCTGAGGCTGCCAAGGTCCCTGACCGTGGGAAGAAACAGGTTACTGAAGCAAAAGCTCCAACAAGTGTTGGGAATGGCGCTTCTTCCTCAGGTACCTTACGTTACGTTCAAGTCGTTCCCCCACTAGCAGCTGCCCCTTCTGCAGCGACAGACACTGTTGTTCCCCCACCAACAGCTGCCATCCCCAATGATAATACAACAGCTGTTGTCCCCCAGCCATCAGCTGCCACCTCCCATGAAATCGTCCCCCACAACGACGCAGCAGGTCCCACTCCTAACAATTTGCAAGATTTTTCAGAACCAATTCCTCAAGTTATTTTACCTCGGCTTACTATACCCGTCTTGGAACTAGCAGAGCATGCAGGTGTACAACTTTCATCCGAGACAGCTCCTCTTCCGGTTAATAGAAAGAATGATGTTCAAACTCTTCCGACACATCTTGTTTTCTCTGATGAACACGGTGAAGATTATGATGATGATGATGTTGATATTATGCTTGATGAAGATAATATAGCAGTAGCTGCGTCCAAGGATACACATGTTTCCATCCCTCTTGATTTGGCAGCAGTCCACGTGCCTAGTCAAGCTTTGTCTATAATGAATCCTTCTGTTGGGTCTCTTGATGGTGACGTTGAACATGATATTAGCATTCAGGATGGTACAGAGGTTCACAGTAGCGCTAGAATTCAACATGACCTGGAATTATGGCGCAGAGTTAAGGAGTATGATCAAAAAGCTGCGGAAGTCCCTTTTATTCCTGTGTTAACAAGAAAGCAAAAGCAGCACCTTAAAAAGACCACTATTGATAAGCCTTACAAAACCCGCTCTATGGGTGGTAATTCTACCTCTAGTCAATGATAGTTATGTACTGGAATGTACGTGGTTTTGGTAACTCGAACACCAAAGTTGCCTTGAAAAATCTTTATGTATCTGATAAACCTGTCTGTATTTTTTTGGTTGAACCTATGATTGGTCTCTCACTTGTTCCTTCTTGGTCTTGGCATGGTATTGGAGTTACTAAGAGTTGTCTGAATGATAGAGGTCATTTGTTACCAAACTTATGGGCTCTTTGGGGAGATGAGGTGAATGATATTGTTATTTTTGTCTCTGATCAATGCATTGCTATTGAAGTCCATCAGAATTTCAGCAGGATATTTATGCGGACCGGTGTGGTTTACCTCAGTTTAGATTTCCGTAAGAGGCTGTTATTTTGGCTCTTTTTCTCTTTTGTTTGTTTTTTGTTGGTTTTCTGTTTTTTTCGAGGGTTTTGGCCTAGTCCCCCCTCTTGTAATTTCCCCCCCTTTTTTTAATAAAATTTGAGATTGGCGGTATAGGATGGGAGCTCATCAGGGTGCCAACCTAGTTGGGATGTCGTTGCTTCTCCTTGATGCATGTCCTCTCTCCTGGTTTACCTGTAAAAAAAAGATATCTCTAAGTTGATGCAGGGAGAGTTTTAGATATCTTTCATGGAGGAACTCACCTTCTTCCTTGGTCTTCAAATAAAGCAACTTGTGACGACATCTTTATAAGTCAAACAAACTATGCACTAGAACTACTTAAAAAGTTAGATATGCAAGATTGCAAGTCAATCTCAACTCCTATGGCATCAGCATTATCCATTGCCTTGGGAAATCTTGGAAAGCCAATATAAAGCCTATGCTTTCAATTATCTGAGAGACAGTAAGACCCCACACGTAAGGATCACTGTGTGATCAGCAGGTGCAACTAGACTTAGGAGGGATGGACCTAGTTAACCGAGATTTATAGTCCCCGCGCGTAAGGATCACAATGTGATCAGCAGGTGCAGCTTCCAACCTATTAGGTTAGTAACGTCCCAACAACTTCATCACTTGTATAGTATACTAAGATAAATAAACACGACATGACTGTTATTTAATATCCAACAATATAAATAGGGGGATACGAAGCATCCTAAATAAAGTTGAGCATGATCCGTGCGCCCAAGGAGCACGACCGCGTGCCTTGTTTGAAGAAAAATGAGGTAAAATTGTCGAAAGTTGACCATGATTTGTAGGCCTACCTAACATGACCTTGCATCCTTCCCAGTCTGCAGGATTTCAACAGTTTGAAGGCAAGCACGACCGTGTACGTTATGCAGTCAGAGAAAGATGTTACAAACTCTTGGAATTCGCTCATTATTGGCTTGTAATCTGAGTTTAATAATTTGTCTGAGGCTCTAAGCTATAAATAGGCCTAATATAAGACTTGTAAAACAGAGGAAATGTTTGCGAACTTACTCTAGATTGAGATCAAAGTTTTACATTTTTTTTTTGTTACAATCAAAATTTTACATTTGTAACCTGATATTTTTTCTATATATATTCTATATATATATATATGTTTCATAGGTATTTTATTCTCTATAAAACACATATGTTTATGTGCCTTCAAAAAAATATTGATGCAATAGGGGGCGGGACACATATGTGTACGTGTGCACTACCTTAATTGCCTAATGTGTTAGTTTACTCGAGTAGTATTGGTAACTTATGTCAATAGGGAAAAATTATCATCACCAATTTTAGAATTTAGGAAATTACGAAGGGTAAGTATTTTAATACTTGATTTGTCCATCATATTGAATTTTTGTTCATACATATCTGTATGCATGTGCAACTTTGGATGAATTAATTAATTAATTATATAGTCTTTCATTTTTAAAAACCTTGCTCAACGGAATTCTGATTATATAATATGGTATATCTTGAATTTATTTTGTGGAAGAATAATAGGAAGACTTAAGAAGAAATTATCAAAACGATGAGAATGTTTATGATAAGAAATAAATAGTTAGTCAACTAAAATTAAGAGAAATAAAAAGGAGAGGTATTTTCATGCTAGGAATTAAGCGGAGTAATAGTATTTCGTGGGTCTTCTGGTCTGTGGTTTGTAGGCCGAAGCGTGAGGGGGGTTGGGGATGAGGGATTTTCGCTGGGTTAATCTTGCCCTCCTAGCAAAGTGGCGCTGTCATTTTCTTTTGGAGGACGGAGCTATTTGGAGAGATATCATCTTGGCCTTGTATGGTGTGTGCCATCCTTCTCCCCATCTTGGTGGGAGGCCCTCGGGTCTGCGCGGGTGTCCGCGTGGTGGTCGAGCATTTTCCTCCTCGAGGGTGATAGGGAGGCTTCTGAGGACTGGTTTTCTAAAGGGGTGTCTAGGGTTATCGGGGACGGTCTCTCGACCTAGTTCTCACATGATCCCTGGTGTGGGCTGACAATTCTCAGGGTTAGGTTTAGTCGGCTCTTCCAGTTATCCCTTCAGGTTGATGGGACAGGTGGGGGATTTAGGTGGGTGGGAAGGGAGTGTCTCCTAGTCTTGATGGTTGTTACTCAGTCAAGTCGGCTTATTCTTATCTCTCTAAAGATTCGTCGACTACGGGTGCACCTAAGGGAATTATCTTGCAGGTTGTTTCCAGGGTTTGGAAGGCCCTGGCTCCGTCTAAGGCCGTTTCTTTCTCATGACAACTCCTTCTTGACATGATTCCTTCCAGGGGTAACCTTGTCAGGCGTGGGGTCCTTCTTTCGGTGGGGGAGCTTGGGCGTGTTTTTTGTAATGCGCCTTCTGAGACATCGGTGCATCTTTTCATCTCGTGTCACTTTGCTCTTCAGGTGTGGTATAAGGTTGTTAGGTGGTTAGGTTGGGAGTTTGTGACACACGTTGGTCTTGCCCAGCAGTTTAAGGCTTTTACGGGTTTAGGTGGGGGAAAAAGAGTTAGGTCAGGTTTGCTTCTTGTTTGGCATTCTTTTGTTTGGACCATCTAGACATCCCGGAATGATCTAATTTTTCTGATGGTGTTCTCCGTGAGGAGTCTGTGGTGGATAGAGCGAAATTCTTAGCTTAGAAGTGGTTCTTGGATAATTGCCCTGCTAGTTCTTGCATTTATCACGAGTGGGAGGTGTAGCTCGTCCTGTGTTGGCATCGGTAGGGTGTTCTAGTGGTGGGGTGCCTTGGTTTGTGTGAGGGTTCTCTGACTCCTCCCCTCTTGGCCAACTTCCGTGGTGCTCCTTTGCTCTTCTTTCTTTGTTTTGGCAGGTGTTGCTTTTGGTGGTGGCCTTTTGGTTCCATTTTTCTGGTGTTTTTTTTCTCTTTATGGTTTTGTTTTTGTGTTGTTTTTGGTGCTTCCCTTGGGATCTCTTTCCTGGCTCTCCCTTTAGGCGGGGTCTTCCCGGGGTTCTTTTTGGACCGTCCTTTGATGGCTCTGTAGGTGTATCTTGTACAGTGGTTTCTCCTTTTTTATTTATATATATATATATATATGCCATTCATTTTTATTTTTTTTGAGATTGTAACTGCATGCCTTGGCGGCCCAATATGGCACCATTCCTCCATGCTTTTTATCTTAAGTTATGCAGTGTACGGGTCCAACCGAATAAAAACAGTCATGAATAAGTTATGCAGTAGAACTAAAATGCATTTGAATAGTTCATAAATCGATGATGATGTATCACATTTGTCATATGAAAGTGAGATCATTAGAGTTTGACACTTGAACAAAGAAAGAAAACATTAATATAGTTTGAAAAAACCGTACACTGAACCTTAATTATTATACATTACGAAAGAATTCTTTATAAACGATATTTGAATTCAAGTTAATTTATTCACCATTTTCATCGGCTATCAACATCTTCGACTTATCTCCATGTTATAAGCTTTGTCAAAGCACCCTGCTTCAAGCACCGTGCGCCCAAGTTATAAGCTTTGTCCAATTCAGCTATATCATGAGTAAAACACATATTTCCATGCTTTTTGTCAACAGTAACTTCAAATTGATAGAGAGATGGATCAATCGGCGCCACATAGTGATACAACTCATACTCAACCTCCTTAGTGAGACTTGTGCCTAAAAGTAGAGAATTATACAATGTATACAACATCTTCATTAATTGTCAACCCACCGCAATTAAACTCTAATTTTATTTGTGTGTAATCCGTTAATTTTATTTGTATGTAAGATATAAGGTGCACTAAATAAAAATAAACAAACAAAAAGCATAGGGTATAACAAACAAAAAAAAGTTCTTACTCGTATGTATAATATTATATCACGCAAAAAAATAACTATTTAGTTCTTTTCAGGAGTAAGATATAAGGTATAACAAAATCAAGGGCAGTTGAATAGATACAAATGTTTCATCTTACAAATTGAATCGAAATGGGTAAATAGTTCTTTTTCTATGTATACGGCAGAAGGTAGAAATTGAATACAGACAAAACGACTTCTTTATGGGAAAAAATGGAGCAAAAACAATTTGAGGTCAAACAACTTTTGTTCGATGGTGTTCAAGAAGTATATGACTAATATTCATAAAGTTTAATGCATTTACAAATCGTACATGACATAAACTTAAAAGCATCGATATATGGCAGAGATGAGCTTGTAAAAACAGATCCTATTAAGTTTCAAGTTTAAAAGTTAAAAGGATGTTCCAACTATGATTACAATTTACAATACCTATTAGTTCAACAAAAATATAGCAAAAAAATTATTGAAAAAACCTGTTAATTAGAACCTTTAAGTTTGAGACATGCTTGCTCCTTTTGAGTAATATGAAAAACAATATTTGTGTACTTTCATTTATTCTAATTCATTGTTACAACTCCAATCAAAAACAGTTATTTACGAATGCTTAAAGACTAATTATAAAATCCAACAAAATAAAAAAAAAACACGTATTTACAAATGCTTAAAGACTAATTATAAAATTTCTCAACAAATGTCACCTTTATGCATTTGAAGACACACAAAATTAACAAAAAGGAACTCAATAAACATCTCATTGCATATTATGCAACAAAAACTAGAACAGATAATGTGCAGGCCTTTTTCTTCAAACTCAAAAATAAAATATCAATCAAACCTAAAGATGGAAGAAAAATCAATTAACAAACAAACCTTCCTTCTATCTCATAAGCATAATATACACAAAGAAAATACGTGGAATCCAAACAAATAACCAAATGGCAACCTAGAAAGGTGATATATAGTCTTATAAAGATATAAAAACAACAACACATGGTAGACGGTTTAGGAGACCAACATCCACATAAATCCAATATATCTAGAGTCTAGACAAATAAGTTGGTAGTTACATGAAATGTAATTCTTAAATAATAATAAAATCGAAGTTACAGGCCATGAATGCATAGAGAAGAGACAGCCTGAAAAAATTGTGACATAATTTGTTCCAATTTTGAGATGCGACTTGTGAATTCACAATCAAAGTTATTGACCTGTATGAGGAGACGGATGAGATAACTTGAGAATACCTTTATTAGTGGGTAATGTGTGTGAGGAGGATGCTGATAGCAATTGGAGGGTTTAGAAATTTGGTGAATTTAATTGTTGTTTATATTCCCACTGTCTCATAATAGATGACCTATTTGACGTGGATATATGGGGAGTGTACGTGGATGTGTTGCATTGGAGGGGCATTGTTATTATTCCTTCTGTCTCATAATAGATGACCTATTTAACAATGTGCATTATTGATGTAACATATTTTAACTATATTTTTCTAGTACTCCCTCTGTCCCATAATAACTGAGCTATCTGTAAAAAAATATTGTCCCAGAAAAATTCACTCATTTTATTTTTCAATACAATATTAATTACTTTTTTCTAATTATAAATCTAATTAATACTAATTTCACCACTCTTAATTCAATATATTCTACTTTGCATTTATGATAAAGAAAAATGCACCAATAGTTAACAAGGGCACTCAAAACCATTTTTCTCTCTCTTTCATTTATACAATTTTTCTTAATAAGTGTGAAATGAGTCAAGGGCTCAGTTAAAATGGGACGGAGGAAGTAATATATAAATATAAATAATATTATATGAGATGTTCATGGATTACTCTCGATGAATATTTTTAAAATATTAAATTTTCATAATTTTTTTTAATAAAAAATTAAAGATATTAAAAATAAAAAATATGCATTGGTATGTGTGACGGAGTCAACTGTGTTCCTTAATATGGGAAAAGTTATGTGGAAGAGAAAAAAATCATTGTTGAAAATAGAGAGGGAGTTTAAAGTGGTGTAGGTATGGCTGAGTAGGGGGAAATTAGAAGGCATACATTAATTGCAAGAAAATGGGGTTGGAAAGTGACATACCATGAGTTGTATGCAGACACCGGTAATGCACGTAGAAAGTAATTGATATTAGTTTCGAATTTATTGCTTTGAAGAGGGATAGGGCAACTTAAACTTGAGGGCATATGGAAAGTCAAGATAAACTTGAGGGAGTTTATGAAGAAGAAAAGGAATTTATGTACGCTTGGTAAGTTAGGAGAGAAATTAAGCTTGTGATTAAGGATAAACTAAGGGGAAAACAGGATAGAGAAGGAGAACACTCGAGCAAACCATCCTATGGATTCCACCATCTTAAGGATCAAAATGATCAACATATAGATTAGGAAAAAAAGAGTAAAATGGTAAGTGCTCCCTCTCACTCCAATAAAAGCACTCGGCAAACCATCCTATGGATTCCACCATTTTAAACTCCAATAAAAGCTTTTTCCCCTTAGGTTAACCTAGATAAAGGGAGAAAGGAACATAGCAAGAGGAGGGAGAACTAAGGGAAAAACAAGATAGAGAAGGACAACACTCGAGCGAGCAATAGGTGCAACAACCTTTAAGTAATAGACTTAGTGTGATAAAGACCCTTCGACTAGAATTCTCGCGAGCTTTGATGTTTTGCAAAGAAGAAAAGCGTTTAAGGTTAGAGATTTTTTTCCCACACCATCATATTAGACCGGATAAACGTTATGAAATGGTAGTAGAATTTTTGTCCATTAAAAAGAGTTAGTTTTTCTTTATTTCATTTTATTTAATGATTTATATATTTATGACTTTTTGTTCTAATAGAATATTGTGTTGATTGTTACAAGAATTTGATTATTAGATTTGCATGTTCAAATCTATATAAAATTTTAAATATGGTTTGTGGTTTATTATATTAGGGGTTGGTGGATTGCATGTCATGGTTTTATTTTCAGTTTTACGGATGACATTGAGTTGCATAGTATAACATCAAGTAATTGGGCTATTATCGCTAAGCGATAGGTCTTGCTGAGACCATTGAACGGTCCTGTTTTCATTTTGGGTTAATGTCACTAGGTGACGGGCCTTGCAGAGACCATTAAGTGGTCTAGTTTTTATTGGGTTAATGTCACAAGGTGACGGGCCTTAGAGAGACCATTAAGTGGTCTTGTTATTATTGGGCTAATGTCACTAGGTGGCAAGTCTTGCAGGAACCATTGAGTGGTTCATTTTTTTCATTAGTCGTGGCTGTGTGCGTTAACACAACAATATCCGAATCATTTGAGTCTTGCATATCATGCACTTCATGTATAAAGTTTTACAAAATAGTTTTTGTGTACTTCATTCTTTTGGCCATTTCTAATCTTTTTAGTAGATCCATACTTTATTTGTATTTTATGACAATTTTTTGAGTTTAGATGATCTCATGTGGAACCTGAAGTTGATCCTTGCATTAATATAATATTGTAGGTAACAAAGATGAATTATGAAGTTTGATGTGTGATGAAATGTGAACGGGGCAAATTGGGTTTTGTTTTTAAGAAATAGAAAATTAGTTTTTAATTGAATTGTCATTGTAATTTAAACTAACTTGGAAGTCTATTATTTATTTTTCGTCAATTAATTAGAAAATGCGGATGTGGATTTCTTTCATTTAAAAATAATCAATTTTAAAGAAGAATTTTTTAGTAGGTTTTTTTTTTCTTCTGGTTGTGATGATACTAGGGTTTTTAGTATTTTATTTTAATAGTTTTTTTAAGATAAATTTTCTTTTAGTTTCCTTCTAATAGTTATTTAAAAATAAATAAATAGTCTCATTTTTGCAAAGAATAATTATTTTTTTAGTAATGTCTTGGAGTACAATTCGGGACATTTACAACATTGTTCTAAGCTTATTGTTCTTATTTTTCTGCACTTTATAGTTCTTGCTCTTTGCATTTCCGTCCTTTAGATTTCTGCATTTTATTTTTCAGCACTTTACTTTTCCAGTGATTTATTTTTATGCCTTTTATTTTCATGTCTCTTTACTTTAATCATTTGTCTACGATGATCATGAGTGAGTAGAGTTATCTAGTCTTGGGATTGTTGGAATAATCTAATGATTGAATCATAATCAATTCAAGTCTAGACTTTATTTTGTATGAAATTGTTTTCTAATATATACTCATCCAATCTTTAAATTTGATATCTAATATTAAACAAAGGACCAAAATGTTAAGTTTAATATTCTTATTTCATCATATCTCAAATATCAAATTAAGAAACGAGAGGTGGGGTTTGATATTAAAACAAAGGAGATTAGACAAGTTTGTCAAAAAATCTACGAAGATAGGTTTGATAGCTTTTGGGACAATAAAATTGTGCTCAAAGGGTCTCAATGATAATAAAACAAGAGAATATGTGTGATTATTGTTGAAATATGTTCATGTATTCTGAGAGAAAACTTGATATACCAATTGAATGTCTTGTCCTTGGAAATATTTCATTATAGAATAGAGAAATAGATAGGAAATTTTTAGAGTTTATCATTATGATTATACCGCAATCCTAAGGTCTTTTTATAATATTTGAATTTAAAAACCAAGCAACCATTGAACTTAATAAACTTAAACCTTTTAAGCTAATCAAAACTAAGAATTAGATTGGTAATTATTTCAATTTTATGTGGATCGATATTTTTACTAATCGATATAGAACCGTACACTTGTAGATTCGTACCATTGATCTTCTATACATTGTTATAAATAAAACATGAGAGACATTGTTCTAAAAAATTCGTCTTTGTTCAACAAAAACCGTGGAAGAGGTTTCTGAGTCAAGAGATTGATCACAACTATTTTCTTAATTTATCGTGAAACTAGTATAAAACCTGTATAAGATAAGTGCAATTTACCAAATAGCGAGAGACGGGGAATTCGAAAGATCTGATCAATTTTCGTAAAAATCTTTTTCAATTTACTTATATTTTTCAATTTGTTCAGAAGGGCTTATCATTTTTCGTATCTTTAGGCTTAAAAGCTTTTATCTTTAGTAAGCTTTTGGCTTTGAACAAGATCTTATGTTTTATCCTTTCATCACACAATCAGAACAAGCAGTAGGCATTGGCTTTACTATATTGTAAAATATTTCAACATGTTTACTTTATGTGTATCCAATGTCTTCTCCCATATTCCTACTTACAACATAAATTATATGAGCTATCTTACTTATCTTAATGCCATTAATGAGAAACTCTTGAAATTAATTTCATACTTATCAGAGTGTCTCTGGATATCAGACGATTAAGATTCTTTAAGAATCTAATTACTGAGTCTGAGATCCTCAATCTCTATATCCAGACCTTTAACTTTATAAAGAAGTACTTTATATTGTTTTTACAAAATTTCTTGGTTTACTCTAATAATTGCTAATTAGGTACTTAACAACAATGATTAAATGTTCACGAGTAAGTTCAAAAAATACATCATCATCATTATTTGCATCAACATTAGATTTTTCATTGGTGGATGTGGATGCCATCAGAGTGAGATTTGCTTCTTCTTCATCAGAGTCAGCATCCAGATCTTCCCATGTTGGGCCATGAGACTTTTCTTAACTCTATTTTTGAAAGCCTCCTTCTTAGAACTGTCCTTCTTAGTCTTGTCCTTCTTTAGGTCAGGATAATCAGGAACAAAGTGTGCAAGCTTTTTGCAGTTTCTTATCTCTAGAGCTGGAAGAGTCTTGACTCATTTTTCCTTTTAGTTAATAGCGATGGATTTACTCTTCTTGGATGGATCATCCTCTAATAACTCCATCCCATGACTTTTCAAAGATCTTATTAGAGTCTCCAAACTATGTTTGCTCAAGTTTTTTGCTTCTAGAATGACAGTCACCTTAGGTCTCCGTCTAATAGGAAGACTCCACAAAATCTTCTTGTCATGATCTTATGTAATATAACTCTTATTCAAAACTTGCAAACCCGAGACAAGAGTTTGAAACCTTGAGAACATAGTTTCAATATCTTCATCATCCTTCATCTTGACAGTTCGTATTGTTGGACAAGAAGATTTGCCTTGGTTTACTTAACTTCTTCATTTCCCTCACAATTTGCACAGAGAGAATCAAAGATACTCGTAGCAGTAGATTTATCAACAATTTTGCACAAATTTATTTTTATTTATTTAAAAAATTGATTTTCGTTAGAATATATTTTGGACTTATACCTACCATCATTGGTTGTAGGTAAAAGTCACTACCAACTGCGTTTGCGAAATTCGAGTTTTTTTAATTGACAATTTTTCTTTTTAAGAAGCCAAACTCATTGACAAATAATATACAGTGACATATTTTGTATGTGACTAATAGTCCAGTATTTCTAAAATGGTAAGTCGTTGATGGCAGATACAACTTACCACATTTCGGTATTATTTGTTTTTTTCTTTGTTTTTTGAATTTATATACTGTTTCGGTGAAAAAAATTGTAGAAGTATCCAAATCTATAATTTTTGTGGGTTGATATGAAAGCTACTCTTTGTCGACTTTGAGAGGGAAATTTGGTTGAAAAGAGGCAGGGACGGTAAGATAAGCAAAATTTAGAATGAACGAAGGGAGGGTAAGATACAAGCAAATAATTGGTAAGGGCTTGGCATCTTCTAGAGACATCCAGGAAAACATCAACAAATGAAAAATATTAGACACTTTTTTCCTTAAGTTATTTTTACGTTTTTTTTTAGTCTTTAAATTTTATGTTTGATTTTTGTCCTTTAAATGATATAATATTAGACACTTCACTTTTTAAGTTTTGGGTTAATTATGTTTAAGGTCCCTACAAATAAGCGAGCTTCCAACATTGATCCTTATTTAAATTTTATTAAATTTTCTATCCCCAACGTTTTTATCCATTTGTAAGTTTGGTCCTTACCCCCAAATTGTGCTGACTAGACTAACAGAATGCTGACCCAGACATGCCACATGGACATTTCAAGTGACATGACTGTCATGTGGTAAATGACATCATATGTTTTTGGTCCCTATAAAATTGGGATCTTTTAAGTTTAGTCCTTACTTAATTTTAATAGTGTTTTTAGTCTATAAAAAAATTATGCATTTAGTTTTAGTCCCTGCTAAATCTAAATTTGTTTAATTATGCTTAAACTTTAAGATTTTGAATAAATTTTTGCACAAGTGTTAAAAACATTACAAAAAGTTCACCTGCATAAAATCATCTCAAAATTTTATTTCTGCGTGCAGATTTTTGTTACTTTTATTTTGAACTTTTGTCTTTTAAAAAAATTCATATTTAATTTATTTCTTGTTAAAAAAATTCTAAATTTTAGTAAACGAACCTTTTGTAATGTTCTAAACTTGTATAAAAAAATCGTTGAAAAATTTAAGAGTTTTTAGAAGAGCGTCGCCGGTGTGAACGAGGTGGTGAAAAATCCAAACTCTCTCCTCCTACTCTTTTCACCACCTCGTTCACGTTGGCGACGCTCTTCTAACCTTCGCTTGCAAATTCATCTAAGACATCAATTTCAACAACTTAATCACATGTCAACTTCAACACACAAAAACTCAACAATCTTCACCATTGAAAAATCCAGCAACAACCTTTTCGAGAGAAAAGCGGAACCAGTCGATTTTCAAGGTTCGGATCGAGAAACAAAGAGTGGGAGCAAAGAAGATTGAAGAGAGCGAAGTAGTAACATAGAGAAATAGTAACACAGATCTGGGTTTTTTCCGGCAAATTCAAGGAATGACCGAAAATATTTGTAGGGTGAAATATTTTATGGAGCGGGAAGAATAAAAACGAATGAAGGATAGTGAAAGGCTTTGACAAAAATTAGGAAAGTTTGTAACTATCTTTAAACTCTTAAATTTTTCAACGATTTTTTTATACAAGTTTAGAACATTACAAAAGGTTCGTTTACTAAAATTTAGAATTTTTTAACATGAAATAAAAAAACATGATTTTTTTTAAAAGACAAAAGTTCAAAATAAAAGTAACAAAAATCTGCACGCAGAAATAAAATTTTGAGATGATTTTTTGCAGGTGAACTTTTTGTAATGTTCTTAACACTTGTGCAAAAATTTGTTCAAAATCTTAAAAGTTTAAACATAATTAAACAAATTTAGATTTAGTAGGGACTAAAACTGAATCCATAATTTTTTTAGGGTTAATTATGTTTAAGGTCCATATAAATAGGCAAGCTTCCAACATGAATCCCTACTTAAATTTTATTATATTTTTAGTCCTCAACGTTTTTTGCCGTTTGCAGATTTGGTCCTTATCCTTAAATTATTGATGACTAGGCAAACGGAGCATGCCACTTGGATGTTGTGTGGACACATTTTATGACATGGCATGCCACATGTCATTAAGATTTAAATTAAAAAAACATTTAAATTAAAAATGTAATATTTATTTTAGTTTTTACTGAAACTGTTAAAAATTAATAAATAAAAACCTAATCCCCTTTCATTAAACTCAACCCAGATTCCTTGATCCTCCCCAACCACAACATTTAACCAAACAAAATCTTGTATGCTCTTTTTCCCCCTCTCGAGTTGATCAAACCTTTCTTGTTAATGTTTTGTTTCTTTTAGTTGATTTTGTTGGGATTTGTTGATGTTGCTAGATTTTTAACGGAGGGGATTGTTGAATTTTTTGGATTTGTTGAAGTTGTTGAGTCGATGATTGTTGAAGTTGAGTTCTCAAATCTCAAAGGTTTGTTAGTGTCCAAAGCTTATGTGCCCAAAGGTTTTTTGAATATTTGAAAATTGAAAGAAAGAGATCTGAAATTTGAGACCAACATCAAGCTCTACAAGTCATGCTGGAATTTGAGTGTTGCTGTTATTGAGTCTTTTTTTCTTTTGTTTTTAGTGTTATTAGTGACTTGACTGGTGTTGGTAGTGAGGAGATGGAAGAAAGATAAGGATATGATGGTGTTGGCTAAAGAGATGATGAAGAAGAAGATGAGGAGAAGAAGATTCATGGTGGTGTAGTGTTTACAACATTTTTTAATTTTTGATTAATAAGTAAAATAAATATTAATATTTTAAATTAAACAATATTATAAAAATATTCACATGTGGCATGCCATGTCATTCGAATGAGTCTAAGTGGCGTCCACGTATTCATCACCGTTAGCCTAGTCAGCAAAAACTAACAGCAGAGACCAAATACACTAACGGACAAAAACGTTGAGGACCAAAAATTTAATACAATTTAAGTAGGGACCAATGTTGGAAACACGTCTTTATAGGGACCTTAAACATAATTAACTCATTTTTTTATATGGACTAAAAGCACTATTAAAATTAACTAAGGACTAAACTTAAAAAATCTCAATTTTATAGGGACCAAAAACATATGATGACATTTACCACATGGCAGTCATGTCACTTGAAATGTCCATGTGGCATGTCTGGGTCAGCATTCTGTTAGTCTAGTCAGCACAGTTTGACGGTAAGGACCAAACTTACAAACAGAAAAAAAAACGATGGGGATGAAAAATTTAATAAAATTTAAATATGGACCAATGTTGGAAGCTCGCTTATTTGTAGGGACCTTAAACATAATTAATCCTTAAGTTTTTCGTTTGATTTGGTCTCTTGAAGTTATCCAAATTATTATAACTCAAGAGACCAAAATATCTAATATTTATTACTTAAGATATCAAAATATATATCTATTTAAGAAACTAAAATGGATTAAATTACTGAAAGCCAGGAGATTTCAGCACAAGGAGTGCTAAAACCCCAGTTGAAAGAGTCAATTACAAGAATGCTAAAACGGCCAAAACAGGAACAAAAAAAAGACTACTCTGTTACATAAATATTCCCAAGCAAGATAAAGGGTTCAACCACCATGAATGGTAGGAGAAAACAAAATATATATTGTTTGTAATATAAGATTCCATAATTGAATAAAAAAACTTTGAAAACCAAAATAAAAAATGAAAATAATTTAAAGAACAAAATATATAAAAAATTATAAATATGAGAAAATATGCACGTATGTATGTGTACACACACATATTTTGAAGGGGTGTACAAAGACTTTTTATTGCTTACTATAAATTGTTATGGACAGAATATGATACTGCTTATTTTTTAAGGAACAAAATATGATACTTATACATTGTATATATATATTTGTGATATACCTTTTATGTATTCATATTTTGACAATTTCTTGGATTAAGAAGTAACCAAATTTGCTAACGAATGTTGACTAGGTTTGTAAGCATTAAGTTCATATCTCACAACAATCGGGATTCGTATCTCGTGCTGATGTAAAAATTTCGTTGGTGGATAATACTTCATCCGTTTTAAAATACATGTCGTAGTTAATCACCAACACATATCAATATGCAACTTTGATCATTAAGATCTTTAATTATATAAATAAAATATTATAAAAATTTGATATTTTTAAAATATTCATCGAGATAAATCAAACAACATCTTACATACTAACATTTGTATTTACATATTACTTAAAAAATATGGTAAAAATAAGTTATGTGTATAGTATATATTGTAAAATTGCAACATGTATTTTGAAATGGAGGGAGTATATGAATAGTTTTGTAACAAATCATCAAGTCTTCAATAATGTTGCTCTTTTTATCTTGAATAATTTTACACTACTTAATAACTGTTTTATCATGTAAATATTTTACGAAACACGTTGAAAGTTGATATTGTATGAATTGTTTATCTAGATGAGAATTAGTGGAATTTAATAAAAACATTTTGGTCGTTGGTTTTGACGAATAATAATGACATTGTATCAAAATATTTTATATATTGTAAAAAATAAATCACCAAAAAAAACTTCCAATCCAATAAATTTATAAAATAAACTAATGGTGAAAACAATGAGCGGTATATTACACCGATTTAATTTGACCTATATATATATATAGATGAGAGAAAGTGGAATCTAAGCAATCCAATAATATTGTGTAACTATATCAACTTAGCTATAAGGTAATTAATGGCTCTTTTTGTTTTCGAAAATCAATTTACACTCTGAAGTAAAATTGATACCTTCTAATTTGTTCATCCGTATCAATCAGTAACTCACTCACTTTGCTTCCTAATCATATATCAAATTGTAGAGTCTACTTTTCATATATATTTATTTATGACGATTTCTTTGCAAATGATCCTTCAAGAATTAGTGTATGGAAATATGAATTACTGATAATTTTTGTTTCTCTTTCTTCAAATAGGGCGGTGTGATGAAACCCACATTTTCAAAATCGGCTCTATGTTTTGCCATATTATTGGGACTCTTCTTCATTCTCGAGATAAATGTGATACAAGGTAATTAATCAACAAACCTCATATTAATCAATTATTAATGATATGGTGGTGTAGGATTAGTCTATACTCGTCTTGTTTGTTTGTCCTCTATTTTTGCGATTGTTTTCTTAGATGGTTACAATCTTCATGAAAAAATTATTTATTTGGTTGAATATTATTAGGTCAAATAGGGTGTTTTCATATGTTCCCGCATAACTGAGGTGTTTTCAATACGATAAGGCCAAATAAGTCAATTCAAATGGCCTCTACATGACTAATATTTAAAAAAGGTCTTGATAGAAGTCAATGGTACTATAGATTATTATTAGAACTATACATAAAAAGTAAATTATTAAAAATGGTCGACTTCCTTCAGAAAAAAAAAATGGTTGACTAAAATGTCAATCATGTCAATATTATATAAACAAAAAGTAATTTTTTTTTAGTATATAACAAATACTCAAGTTTTAGTTTTGACTCACTAGAATTTTATAGTAATCGTTACAGTACTAACAATATAAGTCAACGTCAAATTTGTCAAAAAAGGAAGTCAAAGTCAATGTTAATCAAATTAGCGAATAGCGACCATTGTAATTGTAAATTATAGCGACCAAAGAAGAAGATCAAGCTAAAGGTTACAATGAGCAAAAGGAAGCAATTCAGAAGCAATCAGAGGATATGACAAATACGATGAAGGAGATGATGGAAATGATGAAGAAATAAGCCAATCCTTAGAACACACACATTTTATCCTGTTTTTAATTCATTTATGATGTTCTTTTATGCTTCTGAACAATGTTTTCCTCTCCTTTACTGCTCTGATAAAATGCATTTTGCTTCTGACAATTCTTATGTGCTATTATTGCTGATATTTTTGATTGATATTGCTTAGAATTCTCTCATGTTTTTTATTACTTCCCTGTGTTGATCTTTATTTCACACTTTTTGTTGATGACAAAAGGGGGAATAGATATAGTATTAAGGCTTTGAGCCCCACTTATTTTAATTTTATTTAAAATTGAATTAGGAGAACCTGCTTCTCATCTCTTAGTTTGTATATTCATGTGAGATTATTCTGAGTGTGATTACGCTTTTAAAATGAATTTAATTAACATGGATAGAACTTAGGGGGATCTTACAAACCTCACCTTAAGAACTATCAGATTCAGGGGGAGCTTACAAACCTCAGACCCTAGAAGTCAACTTGTTAATTAGATTAACAACAATTGAACATTTTAATACTAGTGTTTGTCATCAATAAAAAGGGGGAGATTGTTGGAAAAAAAATGTGTTTAATATTACCCTTCGAGTTTTGATGATAACAAGGTATTAAAAAATGTCAATTGGATATGCTAATATTTGTACAAGTGTGCAAGACCATAGACAAAAATTTAATGTCTTTATATATCAAGCATATGTTCTGGAAGAACAAATGAGAGCAATGAAATTTACAAAATGAAAGCTTAAGTTACAAGATAGAGTTTGAAAAAGATAGCATCTGAAGCTGCTCATTAGAAGTTGTCTACCAGAAGTTGACGTCATCAGAAGCTGCTCACTAGAAGCAGTCTATTAGAAGCTGACGTCATCAGAAGCTGGAGAATGGAATATTCAAGTTGTTAAATGTTGTTATTCTCATTCCTGGGATTGCATAAGGAAAGAAAGATAGGAGCAACGACTAATTCAGAGGAATTTGAAGGCATTGGATGCTTATCCACTAAAGAACACAAAAAAAGGACATAGTACAATTGTACAACCACTACTCCACTCTTCATGTCTTCAATAGTACAACGTAACAACTATATCAACACTAGTTTCACTCTATTCTTGGAAGCGATTTGAAATTGTTCCTTCACAGGACAATAACTACATCAAGCAACAAATCATTGGTGATTTGATGAAGCTCCAACAACGACTCTTTTTATGTGCTGGCAATCAACAACGTCTCTTTCACACCTCTATATAAAGAAGTGAAGACTTGAAGATTTCCATGAGACTAACAACAATTTTAAAAGTGTCAAACCTTTGCTGAAATTGTTTCACATCAAAGTTCACTTAGAATTTCTTAACAACTTTCATATCTTAGAAATTCTAGAGTCTTAAGAGGCTTTATTTGATTTGTATTGTGAAAACTGATGAGCAAAACCGCAAGTGTACGGTTCTGCCGAAGTAGTAAAAAAGAGAGTATCGTTCCAACAGGGAGTTGTTTAATTTGATTTACTTTTAATGGATGATTAGAGAGTTTGATTATAAAGATTTGGGTTTTAAAGGTTTTAGAACAATAATAATAAAAAGCGCCTTGGGATTATTGGTTCATCATAACAACGAATTCTTCACAAACAAACCATAAACCATGACTTTATATTGGACCTACTTTCTAAAGACAAGTTTCTCTTTAGCATATCAAAGCCTCTCTCGAGGTGCAGTGAGTGTGTTCCTCTAATAATCAAGCCTATTCTCATGGTTGATTATTATTGGAATCCTTGAAGAACGAAACTTTATATGTCTCAAGGTTTGCTAGACTATTC
>Ga0228711_1001479_pt1 | contig 34608 bp, 9 predicted proteins | sample MedpolnodulmetaG_2_FD_177996 | JGI IMG/M metagenome (GOLD analysis project Ga0228711, IMG submission 177996) | Root nodule microbial communities from Medicago polymorpha collected in Santa Monica, California, United States - brown nodules | ecosystem: Host-associated > Plants > Roots > Nodule... | reverse complement strand
TAGATTTTCGATTGAGTTTTGATGAACGTATTTTGACATAAGTTTCATTATGTTGCGAAATATGGTTTTAGACATGTGTTTTAACAATAGTGATTTGAAAATTACAGTTATAATGACAACAACCTAGGTGCACCTAGTATGTGATCACGATTAGGAGAGTTACGCATTAGATGGAGCTGCCTCTATGGAAAAGCCACCATTAAGAGGAGAGGGCTATTAAGGAGATGTAAACTCCCTAATTGAAAATGTTTTACATTTTGTTTTGAGTCGAGAGAAAAGAGCTATTCGTTAGATGGAGCTACCACTACAAGAAAGGCCACTCCTAGTAGGAAAGATCTATCAATGAGATGGAGATAGTTCTCGATTCACCCATTTTAATTATTTGCATTAAAGTTGGATTTTTATACTTTCTTTAAAAGTTGACTATTTTGGTATTATTAAATTGAATCCGATTTTATATTTTATTTGAAATTGATTATTTTGATTCCTTTTCATTATATCTGATTCTTATACTCTATTTGAATTTGATTATTTGGTTTCCTTTCGATTATACCCGATTTTCATATTTCTTTTAAAGTTGTTGATTTGGTTTCACCTCTTTACCACATTGGAATTTTGATATAGTCTTATTTGGTTTAATAAATTTACAAAGTTTTCTGAATTTTCATGTATACAGATTGTGAATTTTCATGTGTACAAACGATTGCGGATTACTTAAATTTTATACGAATACTAGTTTTGTAAATTTATATGAGATTTGAGAATGTAAATAATCGTGCCCTACTGTGTTTTCCTTCTAGTTGGTGGTGGTTGTTGTCTCTCACTAAGTCCATGTAACTTACTCGTTTATTTTCTTTTTTTTTCTTCTTTAGATTCCCTATCAGCTAAGTAAAAAGTTGTTAGTAGATTCGAAGTTCGGCGGTGTCACTCTTTTTGGTAGGCTTCTTTGATGGATGTCTCTATTGGTTATGTATATGTTGAGTCAAAGTATCTGCAGCTATTTGAAATCTTGGAATGTTTTATTACGAGATGTACAATTATGTAAATATGTAATTTGAAACTCTAGATGAGGATACATATTGATAAACATGATTCAGATCTTGGAAATGTTGAAAATATCGAGGATATTCTGTCGAAAATTCAGTGGCTACTATTTTAAAGAAAAAGTCAATTTGAAAATTGTTTGAATTATAGCTTGTAAAGTATCGTCAATAGGCTTGCCGGACTAGGTTGTTCTAGTTCGTGTACCGGTCAATTTTAAATTTTGAATCGTGACATCGACGACACTGCAAATCCATTCTAGCACCTGAAGTCTCCAATGAAGGGAGTAGCAACTTCTCTCAAATCTTCCAAAAAATAGCATCATTTACAACAACAAATTTCTAGTTATTAGATGAGTATTGTGAATGTATCTTCAAATTTCTCAATGACGAGAATCGCTGGTTGGAGTCTCTATTCATCGTTTCCAAACACTTATTCTTCATCAAAAAGCATATCCAATTCTCCCTCTCATTGTCTATATTCCAATGTGTCCTTTTCTTCATCACCTCTTACAAAGGTTCACCAACTTCACATTCGTCAACCTCACTTGCTTCTGCGGTGACCTAAACACGTCTCTCTCTCCCTCAAAAATTTCTTGATTCCTATTGAACCTCACATATTGCTCTATTTCTCCTACCAACCCACCATTTCTGCGAATGTGTTAGGGACTTTCTTCTTAAAGATTAAACCTTTGATCTCTCGAAATTCTATCATCAACATCTAAGAAACCATGCGAGGACGTGTTAGACTAGCTAGTGTGGTACATTTTTCTCCCACTCATTATCTCATTCTTGTTTTATTTTTTTGAGGGATCACATTCTTATTATCATAATTAAGAGCTGTTATATTTCGACCGCTAGAAACATTTTTTTTATGGCCGTAATTGTTTAGTGGTTAGTCTTTTAATATATTTTTTTTTGGTACATCTTTTAATATTTATTTATGACCATGATTACTTACATGTAAAATGGATCATTGCATCGTAGATGTGCCTGTATACGCGGCTTATGTGTAAATAAACGATCAAAATGATAAACAAATAATTACAATGTAGTTCAATTCTTTTTTTGTTTGTTTGAGAGACTCAGAAATGTTATTCAATTCTTTATTCTTTATAAAATAAAATAAAAAGAACTAAATTCATTAAATGCGGTTGGCCCTAGTTTGTTCTCTCCAAGCTCTTCATTTCATTTTCTTCATTGAAGGGATGGTTCATGATCATTATTTGATGATTTCTACGATAATTTTGATTTTTCTTTCAAAAAAATCCGTGATTTCGTCGCCTTAGTGCAGCTTGTTATATTCGATGTTGTTTGATTTTCCGTCTTGGTATAATGTTTGTTTGATTTAGATTGACATATCAACTTCAATCAATTATATATCCAATCAAATATTGACTAGTTTTTTAATGTTGTAGATTCGAATGCATGAGTATTGATCACTTTGATTTTGTTACATTATTTATAGGCATTGTTTTCGTTTTAACTTGGATAAAGAGAGTTTATTCGCAGATTCATCATTTTTTATTTTAGTGATGTTGCATTTGTGTTTATTAATTTCTAATACTCTAGCAATTTGAATGAATGAGTATAATTTCTTAAATAAACAAAGAATTATTGGAGAATCAAAATGAAATTTAAGTTATAAAAATATTATTTACGTAGGTTGTTTAATATGTCAATAAGATACATCAAAATTAACGTTTTTTCTATAATATAATAGTTCACGAGATGTCAATTTTGATCTATCTCATTGATATATCAAATGATTTTTAATTAATGTAAAATTTTATATACATACTTTATATTATAATATCTTTCGATCTAACGCTCATTTTTATAATACAATTATACGGTAAAGAGAATTATCAAATGTGTAATATATTAAGTTTGATCATCGTCGTGTCAATTGATCCTGCTATGTAGGTGTGTCCTTTCGCATCCACACTTTCTTGTGGGATTTGACAACTTCAAAGAATTGAAATGAAGAAAAAGTGTACGATTTCCAAGTAACATATGCCACATAAAATCAAGTCTATAAAAATGGAAAATATTGAATTATAGTATGGTCATCCGACCCCTATGCTCTCCCAAATACGTGATTTGAACAAAATTCAAATCAAACCCAACTCTAAAAGGATTAAAAATGAGAGAAATATATCATTATGCCTTTTTGAAGCTGAATATGACCAACCAAACCACATGACAAAAACAACCATCTTTCTCTCTTAAATTGGCGAAAATTCATTCTGAAACGTCTCCTCTCAAGAAGTTAATGCTCTTTTCATACTTTGATATAGTTTTTGGTGATCCCCCATCTACCTTTTCCTACATCCTTAGAATGGTATTACCTTTTACAAGTGATGGTCATTGCATTCTTGAAAGCTGATCATAGCAAGTACTTCAAATTAAAAGGGTCTTTAGACTGTTCAATTTATTCATTCTTGAGAGTTTTATTTTTTCCCTTTTCCTTTTCCATGTAAATACGTCACTGATTTCGTACATCCTTCATTTTCAAATATGCTCCCAACCACCATCACTATGTTATGTTGAATGAGTAATTTTTTTATGACATCCTAACGATAGCTATAAATATTGCTAATATACAATTTTTTTGGAATTTCACACATTCAAAATATATAGCTTTCTATAAAAATGTGTTGAGTGCATTTTAAAGCCATAAACAATTCGCATGTTGCTTTAAATATGAAATTTTATATGAATCGAACATCAACCAAAGTGATTTGTTTTTTCATATTGTATTGATTTTTTTTCTTTCAAAGGACTTCTCTTAAGTGGAAACAGTATGTCTTCTCTTTCATTTTATAAGTCCCTCAATACATTGTCATCTATGTGGTATTTTGTTTCGCACACATAAGGATGTATGGTGGAACATCACACATCAACGTTTTGGGTAAAATTAAATTCTCCGATTAATGTTTGGGATGACGAATTGACGATTAATGTTTTGAACAATAAAATATTTAATTATCTTTTCGCTAAAGTCAAAGACCAATATGAGAGCGTTTTACATGTCTAGAAAACCGTCTACAAATTTATTTAGTGAGAATCTTTCAAAACTTAATTTGTATAAATTTCGTCAATTTTTTTTTTACACATTTGGTCAATGTTTGACTATTAGTTATTTAACTTATTAAAGAATAATAATGATGAAAAAAATATTTAATTAGACTAGCAGATCGATTGTTGAATTATAAAAATGGGAAGCAAATTTAGTTAAAATGTGGAATTATAAAAATGGGAAACAAATTTCAGTTAAAATAAAAATATGGGAAGCAAACAATAGGGGTGGAATAACAAAGCCAAACGTGGAACTATATTAGACCCCATGCTCGTGTCATACCGTACAACATGCGATTATTTATTTTTTGTTACATACATACAACATATGTGATTTTTTTTTTTTTTGTTGTGAGTTGACCGTAGGTTACTAGAATAAAGGGGCCATAATAATGTAGATTTCCATCAAGATATAAGTAAAACTTGAATAAGAATTGTTTCCATGAAGATTCAAATTCGAATTCTTCCAAACAATTCGTCTTAAGAAAAACTTATTAACTGTTAGAACTCAATCACTTTGATTATAGCATATGTGATTTATTGCTCTAAAAAAACATGTCATTTATTTTATTCGGATTACGATGTCATGCGTAATAAATTTAAGGACTTGACAACAAATTCTAATTTAACTGATAAAAATGCAAAAACTCCAAGGCTGAACGCTATGATCGGGGATCGAACATCGACCCCTATACTTATGTGTGTGAGATTCAATGGTTATTTGTCATTTCATCTGTCTATCAATAAAAGGACTGATGCTTTTTTAAAATTGGGAAAGCAAATTATTACTCTCTCTATCCTTAATTGCTATAAAAAAAAATTTACAAGAAAACAAATTATTCATAAATATAAGATCATCAACAAATTTTTATATGCATTTATTATTCCTTTTCAAATATATCTCTTATTAATACTACCAATATACTGTTTCTTTTTTAAAAAGACAAACTAGCCTACTGAAATTGGTATTGGGGTACTACAAATATATGTATCTTCTAATAAAGGGTAATTTAATAATATTTACACATTTAAACAAATTTATTACTCCAACAATTTTTCTCAGTACATATGACTTTTATTACAATGGGGGCATTATTTATAAGAGTAACTCTAATGATCATTTATTATTGTTGTTTTGTAATTGTCTCAAATGAAATTTGAACATATCTCTTCAAGTTAGGACGACAATGGGGCACAAGCTCATTGAACACAGACAAAATACCCACAATGGACAGGGAAACACTCGTTTATGGGTCCGAACCTGGGCTCGAACAATCACCCCCAAATTTGAATGGGTACAGACACTCTAATGCCCAACCCATATAATATTTTATATAATTTAAGTTTATACATCCTTAAAGTTAATTAATTGTAAAAAAAGAAATTACAATTGTTTAAACCTAATTTTTTTTAAGAAGTGTTTAAACATAAACCTAAACAATTGTTGTTGTTGTTGCATCTTTGTCATAAGCTACTGATCGACATCACTTCTTCTTTTGTGCATCCATTTTTTGTTGTCTAGTTTTTTTCGTTAGTCAACTATCAACTATGGATATACATGGTTCCAAAATACGGATTGTTGAATCATCTCTAAATTATTAGTTAACTGTTACGTTTTTTGTTGTTTTTTATTGTCTTTTCCATGTTAAAGTGTGGTAGAGACACTTAGAAACCCATAGGGCATGTCAATGAACAATAAAGTTGTTGTCCACATGGGTATGGACTCGGATGCATGCATTTTCATGGATATGGGAACAAGTATTATAGTACTCCACCCATTGGGGGCCATTGTCATACCTAATTCAAGTTACAAAGTCTAATTCTTACCGTTGAACATTTTCAGACAAATTTAAGAGATCAATGTAAAGGTCAATAAGAGTATGGATATGTGTTTGTTATAAAGTCAAATTTGAGCCCACATCATACAATTGGGGGAGCACAGAAATTTCAAATGGAATTGATCAAGTGTTTATAATCAACATTTAAGCAAAGGTTGACTGATTAAATATTGTACACGATAAGACAAAGACTAGACGTATGAACCAATTGCATATCTAGATTCTCCAAAATATGTAATATCAAAATGTGCCGACACAGTATGAACTATGAAGAGTCAAAGCAGAAGTCATATTGTGGTGTGTAACAAGCTTTGCTAGACACTGTATGGGCTAAAATAAAAATAAACACCAATTCTGTACGGAAATTAAAATATTTAAAACTTTGATATAATTAAGCATATACTCCTATGTCTGAACATATGACTAATTGAACCTTAAGAATTAAGACACATGTGATTTAGTAAAAGAAGACATTAGATATGTGATTTAGTAAAATTGAGATTTAAAAACAATATACCCCACATCCAACCACCAACTATATGCCATTTTCAATTTAGTTTAGAGCTTTCGCTTTCTATATTCATGCAAGCATTGACTTTTGCTAGAAGTCCATACACATATACATGTAAGTAAGTAAAAATTTGAGGGAAAAAAAACAAAGAAGATGAACGGAATCGTCCTAATATTTGTCCTTTTTTAAAATAAATTGATAGTTGAATAATTTCATAGTCACGACATTCACTATATAATAGTACTGTTGATGATAATGTCATCAGGAGTTGTCTAATTCTAAGTTTTGGACGTTAGGGCAAAGATATTTGCTCTCCTAAGGGAAAATTATACAACAAAGGTCCCAATACCCGATGGCATATGTTAACCAAATTAATGATACGTCACTACAACATATATGTGTGTGTATATTCATGGCTGAAAAGAAATCTACCCCTATTATGATAGTGAACCATCGTGCAATTCAACAACAGATATATGTTTCCCTATTAATATCATCGATTTGTAGAATAAATATATTCAACGAATGTATATTTTTTGTTTATAGATAAGTGCTAACTCTAAGTATCACATAAACTCATACACATAAGTGTGAAATTCTAGATTCGAAATTAGATGTTGTTGGTTGAGATAGGTCTTATAGATTTTCAATGAATATGTATAGTTTTTGGACCATATGATTTTTCTAAGAGATTTTATATTTACTAGAGTACGTTTTTTTATGGAGTCTTTTATTATATAAAAAAAAAAACACGACTACTTTAGAAAAATATTACAATGAGACATCATTATAAGATTATGATTAATTAGAGTTTGTGGAAAATATTTTAGTGATTGAGAAAAAACTGGGAGTAAGTATAACCCTGAGATAAAATAACTTTTGGTGATTTAGAAAAATAAACTTATGATATTTTAGTCCCTAACTCAACACCCATATAAAAATTAGGTTTCATCATGTAAGTATAACTCAAATGGTAAAAATTAAACGAATATTTGATATGTTGGGACATGAGTTTCAACCCATAATTTTTTATTTCTCAGCACTTGTTGTGGATGAATTTTGTTGCTAAGCTCTATAGAAGAAAAAAAAAAGATTTTTATAATGATGTGTTACATTATAGTCCGATGTGTCATTCTATTTGTTTGTATAACAAATTTGAGTTAGAAATCTCATTGTAAATGAAAAAATGATATTGACCAACATATAAATAAGAAAATTCATAGAGTTTATGTCTTAAGGTTTTGTGTAAGGATTTGACGTCAAACTCTTTTCTTTTTCTTTTTTTTTGCGGAAAAAAAATAGATAATGTGTCATGTCAACTAATTAGTTTGGAACAACATGAATGGTCTACATTCTCTATGTTTGTTCTTAACAAACAATATGATGATCCCTTAATTCTCCTCATCACCCAACAATATCTCATTAAGTATATTGAATATATGATATGTCAACTTATTAAATTTGAACAATATGATCCTCACAAAACTTAAAGTAGGTATTTTAGTTCATGTAACTGATTTAAATCCTTAGATAGTCTCATATTCCTCTAAATGCAGACTTCATCATTAATTAATACTAGACCCCTCTGCAGCTATCTTTTTTGCTTTGTAAATCCACAAGCCTCTTTTTACCAAAAACGTTACTTGAGTATTTGTTTTCGCCGGAGAATCTTGAGGTGGAGGATCTCTTGTTTTGTTGACGTATCTTTATTGTAGAGGTGTGGTATTTGATTTTTAAGTGGATTGGAATGAGAGTGATTTTATCCGGAAACGTTGTCACACTTCATCTTGTTGGGAAAAAAAATCGGAAAGGCCTAATGCTTATTTGGCACGCTACAATTTAGAAGATTTGGGAGGTTCTTGCCGTGGTATTTGTTTCAAAGACTCATGTGGGTGAAGCGATTTTAGATGCAATCAAAGCAACCTCTCGGAGATGGTTTCTCGCTAAGCAAAAAGGGGGGATTTGTATGTACTTCGAAAGGTTTTCAAACCCTCTCTTGTGTCTCAATTCTTGATACAAGGTGTTTGTTTTTACGGGTCAAGTAACCCTTGTACTTTTTCCGGATTATGGGATTAATACTCTTTCAGATGCATGGCAATATTTCTTTTCTGTAACCGTTCTCCAAAACCCATTTTCAATAATATCAAATCTACGATTTCAGAGAGAGAGAGAGAGAGAGAGAATTTGGTATTATTGAGATGGTTTGAGAGGAACAACAACCTTAATTATAAAAGCCAAAATAAATGTGATTTACAGAATTGAGACACCCAGAAAGCATAATTCATTGAAATGACAATAATGGACCCCATATAAGACCAAACATAGACATGAATAGTCAGGATAAATAGCATAAGCCACCATTGACAAGTTTGGAATCTACATTTTTTTCTTAAGTACTAAAATGGGTCTCCTTGAGCTGTATTTTCCCTCTCTAAAATTAATTAAAATTTGTAGATTGTACTTTTTTGAATTTTTTGTCCTTCAAAGTTTATACTGTTGGTACAACTTTGATGCCAAAATGTAAATTTGAAATATATGCTTAATTCTTTTTTTTTTGTACAACTGTATAATCATTTAATACAAGCAATAGCTTGCATTTCACCAATCCAACTACCTATTTCCATTTTCTCTTTTTATTTAAAGTTATAAAACTGTTGTGTGTCACTGTCTTTTTTCAGTTTGTTAAGTGTTTATAGTACTTCTTACAGAAAGAAAAAAAAAAGTGTTTTAACTACTTGTACAAAAGTTTGAGGACAGTAAATTGATTGAAAACAATGTGATAGTTTTTTTTTTGAGAGCATTTTTATTTTATTTTTTAAAAAATGACACTTTAATATGCAGCACATTAAAAGTGTCAACTTGTAAGAAAACTATATTGATTCGACTGAAACTGAACTCTGATCCTTTAAGCAAGTTTTGGGTCTAAATCTTTTGGATGAAAAAAAAATGTGGTTAGAAGAGCGACTTCACTGAAGATGGTCAATTAAGTTTGCCATCAAAACATATTCAATAAATCCGGTAAATACATGCACCAATAAATTGATTGCCCGAAAAAAGTGTCAACTTTAACGTGTGCATGTTTGCACATGATAGAAAAACCTTATATATATTTCTCATTTATAAATGTGAAGGTACGAATGGAAAGCAACTGTTGAGTTAATGAAACCATACATATATGGATTGTATAGAGAGAATTGACTTTCCCTATCAAAGTCACAGAGACACACATTCTGAATCTAATGTATAGCATAGGGGAAAGAAATGAAAAAAATGTAACCTAATTTTAACATTGGTCCCCTCATGTGAGGCACTAATGAGGTGAAAGAAAGTGTGTGACAAACACAATAGTCCAAATTGAAAAAAAAAGGAGAACTTCTTTTACCGTGAATTATATGAAGCCACAAATGAAAAATAACTGCTCGAAGAAAGTGCCTATGGAAACATTATGTAAAAGGAAATAAAGGGTACATAATAAACAGGAACAAAAGCAAAGCAGAACACGAATGATATTGCTGGCTGACTGTGTTAAATTTGTGTAAGAGAGAGAAAAAAGGATAAATAAAGAACATGCACCTGCCACGTTGTCCCAGTGAAGGGTATTTAGAACTTTGAAGCAATAATTGAGTGATGATGGCAATAAGAGTCAAAAGAAAGAAGGGAAAGTAGAATTGTTGGGATATGATTTAGTTAGAAAAAGAGAGAGAGAGAGAGAGAGAATGTAACGAATTTTGTAAGAATAAAAGAAAGATGGTTTGGTTTTCAGTGTTGTTTGGAAGGACAAGATTTCACATTGTTTTAATAAAATTAATTAATTAAAGACATAAGGAATCATATTCATAGAGAGGGTTGGAATTAATAGATTTTAAGATTGATGAGAAGCTAGATTCCCGGAAGTCATGTGTGAAAGAGAAAGAGTGAGAAAATCTATATGTCCTTGGATTAACAATCATTAACATAATGCTCAGTCTATAAATAAATAAACTACTAGTAACATAATGTTCTGTATGCTTTAGTTATTTAATAAATGTGCAAACCCTCTACATATACTTTTTTAGGGGATCCTTTACATACATACACTTGTAGAGACTAATTCATAGAACCAAATAAAATTAGAATTAGTGACAAAATTCTTTCTCAAATGTTCTAAAGGTCTAGCCTTCTTAGAGATTGCATTTGATTTTAAAAATATCATATATTTTTTATTTATTTTGTTAACGAGTATTCTAAGAACATTCTTTAAAGATTCTCAATTAAGAAATCAATTTCTTATGATTTGAATGCACAAGTTTCCAGCAAAATTTATTATCTAAAGTCCTTAAAGAATGTTGTGAAACATTCAATATTAAAAGGGAAATGTTAACTTGTGCCCTTAGGCACATGTTAAGAATTCCACTGATAGAAATTATGTATTGGAAATTGTGTTAATTTATTGCTCAAAATGTTTAATATTGATTTTTTTCATTAATTCTTACCATTAATGGAATGAAAATAATGCTTAACATGTGCCCTAGGGGCACAAGTTAACATGACCCATATTAAAAAGGCAGACATTAAATGAGGGATAAAAAAGTCTTTTAAGCAATAACTATCCTTAAAAGTTGTGACATTTTCTTATAAATAGGACCAAGACTTTTTTTGAAAATTTTCTTATATTAAGGACCGGAGGGAGTACACACTTAGAATACTCATTAGTATTTCCCTATATTTTTCTACATATCCGACCCAAATTATAAGGAAAAAAAACTCATTTTCTTTACCTCAAATTACAAACAAAAAAGACCAACTTTTATCATATTTAATTATGTTGTTTCAAAAAATTATCTTTTTCAAAAGGAAAATTAAATGCAAAGTTCATTCAATTTACTCTCTTTTTCATTTTCTCAATAGCCAATAACCAATGGAAATTGTTTTTACATCTTCCTATAAAACTTATTTCAAGGATAACACAAGAAAGTATGTTGCAAACTACTATGTTTTAGTTTTTTTAATAAGTTAATTTTTTTATTTTTGTTTATAATATGGGACGGAGGGAGTATATATCATGAAATTAATAATTATGTACCTGCTTTGTTTTGTCCTAAATATAAGTAAGAAAATGAAGTAGGTAATCAATTTAGTCTTTAAATATAATTTTTGTTGTTCCATTTTAGTTCATAAAATTACTAACAAAGAGATGTGTTTGCAATCTTAACTATTTATATTTTTTTGTGTTTACCCTCTTATTTTTAGGGAATAGGGTTTTGACAATTCATAGTTCAGTTGTGAAGTGAATATAATTTAACTACAAACTGTTTCATCCAGAAATCAAACTCGAATTATTTTTCTCAAACAATTATCTTTTAGTAGAGCTTATTAAAATATTTAAACCCTATTGCTTCGTTTAAAAACCACACCTGCATCTGCATGTATATATTAATTAAAATGACAGTTTGTTGAACAGAAAATCATTATGATAGATAGGACGATTGCCTTAATGTTAGGTCTTAAATTATTAGTATTATTATACCTCAAATCTAGAGAGGGAAATAGAGGTAGTTATACACAATAAAAAGGGAAAGAGTGGAAAAGAATATATTGGGGAATGAAAGTCTCCGATGATTCTGCCGGACCCCTACCTTTACCTTCTGACTCTACCAAGTTTGAAATTAATAGATGCATAGCATAGTTAGAGAAATATATTCAATACTCCATTCCAATCCACTTGTTTTGTGTTTCTCTATGCACTGCAAAATATACTAAAATAAAAGAATTTCCAATTCAACATTCTTGTTCTTATGAACTCAAAGTCCAAACCCACACACATGTTATACGGTCTCCAACAGCTGTCTCAATTCTAATCTCTACGTGATTTATACTCACTTTTCATTTTGGTCCCACCTCTGTCATGTTTCTTAATATCACTTTGGAAATAAGTTTGCTTCTTGTGCTCTTCCCCATTATTTCAAAGTTAAAGAAATAAAAAGAGAGAGAGAACTAAAGAACTTTCGTAATCCCCAAAACCAAAGTAAGCATTATAGGAAGGTCCTTATTCCTTTTCTGCCTCCTCTTTTGACAATGAAAAAAAAACCATATATAACTTTTTTTTAGTTGTGTTATTTAAAGATAATATTAAAACACATTACTATGTCTCCCTGTTAGCTTAGTTCAATTGGTAGGGACAATGCATTATATATGCAATGTCTAGGGTTCAAACATCGGTTACCACAAAAACAACATATTACTATGTTTCATAGTGTGTATATATTTTACACTACCAAAAAGAAATTAGTGTGTGTATATATTCTAAATCTTACATATATTTTAAAGAATACATAAAAATTAAAAGACATTGTATTTGACAAAATTTGATGTCAAATATTATTATTTGTCCAATTTTATTTCTACACAAAATACTAATCACACCAGTAGTCCACTACCAAGGGCAAAGCTACCTAATTCCCGTCCCTTTCTTATCCCTAAAGGCTAAGGTCATATACCTATTTATTTCGAGTTTATGTATCTAACTTTTAATCTTTTGCATGGGGGAATATTTTCAATCTGTCTTTTGTTCTGCATGTGTGATAAAGTTAATACTACTACGCATAAAATGCCTGAGTAACAAGTCAAGTAATAATTTATAAAAAGGTCCAACTTTACTTTTATTTTTGGGTAAACAAGGACTCCCCACCTTATTTTAAAAGATATTCCACTATAATATCCAATGGGTACACGCATTTAAAAAAACATCCAATGGGTACACTTTTTAGGAAACATTACCTGCTTCATGTTCGAAAATTTCAAATTGTATGTTTGGGCAAATCTTAATCATACATGTTTTGAATGAAATGTTATATTTGTATGTAGAAATTCACTCCAAAAACAAGTTTGTTGTATGGTCTATTATATGTTTATTTTTTTATGAATGAACAACTAGAAAAGTGAAATTAATTCAATAAGAAAATGTAAAATTGATAGAGATAGAAAAATTAAAAAAAAATTCAATTATTCTCTTATGAAAATTTGTACTCCCTTTTATTTAGTATTAACCTTTTGATTCATTGGGGACATGTTATAAATTTGTGACTAATCTGTAAAGTTCAGCCGAAAGTTAAGTAATAATGTTTGACAAAAAAAAAAATTACAACGAAGTATCAAACTAAGATACTCCCTTCGTCCCGTAATAGATGACCCATTTGAAAATGTGTAATTTTGACCTAACTTATTTTGACTATATTTTTCTACTGATATACAAAGATAAATAATATCATATAAGATGTCGTTAGATTTATCTCGATGAGTATTTTCAAAAAATCAAATTTTCATAATTTTTTTAATATATTATTCAAGTTATTTAAGCTCAAAATTATGCATTGGCATGCGTAATATGATCAACTGTGCCAAGTATTAAAGGACGGAGGGAGTACTATCTAAACTATTTGACTTAAGTTAGATCTCATTAACCACTTCACTTGCAACACAAAGTTGGAATAACAACAAAAACTAGAGATAGTAAAATATAAATTGGTTAACAAATTAGTAACACTTTTTTATTTTAGAGAATGTTAACTAGTGTCCCAGGAGTATTGGTTAAACAACAAAAACAAATACAACTTATGGTCATTATTATAATTTTTTTTAACATTTTAGATTCGTTCAATAAATGATGTAAGTGGTAATTTAGGTTCATCTCTTTTTATTGGAGTTTTGGCTTAGTCCCCTCCATTTTGTACTCTTTATCTTTATATATATATTTTAGCACCTTAGTTGCCTACTTTTTGATTAAAAAAAAGATGTACGTGGTCTTTAATACAGACCACTTACATCATTTATTGAATGAACATAAATGTTAAATTTTGCTTATAATAGTGACATAATGGTGTAAATTTTTAAGATAAAGTAGTGTAATCATTACTTAGTTAAATGTAACAGATTATATTTTCAAGATAAAATTTTTATTTTTGAACTCTTGAACTAGTGTCCTTGGAACACTGGTTAACATGACATTTTTCTTTTTACGGTTGTGTTTGTAACACTTAGCGAAAGACTTTGTATTTCTCCTCTCTAAACTCTTCATAATTTCAACTTTTTCGAATAGTTTTATTGTACTCTCTTTTAATTTAGTATATTACTTATATGGTATATTTTTATCTTTCCAAAAAAATTGTTGTGCAACTTTTTTTTTGTTTTGACAAATATGATTAATTTAGCTACGGTTTATTTGAAAACAAGGTTTTTAAAAATAAATGACTTGGTCACGTGACAGATATAAGATTTGTGAAGTAAATCAAAGCTGGTCTTCTTTTCTTCTTCTGTGCAATAATATCTAATGTATATTGGAATGGCAAAGAAAAACAAAGCTACAACCACTAGGCAACTGAATTATTTATATATTTAGATTGAGCTTTGTTTATAATTTCAAAACCGAATATTATGCTTCCTGATGCTAATTATGCTTCCTGATCTTAAGGAGAGTATCTCGCTAATTTTGGAGCTTAAAGAATTAAAGTTTTGGCATTCCAAAAGTTTAAAGAATCATTAATAAAATGGAGAAGCTAAGTATGAAACATAAATTTTACCACTGATCCTGTAAATATGCGCCCATGCTTGACAAATATATAAAATAAACACCTCATGTGTGAATCTGGTCACTTACAGAGTATGTAGCCCTTGTTATCTGGGACAATATACTCGCAGAGTGGCATGCATTAAAATTGAGAGGACAAAAGTGATGTGGACTTGAACTTATCCTGCGTACTACTATAAAAAAATGTCTAACATAAAATTTACACGACTAGATAGTGATACAGGTAATGTAAAAAGTTTTACATGTTAATACATCAAAATCAGTCGCCGAAATCAAAATGGAATTAAACACTAAGAGTAATTCAACTCGTACAAGGTGTGCAGAAGAGAATCACCCTGCAAATTACAAACTTAATGTTTGTTGCCAAAGCAGAAGGCACTCCAAAAAAAGAATAAAGGGAAGAAAGCTACTCCATAACACTCATACATAATAAAGGGTCCCGCCACCAGTCAGTATAACTGAAAGCGGATGGGAACATTTTAGCTTTCAACCAAGCAAAAGACAATAATTTAACGCCTTCCAATAAATTCACCAAATCCTTAGTAGTGTTGGAAATTTTTTTGTTGTTTCTTTCCTTCCAGACAACCCAGTAGCCTGCGTGCTAGATCATCTAGAGAAAAGAATGAGTAAACCGCGGTAATCCCGCCAAATGACCAAACTGATGAAGATGTTCACGGACAGAAACTGGAGGTGTGAAATTGATACCAATCCACTGATAAATAAGGTGCCACAAGCTACCAAAGAAGTCGCATCGAAAGAATAGATGACCCATGGTCTCCGGGCAGCCGCACCCGCCAACAAAAACAGTGTCATCATGATGGAGGACTCTCCTACGAAAAAGATTATCTTTGGTAGGTAGTCTGTTGCAAAGTAGATGCCAAACGAAGACAGAAACCTTTGGTAGGTAGTCTTTGGTATAGACAATTGATATTATATGCGGAGGTTGGAGTTTGAACCTCATACACCCCACTTTTTTTTTAAGGAAGCAATTCATTGCACTTCATTAGCTACAATATGTCAAATACATGACGGTACATCAGTGTAAATGTGGGAGTTAGCATGACCTAGGGCTACCTGAGCTAACTCGTGAACAACTCCATTAACTTGTCTCCACCTGCATACTCGTTTCATCCTGTTGCTGCCATAGCTTTAGGTTCCAACGTTTCCTCAAGCTCCAGATGACCGTGGCAAACAACTCACTTTGAGCCGGATGCAAAAGATTAAAGATCACCCCACTTATTCTTCTTAAAAGGAGAATTTCTAGTCACTAGACTACTTGAACAAAATAAATAAATACATCAAAATCAACCATGTGTGTGATTTTAAAAATAAGAGTATATTACACTCCCCTCCCCTCCCCTCAAAGATGCTTGAATTACACTCCACTCCCTTTTTATGTTAAAATGTACACTCCCCTCCACTGTTATTCAAAACATATTAGAAAATATTTCACTCCCCTCCCCTAAGAGAAACATGAATTACATTCTTCTCCCCTCTTATGTTAAAATCTACACTTTACTCCCTCATTATATATATTTTTTTATTTCTAATAATCTAGTAAAATAATAATAATCTAACACACTTCGGAAAAAAAATAGGATTGCGGGTCTATTTTAATATAAGTAAAATTTGAATACATATTTTTTGCTATTTTTTATTCAAAATTTCATTAACATGTAGTTTTAACCCCTATTATAAAATATGAAACAACCCAAAATAAAATTAAAATATATGAAAAATTACTAACGACAATAAATTATGGTTATCTAAAAGTTGGTTTTATGCTCTAAACAATTTTAAAGTTAATCGCAAAATATTTCAATTTAATTATCATTGACATTTAAATTATAAAGAAATGAATTTATTTTTCTTAAATGGTGGTTCAAAATTAGTATATATCATAAAAATATTTATTTATGTTAAAATATATTAAATTGTAGTGCATATTTATTTATTAAGGGAGGGAGTTGTAATTCAAGCATCTTATAGGGGAGAGGAATATAAATTTTAATTTTCAAAGGAGGGGAGTGTAATTCAAGCATCTTTGAGGGGAGGGGAGTGTAATTTACTCTAAAAATAAATGTGAATTATGAATTTTTATGTTTTATAAAATAATAATAATAAATATGAATTTTTAATAATATGAAAATTGTGATTTATTAACGGTATAAAAATTATTTACATTGAAAATGATCGAGGCAGTTGAGCCACTCAAAACTTTGCTAGGATAATTCTTTACAACCGTTAATTTACTACCATTCATACCCATTAATTGTGTTGTGCTGCAAAGTGCTAACCAGCAACTTCATTGGAATTGAGCTCACATTTTAGTAGAAGGAAATCAAAATAAAGAAGTGGGCAGGGATGTCTGTTATACCTGTGACATTTTTATTGATATCACGTGGCAATATATAAAATACATTATTTTATGGATTTGGCTATTTCCAATATTCTCTAGGTTTTACTCACTTGCATCCTTTTTATATTTTGTGAAAATAACACAAATGTCAATGCCCAATTATTAAAGATTTGAAATTAAAATCAAGACAGAATATAATATGGTTTGTTAATACTCCAAGAAAGACAATTAACAGGGACCATAATTATCATTGTCGTCCAAAATGTGATTTACAAAGTCAAACACCTGGATACTATAGTCATAAAATGTAACCCTCCCCTCGTGACTTTGGAGAATGAAGCCTCTACAATTTCAGGTCCACTGTTTGTTTTAGCTAGAGGAGTTTCATACACGCTATAGCTAGCATTAAAAAAGTGTACACACACATTATATTATCCCTTAATATAGAAGCACATTGGTTAAGTTACGAACATTAACACTATACTATATAATATTAAAGTTGTTGATAATTTCTATTATTTTTAATCGAATTACAAGAAAAAAAAAACATGTGCAATAATTATAGGTATTTTGATAAAGAAATACTACATTTGTATATTGCTATAAGTAGGACAAAATTAAAAAAAAATAAACGAGTTAAGATCCACTTTATTTCTTAAAAGAAATGATTACCTGTCCCGTGACCATAGCTCAGTTGGTAGGACAATGCATTATTATATGCAGGGGTCGGGGTTCAAACCTCAGACGCCCCACTTATTCATCTTATAAGGTGAATTCTAGCCACTAGGCTACCTGACAAAAAAAAAAAAATGGTGACCTAGATTTATGAGAGAGGTATTGATGAGACCTACTTTTTTTTAAATATTCTAAAAAAGGATCCCACAAATATCTCACATGAAGAATTTATCCTAATTCACCCTAAAACCTTGTACTACGCCAAGTCTTCACACTATGTGAGATTTTCAACTGTTCTAACGAGAAGAGAATATTCTTAGTTTTACACTTTTATTTGATCACAACAGGATCTATACACCTTGTATTGTACTAGACTTGGTATGTTTACAAAAGAGATCGGACAAGCTTACCAAATAGCCTTACAAGATTTTCACAAAACACTCTTACTCATGAGTGAAAGACTTGAAGTTAGGTTACAATATAAATTATTTGATGATTGAATTAAAGTTTTACTCTTTTTAAAAAAGTTTTTTGCTTTAGGACAAGGAACATGTTAAGTTTGAGATTGTGACATTTCTTCATCATATGCAGGCTTTAGAGTCTTTTTGAATGATTATTTACTTTGCTTATTTCAATTTGGTGTTGTTGTAAGACTTATTTTGAATTTTGAATAAATTGTTGTATTTGGAATTCTTGAGTCAATTCAGTGTGCTAGAGTTCAAATTCTCCCAAAGTAGAAAATTCTTGTATTCCTTGATTTTAGCTAAAGAGGTTGATCATAAGGAGCACAATTACACTATGGACGTTATGGAGTCATTCATTCAGCACCCGATGATGAAGGAATGCTAAAAATATCAAGTTGTGTGGTTTGAACTATATGTTTTGCAGTGACGATAATGAAAGAGAATGTATCATTTTCAATCAAGGTGGAGATTGTTGGTTGAAAATATACATATTGAAGAATTCTGACACTGCTTAGAATGATAAAGGAAAAGGTAGTGCAAGACATACGATGTTGATTCTTGAACGCAAAGACAAGAAAGGTGGTTCATTCACTTACTTTCTTGCTTGACATGTCTCGTAGGCCACAAGGTTGTTTCTTGAAGTGCAAGGCAACCAAGGTGGTTCCTTCACTTATTTACTTTCTTGTTCGGCAAGTCTTGTAGATCACAATGTTGTTTATTGACGTGCAAGACAAGCAAAGCAATGTTTATATATAGATTTTATTTCTTCTTTACAGATGCATCAGTCAGAAACACTTTAAGTTTATATTGACTATTTTCTTTCTTGTTTACTCTTATGTATCGAGAGTGTGGGCGTATTGAAGTCGTTGGGTGATCGAAGGTAGTCTATGTGTTGTAACAATTTTTACATAGTGTTTTTTTTTGTCATTAGACATCGTTCATGGTTTTTTATTCTCCGCTTTGAAGTTTCCACATTATATTCTTGTGTTTTTATATTTTTATTTTTTATTTTCTCTATTTTTGTTTCTCCAAACATCTCCAAGACTAACCATTCATAAAGGTGAAGCACATGGTCTCCTTACAATTATTCAGTGGATGAGTGAATTGGGTCTTGATATATAATGTTGTGTTTCAACTAGTCTCTCAATTAGTATAGTGAATAGCTTTTATAAGCACACTAGAGATATCATATAATTTGATTTTATTATTCAGGATTGTATTAGACTGCAGTCTATAACATGTCCACACTCTTTGCTAGTGTTGTATAGGAAGCAAATTTAACTAATTGTATTAGCTTGCCTAAATGGATTAGAAGAGTGTTGTGTATTAGAATTATAATTTTTTTTGTTTTAAAAAAAATAAATAGATAGAAAGTGTGAGAAAGACATGTCAAAGTCCACTTTTGTTTCGTGATGTGAGAAATTGAAGAAAAAAAAAGCAAGTGGCTAGGGTCCAAATTTTAATCCCGTTTGACAAGCGAATATATTGAAGGTGAAAGACCACCACCCAAAGAATGTATTACTGTGCAGTGTCCACCACCTATATATATATATATATATATATATATATACAACCCAACCTACCTTCCCATCAATCATAGAATTTCATTTCATCTACCTCTCTGCACTATCACACTGTACCTATCTGTGCATGTACACACACATCCCTCCTTTTTGTGTGGTATTACATGAATCAATTATTTATATTTATGCAACCAAGCTATGTTTGATCTTTAAAAAAAAAAAACAGATTGTTCATTGTTTAGATGAGTATTTGTTACCGAGAGCAATGCTAGCAACACTCACTTTTCAACACTCTATCTAACATTCACTCTTTTATTAGATGAAATCAATGTATGTCTTACTACTTTGTGTGTGTTCAATTTTCAAAGTATAAATCCACGATGATTTAAACCAATAAGAGAGTGAGTATTAGAGAGAATGTTCAAAAGAGAGTGTTGCTAGTATTACTCTTGTTACTTGTTACTGCTTAGTTGTGTCATTTTGAATTTGTTAATCAATATGATATCGACGTGGAAACAAATTCATTTTATATGTAGATGTAGATAGAATGATAAACACCATTTCAAAACGCTCACACAAAAAATATTCACCCTAACAATTTTTATTTTTTTTTGAAAACCCGGTATCCGATCCAAGGACCGACTAATCCGAGGGGACCAATCCCACCGCCCACTTGCGGGGGCCCCGTTTAAAGCCAGAGCAAGCTCTGTATGGACTTAACCCACCGAAATTGGCACCAGAGGGAATCGAACCTGAGACTTTTGGAGGAGCAAACTCCAAGATCTCAAGTCAACCACTAGGCCAACCCCAAATGGGTTACCCTAACAATTTTGATATTACTATTTGACCTAGGTCTTAGGACAATGTAACATCAATTTATTCCTAGCTATATAGTCGGTGATTGAGTTGGCATAAATTTTATGCATGGCCAAATATAGAGATAAAAAATATTTTCAAAACTAAAATATTAATTTTGTTCAATAAACAAAAAAATATACAATAATTTTTTGGATAAATAGTGAAATGTAAATTAAAGAAGCCGCTGCTAAAGAAATATAATTTTCAGACGGATTTCAAGACTGATTTCAAATAGATTTTAGACAATAACCATCCATGACCTATACTACCAATATAGTGCTTGTAATTGATCACTGTTTGTTAAATAAATGTTCATTTCACAGTTTAATCAACTATTTTAGTCCTGCCACCTCTTTGTCCTATGAATTCGAGTTATACTAATTTCCAGCTTTGACTAACTCAGCACGACTACTAGCTATTAGGTACCTACTTCAATGGTTTTCCCTCACCTATAAACTCTCGAGCTATTTGGAAATTCCCATGCATAGTGATGAGTGAATCACCCATAAACCCTTAATTTTCTCTTCATATATAGTGACATGATGGAGAATCTGTCTCATTGCTCAAAATCATCACTTGCATGGGGAAATCCCAATTGATGTTGCCTACTCCCACTGTCGTCAAACATGTAGCTAAGTTGGTCAACATTAATTTGCTAGGGCTTTTTCCCAAGAAAGAAGGGAAATTGGTCAAACTTTGAAGGCATGGTAAATATTTGTCCCTAGATAATTTTAGGGCATTGGTCACTATGTTTCTTATGTAAAAATTAGTGACTTAATTTTTTAAAAATAAACTTAGATCATAAAATATTAACACTGGTAGTTTGTTTTTTTTGGTAAAAAAAACTAATGCACATGGAACTTTTTTTTCTTAGATAAAATTGATGGCAGTAATTATTTTTATAAATTTGGAGCATAAAAAATTGAATTTATTGTAGTAGTACAATTTTATTTTGTTCAAGTGGGGTGGTTGATTACACAATAATGGCCCATTCCTCGAAAGAAGAATAATAAATGTATAGGGCCAGAAGGATACAGTACTTCTTTGGCAGAACTGAAATGTAAGTCCTTGATGTGAGAGGTGAGGAAATGATTTTGTAATCGATTGCTTTATGATTGATGAACATTGAAAAAGCGTGCAATTGACAGTGAGATAAAGAGAGAGAGAATTGAAAGTGGAGGAGGAAAAATAAAGTTCCTTTTTTTAAGCTCTTTTAATTTTACTTTTACTTTTTTCAACTCTGACATATCAAGAAAAGTGATCAGAAGAAGGGAGCAATTAATTATGAGGTTATGATGACCATATGATCAACAATGCAGGCCATGCATGGAGGTTTAGTTGGCTTGTTTTAATGCTGTACAATTTTGTACTCTGCCGCTAAAGGACACATTCCTATTCTTTCAATATCTCTTACTTCTTTTTTTATAAAATTCCCAATTATGTTCATCATTATACTAACAAGACTCCTAAAAGTTTGTTAGACACTTGTTCAAAACTAAAAAAATTTAAAATGTTTCAATAAAATAAATCTACAATTTCTAAAATAAAGTTTTAATTAGACTTTTTTAATAAATGTCCATGGAACATCGGTTAACTTTTCCTTTCTAATTATCACCAAGAGTTTATAATATCGCACTTATTAAAATATAAATATTGCTAACGAGTGTTCACTTACAATCTTTAAACATGTTAAATTAAGTTACAACAAATTAAAATAGTTAAATTTTTAATATATTAACTACACAAATTCTCATAAAAATTTATCCTTTTAAGACTCTTAAAGAATGTCTTAGAAACACCCGTTATCATTTCCCTCAAAATATTAATTTACAAAAATTAACTTTTATCCTAAAAAAAAAGAGTCTATAATTGAGATTTCTTCTTGAAAATTTGTGCTATATATGAGAATAAAAGAATCATTAATTAGAAAATAACTTATATATAGTTATTTTGTGAGTGTTTTTCTTTCTAATGCTATTATATGAGTTGTACTTACGATACGAGTGTTTTATAAAAATAAGAATAAATTATTAAATAGAATATAAGTAGTTAATTTGATTATGTTTAAGGCTGTCAAACATATGTACATTTGGCATATCTTCAAAAATATAGAGAGTATATTGATAGCTAGACAGTGAAAACTATTGTACCCTGATCAATTTATTATTTGTTTATTCAATTCAACGTAATTTGAAAAAAAAAATCTATAAATGAAAGAAAGAAAATAAATAATTTTATTAAAGTGTGTGTGTGTGTATTGTGAGCGTGTGTGGTGATGCGCATGTGTGTGAGGGGGGGAGAAAGAGAGATGAATATAAGTGACTGAGCTTTCACATCATGGCTTGTTAAGGGCCCTAAGAAGGGAGGGTGACAATGTCCTTGACGAAAGTGGCTGACTCTATTGTCTGCCCCGTATTTAAAGCGCGCTCTGTTTCTGTAATGTCCAACTCTTTGTAACTTTGTGCCTTATATATATTCACACATACATTGCTATCTGCTCCTACATACCATTCTATCAATATTTCATCTTTTATGCTCTCTTGATAATGACTTCTCTACCCACCAAGTCCCACCCTTTTTCTAAACCAACTTATTCAATTAATGAATCAATTTCTACGTAATATAAATAAATACTAGTACTATATTTTTACAAGATATATTACTTTTTAATGATTCATATTATATTTCAATTAAGTTGTTTATTTATTAATATATATTCAAAGTTAAGACAAGTTGGATCTTCGAAACTCATTAGGTCAAGAAAAATCTCAACCGCTGATAGAGGTACTTTTTCAACCGCTGATAGAGGTACTTACGTACTATCTATCAACGAGACTCTTATTGCGGCAATGAGATTCTAACACAAACCAATTTAAATTGAATCCTTATCAATAGGACCAACCTACTTATATTTGCTTTAATTTTTATTTTTTCCTTCTTTTCCTCAACACTTATATTTTTAATAAGAAGGAAGAAAAATGTTAAGAATTTACTGGTAAAACTTAAAACTAAACGCCATTGTTTTTCTCATGAATTTTTTTGGAGAGTATCGAACCTGAGACCTTGAGGAGGAACACACTCCTAGATCGCAAGTCAATACGACCAGGCCAACCCAAATGGGTTTAATTATTTTGAACAATACTACATATTGTATTAGACTAGGCCTATCTTGTTTTGTTTCTCACAACACACATAGGGCAAGGTATGAGTTTGAGAGAGTAGCATTTCCCACATGATTATGTATGTTATGTCCTCCTATATGTAGTTTTTCATACGAGTTTGCACATTATAAACGCTATTGAAGTAAAATGCTATATCTTTCCTATTGTTGTAGCTAGCCAGCAAATGATTTATAAATTAAGAGATCAAAATTGAAAGAAAAAAAATAGTAACTTAAGAGACAAAAAATATAGTGTAGTAAAAATTTGAATAATTTTTTTTGAGGGATAAAAATTTGAATAATAGATGAATGAATAAAAATAGATAAGTTTTTTTATTCACAACTTTTTTTAAACCAAACTACTATAAAGATAATATTGGGGACCAAGAAGGTAAAGAAACAGATAGGGTGGTCCAATTCAGCGTTGGACTCAGACCCAACAATAATAACGGGCTTATATTCTACAGTACTAGCCATCAAGATTAATATTCATCAGTCCCTATTACTTTGAATCTTGCAGGGTTCATCTTAAATAGAGTGAGATTTGTCCTTCGTAATAGTATATACCAATTAGGGGTATATCTCTAAATTATACTCTATTTCGACTTAAGGCACTATGTCTTACCCTCAAGTTGTTGGAATATTTAATATCAACAATGCACTATGTCTACCACATAATTAGGTCAAGGAAGGGGACTGCTATGTCAAACTGATAAGAGAATGGAATAAGGCATGAAGCAATTGACTCATTTTTTATACAATAAATATATTCATTATGGTCTCTATAATATACCAGAGAAATTTATTGTTACTATAGTTTTAATGCATTGAAATTCTAAAACATTGTTTTTTCTTCTTCTTCTTCTCTTTTAGTGTTCCTCCATGACGTAATCTTATTCGAGACATTGTCAAGAATTAAATAAAGATATCTCTCTCAGTTGAAATTTGAACATTTATTCGCTACGTAGCAAGAGACCAACTCTTTTCTCTAAACTTAAACTTGTGGATAAAACATTGTGTCTTCCTTTAGTAATTTTACTTAACAAAGTATCGGCAAACGAATGACACATACGAGAAACAGGCTAATCAGGAAAAACACAGTAGAGGACTGAACTGACTAACAAAAAGCTATATTCATGGAAGTATTTTAGGGAAAATACTAATAAATTTCTTAAGAACATTTTTTTTAAGTAATTAAGAAGTAATTTTTGCTTAGAAATTTGTATTTTATTATTTTGACAAATATTTGACTTGGATTTTTAAGATAAGATCTCATTTCTTAGGTTCTTTAAACAATGTCCTTAAAAAACACTTGTTACTGTGATCGATATTTTTATAATTTTTACACACTTCTTAACTAGAGCGACAGTATCCGACAATTTCAATGACCAAAATAATTGTTTGATTCATATATATATAAACATGATCAATTGAAACCACGGTGTCCAACTTAATATTATGTCACATTTGATAATTCTTTATCACAATCAATATTACAAAATTCATCGTTGGATTGAAAACAATTATCACAAAAATCATATCTATAAGTTTGACATTAATTTGAAATCGTATCACAAATATAACCTTTGTCGCTCAATATTTTGAGGCAATCTTATGGTCAACCTTGATATATATGTTATATAAATTTTTATTAAACATTAGGTTTTGTAAAACGCATATGCCTAAAAATATTAAGTTAAACACTTTGGTGTTAATTGATCATGTTCACCTCATATATGTTATGTATACTAGTTGGTTTATGGTAACTTTTGGTTTATAATATATAAGGCTCGTGGGACTAGGGTGTGCGCAGGCAGTAATGATCCTTAAGAGAAACCTATAACTATAAGGGTTTTAGCATATAAGGAATCTTCTTGATCAGTCCTTCTCACATTCTTAATTTCTTAATTTCTTTTTTTCTTCTTTAGTTTGTGAATTGTAATTTTGTATTTATTTCCATGTGACTCAGTTATCAATGTTTTCCTTTTTGAAGGAATATATTTACATATAAGAGTTAATCAATCTAGCATTGCTAAAGAAATATATTTAAGAAGCAAAATGTGCAGAACAATTTTAGTATTCCGGACATTATGATGGCAGATGCAGAAAAGTTTGCAATATCGGACATTTGATCTTAGAAATGTTGGGAATTAAAAAAGGAGACAAAAAACTCACAGTTTTATCGATTTTTGGTGAAATACTGAAAATGAAATTGCCAAATTGGAACTTTGATATAATAGTGAGGCGACTATTTGCCTATTTAACTCACTAAGTTTGAGGTATAGGTCAAGGTGGAGTACCAAATAGAAAATTCAAAAACCTTTTGCATTCACTAGCTATCAGTCAAAATGGCCCAAACAAAAGACGGAAAAAAAAACACTAATATGGTCTATAGATACATACTTCATGCAGATTGTTGTTTAGGCCCATAGCTCACCTCTAACTACCGTTAGCTTGAATGAGAGTTAACTATCGTCTATTTATAAAATTCATAGAATAATAACAAGAATAGGGCATTCTATTATTCTCATGTATGCACTAGTATGTTACATGTAAGTTCTATTTATAGAGAAATACAATAACATAGGGAACATGCACAATAGTCTAGTAGTATCGCTCATTAACTCATTTGTTATATGGACATCCACTTATAACATTCATAATATTCCCCTTGGATGTTAATCAATGATATGCCTCATTAAAACCTTACTAGAGAAAAACCCAGTGGAAAAATATTCTAGTGAAAGAAAAAGAGTACAATATTCTTTTATGTGATAAATCTGTCTCGTTAAAATCATCACCAGGAAAACCCAATGAGGTAAAATCATGGTTAAGGAAAAAAGAGTGCATAACACGTTTATGTCTCCCCCACATAAAGACAATCATATATGAGATGAAGAAACTTGAATAATATTTATTCTAGTTACTCAAAAGCTTTACTCGACGGAGACTTTGTAGAAAGATTTGGTTTATTTTCATATTCTTCTCCAATTTAGTTATCTTCATATTGAGTTGTTGAAATAGCCTCTTTATAAAATTAGAAAACTACAAGTTTCTTGTATGTGTAAAATCTTAATCCCTAATAAAGAGCATTCTCCACTTCCCAGAAGGCCACCCATCCCAAAATTGCTTCAAGTCAAGCAGGCTTAATTGTGGAGTTCTTATGGTTTGGGCTACCAAAAAGAAGATGAATCTTGTTGGTATAGATAGTACCAAATAATTTTTATAAGCATTCCTTCAACCATGCAGTCTCATACCTACATATCCTAAGGAACCTTCTCATTCCGTGTGAATTCGGTTGTTGAGAAGCTACCAGGAGCCGCTCATTGTCATGCCTTCTGCACCGGCGACTACTCCCCGTCCTCGTCAGCCTCGGGCGTTACATGTGTAGAGGAAATTCTGAATATGATGAATGTCACTATATTCTTGAACAAGGTACTTGTAGTGTTTATTTGACCAAAATTGAGTATTATAATGATGAAATTAGAATTCTACTAAATTGGGTGATTAAACAATGTTTGATATCATCAATCACTCTCTTTAAATATTGTTTGATGATGAAAATATGATAAAAATATGTTTAGGTTGTTGTTGATTGATTTTTGGGTTTCATTGGACATGTTTTACTTCACTTGCTATAGAGAAATTTGTATAAGTTATATTACTTTGAGCTTCTAAAATTGTATTAGTCTTTTATGGACCATACTCCCATGGCCTTAAAATAACTCTAATTTTTATTAATATTATTTTTTTTGGCTCGTCTAATCTATAGAAGTATTGGACAATACTTATGTTAACCTTGAGATTATTAGCCATTTGGATATTCTTATGATATTTATGCCACCACTGATGAGTGAAAGTAGTAATAAAGAACTTATATTGCTAAGGTAAAGATGATTAATAGATGTATAATTACGCATCTATGAACAACAACAATAATAATCGAATAAAAATTTGGCATGAGAATTGTGGATGTTACAAACAACTTCTTTGCTTCACCTTGAACCCATGTCAACAACTTATCTCGTAAAGTAATTTTTATTTTAGTCGTGAAATATATGCAGCAATAAATACAAGACACGACTAGAGATGTAACATCGACTTTGATATTACCAAAAGGGTTCTCAGTTAGAGGTGGAAACTTAACTTTGGCATATTGCTGAGATTTTCCGCAACTAGAGGTGCAACGTATGCCTTCACATCAACATGAGCATCCACAACATGAGATGTAAACAGAAGTGATTAATCTGTGGGGGAATCAAGATGAGCATCCATATCTAAAATTGTGCAAACAATTTTAGAAAACTGTTATATTTCTATAAAGACAAGGTTCAAAACATATAATACGAACTAAGTCTTTCAAATTTTGGATTATGTAATCCGAACGACACAAGTATACAGTTGTTAAATTGATGGGAACTAAAAGTCATATCAATCAAAGAGGAAGGTTTTAGAGTCACATTATCTTTACATTCATACAAAAATAATGTTCATGGAGTGCGTTGATGATTGGATTGTACTTAGCAACCAAGATTTCATGGGGATGAGAAAGTTGGTAAGGGGACCGTCTGTTTATGGGAAACAGGTCCATGCATATATATCAAAATATTTTGGATTATATAATCCGAAGAAAAAAAACATGCTCCAAAGTATATAATCAAAACTTCTTAAATGTGAATAAAAATAATATAGGAAATTTGGGGGGCGCGCAAGAAGCATGGCTAGTGGAGAAATCATTTCTTGAAGACATTAGATTTGTTAGTCTTCTCACTTATATGTTTCTTAACCTCAACTCCTTTATCCAAAATAGCCTTTATAACTCACACTTAACATCGTCCTTCGGAATATTATCAAAATTGGAATAAAGGGGAAGATTGAGAATTTTCCAAAGAAAATTACTTTTTCCACCATATACTCTTCTCATGCGCCATTCGACTTATTCGTAAGATACTCGCGCCGTTCAAAATTTATAATCTGAAACAACAAACATTTCTAGATTGTATGATTTGAATGTCCCCTACCTATACATGCTTTGAGGAAATCGATCAGGTTTTCCTCTTTTCCTTTGTTTTTTTTTTATATATTTCAATTCTTCTACACCGTGATTCCGCGCTAATGCTGCACCATTGATAAGATAGAAAATTTAGAACAATTTTGTGATATACATGAACAATTTCATTTACTGGTTGTGTGCCTTGTGTTGCATTTTATGCTTATGTTTATGATGTTTCATTTTCGCACTAAAGGTGTTTGTTAAAATGCTTCAATGGTGCTGGACATTTTTGGTTAGAATAGTGTTATGTTTTGTCATATGTGGATGAGGAATGCTTCAACAATTGTGACAAATCTATTTGTAATGAATATTCTATGTTCTCTGGTTTGGTTAATGAAATTGTGATTTTACCATAAAAAATTAGTGCAGGAGAAATCAGTGTTATTGTAGGGAAATTATGACTCAACACACTTATTTCTTTTCGTGCAGATAGTACTGGATGTTCTGTTATTGTAGGGAAATCAGTGTTGCTAATCATGGTATGGTCTATTATAAGTAGGAGAACTCATCACTCTCTGTGCCTCAGGGCTTTGCGAAATTCCCTAGAAATCAGGTAATTTGATGCTTACATTCTTTCTTAAGTTTTTGTTACTCTTTTTCTTTAGTAGGTTATAGTCAATGTTGTTCTAAGGAATGCTCCAAAATATATTTGTAATTCGTATTGAGGAAATAAAGAACTTTTACTTTACTAGCTGAGGAGGCCTCTATGACAAATTTTCTGACAAATTTAATACGTTTTTATTTGAATAAAATTTTGTTGTTGATTCAGGGGCCAATCTATTATTCCTGAAGGACCAGGTTATAACATAATTAATCCTAGTACTGGATTACAGCGTAATTTCTCTTGTAAAACACGGTTGTCATTCCATCAGTGTTACCGCCCTTCGGCTTTTGCTTCACACAATGTCGGAAGTTTGTGTTCCATGCCTGGTTTTCGAAACTTCCCATATCATGCATCCACAGAGAAAAAGTCAAAAAAGATTCCTATGTGCTTGATAGGCTTGGTCTTTGGAATGAGTGTATTGACATATGCTTCACCTCCCCTTTACGACAGATTTTGCAAAGCAACTGGCTATTTGGGAACTGTTATCCGGCGTGAGGTATGTGTGACTTTGTTTTCAATGGTTTTTCATATTCTCATCTAATTCATTGGCAATTTATTTTTCATTTGTTAATTGCTATTTGCAAATTTCACATTTGTACAGAGTGTTGAAGAAAAGATTGCAAGGCATGATAGCAATCAAACAGCCACCTCAAGGTGTTATATTTACCCCTTAGATGTCAGCTTTTTACCAGTGGTTTCTGATTGGATTTATTTTGTTTTTTCAGCTTGATGAATGTGTGGTTGTTACAAATTGGTCAATTTCCAATCATATACGATAGTAGTCTTCGAATAAAAAACTATACAATGGAAGATTAACTTACAAAATTATGTTTTTAGCTGTACTTAGAAAATTTTGCTGCATAAAACTGGCCTCCATCGAACCGTTTTTCATATTCCTATTATCAATAATTTATCATCCATTGGACTTTACTTTTGGCATGTCAGGAGACAATTCAGCAATGATTCAGTAAGATATATGCGGACAAAGAATTATTCGATAAACCTAAATTAGGGTGCGGTGTTTTAGAAGCTAGTTTTTTTTCTTTTTTCTTGTTGCGATGGGTTGATACTTAATGAGCTACCTTTTTTTGCAGGGAAATTGTGGTACAGTTCAATGCTGATATATCGGATGGGATGCCATGGAAGTTTTTTCCTACTCAGAGAGAGGTTTGTCTTTACTTAAGATATCCCTAACCTTACTGCAAAGTGAGAATTGTAATGTAGCATTATTCATTTGCTCTACCAGGTTAGGGTGAAGCCCGGAGAAAGTGCCCTTGCATTTTATACCGTAGAAAACCAAAGTTCTACTCCGATAACCGGTCATTCTACATATAATGTCATTCCTATGAAGGTACTGACTACTGAAGAATACTCTATATTGTATAATAGAAGTTGCCATTGAACTCTTCACTTCACAGGTCTATCTGCCATGACAATATGGGATTTTTGCAAGTACATATTACAAAGTCCCACTTTATTAAAATCATGTCTTTCCCATAATATCAAGTTTCTAAGTCTTCCTGTTGGAATGGAAGTCCTTTGAGATCTCTTTTATATGCAATAATAGAGGAGCTTGACTCTGAAGAATTATTTTAATTTTTTTTTTCTTTCCGATATTCTTCACTTCTAGAACCCTCCTAAATCAGCCATTTTATGAAATGTCCAAATCATAAATTTTCTTGTACAGGCTGGAGAGTACTTCAATAAAATACAATGCTTCTGTTTTGAGGAGCAGCGACTGCTTCCTGGAGAGAAGATTGACATGCCTGTAAGTGGTTTTTCAAACTGAATTCTGGTGAGTATGTAACAATATACATGCATATTGATTATTTTTTTCTTGCATGTAGGTATTCTTTTATATTGATCCGGAAATTGAGGATGATCCTAAAATGAATGGTATTAATAACATAATATTATCATATACTTTCTTCAAGGACAAATTTTCTGAAGAATAAGACCAACTTGAACATATGATATGAGACTTAAATAAAGGTGTTGCTTCCTTTCAAAGGGTAAAACAGAACTCCTGAAGCTCATCCATGAAGCTCAAGTTGCATTACCGGTTTTTGGTGACTGATAAAGGATTAAATTTCATATTGTAATTTGTTTTATGAACAAGCACTCAATGAAAAAGTATTGCTCATTTTCCAACTTAGTCCCTATAATATATAAAAATAACACGTAGCCTCTAAAGCTTATGAAATTTTTCACTCCAGTCTTGGTTGTAGGGATGTTAGAGGCTAGTGGGACGAATTTTGTTATACTTTAGAGGCTAAATTCAAGAGAGTGATACTTTCAAGACTAAATTGACGGTTTATTCTTTGTCGTAAATTATTTGTCTTGCACTTTCTTTCTAAATTATGAAGTTATCTCTTTCGGTTGAAGTGTTGGAAAACAACCCCCATGTCTGGGTTTTGAAGGTTTCGGAGAATCATTATTTACCTTGCTAAATCAGTGTTGTTTAGGGTTAGTTTATTGTGTCATGTGGAATGCAAGAGAGACATGGTGAGGGTGAAGAGCCTCTACGTTTTAGCCATTTAGATGCATTATTTTGCTTTTGATTATCGAGCAGTCCAGGATTGTTAAGAGGATTACAAACATTTGCCTATCAATGATTGGTATTATATGTACATGCATAATAAATTATGGGTAGTTATAATTAACTTCTGATTTTGCACTTTAGAATGACCAAGTTTCAATGAAAAATATCAGTTCTTTTCCACAAATCTTTATTATGTGACACTAATGAAACTCAATTCCTATTAGTTTTGTATTAGAGAAAGAAGAGCATAATAAAGTGATGTCTCCTGGTTTACTTGAGATACAAGTTAACTAGTCTTTGTTTAATCTTGTTCATTTAGCATGTGATTAGGCTAAGTGTAATCTTCTTTTTGCTTATAAATGCCTCATGTACATACTTTCACATCTATGAGAAATGAGATCATTTTCATTCTTTGTTTTCCATAACATAGTATCTAGAGCCTTTTCTCTCATTTCCATGGTGGAAGTTGGTACAAAAGTTAGTTACAATCCATTTCCTCATCTTCTTCGTAGATCTTCATCCATTTTTTGCTGAAAATTTCGCGTTTCTTCATTGATTCATCGCGATTTTCTTCTTTGTTTGTGAATCTCGTTGTTATGGCACATTGCTGCAAGTTTTTCCTCCTTTCTTCTTCATTGTTTACTTCGCATTTTATCATGCCTCGTCAAAATCAACCTGACACTGAATCTGTTTTCTACGTTCTTCCTAGTGAAGGACCGAATTCAGTTCTTGTTACTCCTCATTTGGATGGTTCTAACTACCTCGCATGGAGTCGTTCCATGATTTGAGTTTTTGGCGCGAAGAACAAATTGAAGTTCATTGATGGATCCATGGAAATTCCAGATGAAGATGATTTGAATCACAATGCCTGGGAACGTTGCAATCATTTAATTCAGTCATGGATTATCAATTTTGTTACTCCTCAGACTGCGCAAACTCTGGTTTTTCATGAAAACGTCATTGATGCTTGGTTAGATCTCAAGAATGCTTTTCTAAGGTAGATCGTATTCACATTGCTACGTTTTGTTGTAAGATCAACAATTTGAAGCAAGGTTCCAAATCAGTTTTGGATTACATCACTGAAATGAAAAATCTTTGGGAAAAGTTGAATTCACACCGTCCAATGCCTCATTGCACTTGTCCTCATCCCTGTCGTTGCGCAACTATGAGAGAAGCACGTAATTTCAGGCTTGAAGATCAAGTTATCCAGTTTCTAACTGGTTTGAATGATCAATTCAATCTTATTGTCAATAAAACTATTTATTTCATTCTAGACGTAGGTGGACTTCACTTATAGTTAATGTTCTACTTCTTTAAAACTCTATATTTCAACAAATATAAGATTAATCATCAAGTATGATACAGAAGTAGAAATTTAACTTTATATAACTATATGGGTAAATAAGAAGTCTTACTTCTTTCTTATTTTGACTCTTTCAAAACTACGAGCAATTTTGTTTTTTAACTTTTGAAATAATTGCTTCCCTATTTAGCAACCATGTTTAACCTTCGAAGGTAGAGAAACAAAGTTTGAATTTTATTCTTATCCGTTTCCATCTACTTAATAGGCTGAAACTCTTTATCTTATCTTGCAGTTATAACATTGAGGTTAATGATCATATCATTATCCATTGTCGTTACCACTATGAGATATCTTATATCCATTCAATCGACATGATGCTTCTGACAAGCATTCTTTTCGAATTTAGATATAGAAAGTTGCTAGGAAATGGTTGCTCGAGATTATATAGTTTTTCTTATTCTTAAGAACAATTCTTAATTTTGTACCAATTCAGAAACTCCTTTCTGAAGATTTTGTTCTTCATAATAACATTTAACAGTATAATAAAATGTATATGCCGAAGAAATTCTAAATACAGAAAATAAATGTATCATGATTTAAAAATATAATTAATTAGGTCTTTAATTAAATATGCTCCCACTATTTTACTCAAATCAAATGACCTTCAACATTTGAATCGGAAAATCTCATTAGAAGACTTTCTAGTGAGATGAAATCCATATTTCACCTTGCTTTAAGTCAACGGGGGCTGTACTCAAAACTCAGTTATTTAGGTAGGAACTCCTTCCAATTGTATCTGATACAACTTTCAAATCATTTGAGTGAATAACTCCTTACTCTAATCTATCATATAGATGTTCCCAAACATTGCTTCTAAATTTATTTTAATCATATTAAAATAATTTATTTAAGTTGGACCCAAAGAATAACAGTCGAGTAAATGGAATTACTGCACCGCAACTTACTAGTATAGAAAGTGCACCTCGCGGAGGCGAAACCTACACATTTCGATATTAGCCTTGAAGGGTGTCATC
>Ga0228711_1001478_pt1 | contig 34615 bp, 20 predicted proteins | sample MedpolnodulmetaG_2_FD_177996 | JGI IMG/M metagenome (GOLD analysis project Ga0228711, IMG submission 177996) | Root nodule microbial communities from Medicago polymorpha collected in Santa Monica, California, United States - brown nodules | ecosystem: Host-associated > Plants > Roots > Nodule... | reverse complement strand
TCCAAAACCGTTAGTGTTCATCTCGCTAAGTCTCAAGAAAACAGAGAAATCAATACACACACCTCACTCAGTGTTTCCCAATGATGATTCCCCTCACTTTTCACTCGTGTTTCCCTAAGATTTAACCAGGCTCTGATATCAATTGTTAGAACAATCACTCTGTTCTATGCGCAGCGAAAGTGCTTATTAAGAATAAGCTGTTTTTGAGCAAGATGAATAACTAATAGAAAATGAAGAACTGAAAAGAGAGAAAATAATGAATGGGAGAATTTTTTATTGATTCACACAACTACTCTAATATTTACAACACAAGGAAGTGTATATATGCAACTAGATGTTGTAACAAACTCCTCTAACTAACTACATCAGAATCTGTCTTCAGAAGCTTCACTTCAGAAGCTTTACTTCAGACGCACCACTTCAGGAGCTCCACTTCAGACGCTCCACTTCAGGAGCACTACTTCAGACGCTCCACTTCAGAGGCGCTACTTCAGAAGCATTCTTCAGAGGCGCTCTTCAGTTATTGATTACTTATTCTAATAGCTGCAACTTCTAAGCTGATTGCACACACTATTGTCAAATATGTCAGTTTACATTGGTCTAGTCAAAGTACATGCACCATAAGCTATTTTGAATTATTAATTTATAAATGAAATTAAAAGCAAAACATTCTACAAAATAACTACCGTGAGAATTAAACATGGTATATACAACCTCAAACATTGATCCTTAGCCACTAAACCAGAGAGTTAGACGTGAAAATAAATGGTACCAAATAACATATATTCCTAATTAGAGAAATATAAAATATATTTTATCATATTTATCGTGTTTTCTCTCTCTTTAAAGACTATGCCTAGGATCAATATGTATCTATTATTGATAATATCACTCATTCAAATTTTAAGTGGTAAATATGAATAAGTGAAATAATTTGTACTAAATAAAAGAATAAGTTTAATTGGTAATATTGACATAAATAAATCATTTATGTAGACGAATGATGACAACATCGTGTAATTTTTTTATGAGAATAAAAAATCAAAATTTTGTAAGACGAAAATGTTTGCACCCCCTAGTCCAGGGTCCTAGATCTGCCAATATTCATGTGTTTTATAAAAAAAATCACGATAGTAAACATTGGAAATTTCTATGACACAGGAGCTTACGTCAAAACCGAATTTACAGGACACCTATATTTGAATTTGATAATATATTCAATTATGTGGTGCCTATCAGTAAGTCCTAACCCATATCTAATTAGCATTCCCAGCAACATCTATCAGATTAACCTGAACACTGCCATTAAAAAATAAAATAAATAAACCTGAACACTTTTAAATTTGATGAAAAAGTCTTGGAGCTTGCATCATAACTTTGGAATCTTTGACTTTTAAATTCAACTCCTATAAACAAGTATTTATCAGAATAATCAACTAAAGACTTTAAAATGTCTTCCATCTTGTTAAATGCTATCTTCCACGATAATGCCTTTAACTAATTTGATGTAAAAGTATGAGTTTTTGCCACTTCTCAGAAAACCAAAAAATGTCATTCTTTGCAACATTGAATCTTCTAGTGGTTTTGGTGATGCTGCTTATACTTCCATACAACAACGTGCATGGAGATGAACAACAAGAGTCATGCTCTACAAGGTGCGGTGTCCATAACATCAGCCACCCTTTCCGATTGAAAGACAGTCCTGAAAAGTGTGGTGACGAAAGGTACAACTTATCATGTGAGGACAACGACCAATTGATTTTGTACTATGGTTCATTTGGAAAATACTATGTGCAATCAATTAATTACAACAACTTTACCATACGATTATTGGATTTCAATACTCTTGGTTACTCTAATTATTCCCTCCAACCTCATCCACTAGGCTTCTATAATTTCACTTCAAGGACCATCGATCCAATAGCTTTGCCATATAGAATATTTGGGGACTATATAGATTTGTTGAAGTCTATGTTATATGTGACATGTCCCAATCGTGTCCAATATTCTTCAGGTATTTACTTTGATGCTGCTTGTATGAACATTAGTAATTCTTATGAGCTGCAGAAAGGGAACTATGTTGTGTTTGGGGACAAATCTCTTTTGGAATTGGGTCTGGGAGATGGATGTCGTATAGAGTTGATGTTTCTTACATCTTGGCCTTTTGAACATGGTGGAAACAACAACATTTCTTGTACGGATATTCGTCGTATGATGTTTTATGGATTTGAACTTTCTTGGCTCAATAGCCTTTGTAAACATGGTTGGTATTCCGACATCCTCGATTACAATGACCAACGTCCTCGTCGTTGTTCACCTTCAGGTAATTTTCTCCAAACGACTTCCTCAAGAGTTTTTTTCTTCTTCTCTGTCTGCGTTTGTAGATTAGACGATGAGGCAGGGAGTAGAGGAGAGGGATAATTGATAACATATATAGATTCTGGGTATTTAAGTTTAACGTTTATACCATATTAGTAAGTTTTTCAATTTTAAATTGGTTCTTCGTGTCAGGAAAAATAAACATGTGAGTCCTTTAATTTCTATTTTGTAACAAATAGATTCATTTTTTCATGCAACTTTGTTTTAAAAAGCTTACATGACCATTTGACATTAATGTAAAAGGTCTAAATAAGTGTGTATGACATCAAACATGATTACTTACATAATTTTTCTTGTTATTGCAGAACTGGTAGTTTTGTGTTAATCATATTACGTTTATGTTATTGCAGAAACTTGGAGTTTACAGGCTATGGTAACCGTATCTATCTTGTACTACATAAGTAAGCTCTCGCATTCCCTTTAATTAAGTGAGAGATACTCCTCTCGGTATTAATTATAAGGCCATTGACCAAATGGGTTAGGATTCTCAGTGCTAAATGCAAACTCAATATAGTTTTGATTGAGCAAGAATAGATCCATTATGATCTCATGAAAACAATTCAAAATAATAAAATATTGAAGCTATCTCAATTTAATATTGAAAACTGAGTAAACAAGATCAGTGTAGTTCTTCTAACTAAAATAAAAAAGTTCCTAACACTTGTCTACAGGTATATTGATTGGTTGGTTTGCTTAGCGGTGTTAAATTGAGCATTCAAATTTTTGCTGGATATCAAATTGATTTTAGATACTAATTTCATGATTTATTTTCCACTGCAAATCCTTTTCTTTACAGGTATGTTGCTTGGTTTGTTTACCAGTGTTAAATTTATTCTTGGAGCACCACTTATCATTGTATTATTAATCTACAAATGGCGACGTAAACATTTATCTGTGTATGATGGCATCGAAGATTTTCTAAGAAGTGACAATAGCATCATGCCTATAAGGTACTCTTACAAAGACATAAAAAAGATAACAGAACAATTCAAGATAAAACTAGGCAATGGAGGTTATGGAACTGTTTTTAAAGGAAAACTTCGAAGTGATCGTCTTGTAGCAGTCAAGTTATTGGACAAAGCCAAGACCAACGGTCAAGATTTTGTCAATGAAGTTACTACCATTGGTAGGATTCATCATGTCAATGTGGTACAACTCATTGGATTTTGTGTGGAGGGTTCAAAACGTGCTCTTATATATGAATTCATGTTGAACGGATCACTGGAAAAACACATATTTTCTCTTTTTGAAGAGAGTAACTCTTTGAGTTGTGAAAAATTGTATGCCATTTCTCTTGGTGTAGCTCGAGGTATTGCGTACTTGCATAGTGGATGCAATATGAAAATTCTACACTTTGATATAAAGCCACATAACATCCTTCTTGATGAAAATTTCAATCCAAAAGTTTCTGATTTTGGATTAGCTAGGCTTTCTCCTACAGACAAAACCATTGTGTCCTTAACTGCAGCAAGAGGAACCATTGGATACATGGCCCCTGAACTATTCTACAGAAATGTCGGCACAATATCTCACAAAGCTGATGTCTATAGCTTTGGAATGTTGTTAATGGAGATGGCAAGTAGAAGGAAGAACTTGAATGCATTGGCTGAGCAATCTTGCCAAATTTATTTCCCTTTTTGGATTTATGGTCAGTTACATGATGGAAGTGAAGTAACTATTGAGAATGACACAGATGAAGAAATGAAATTGGCAAAGAAAATGATGATTGTGGCTTTATGGTGTATACAAACAAAACCTAGTGATCGTCCTTCAATGGATAAAGTGATTGAGATGCTTGAAGAAGAAGATGGGGATTTGCAAATGCCTAATAAGCCTTACCTTTATCCAGACGATCTACCAGTTGAGGATTTTAGAGATGATAATACTAGAAGTTCATGGTCTTCCTCTGATACATCAATAAATGATTTAATGGAACCAACCTGATCTCGTGTTGGTTCTCGGATGAGCCGCACAAAATTTGAAGCATTTTTACTGCCAACCAACTCGTTCGGAAGTATTTCCCAACTTATGCAATTAATTTTAAATCTGTATTGGTATCACCATGATAGTCTTGCAATATGTATTGGTCTCACCATGTATAAGTATTAAAGTAGTCATGTTGAGACATCCATTGTCACCACCAACGGTTTGTAGGTCATTGAGAAGCCACCATATAAACATCGAAATTGTATGCGTTAATTGTTATAGGCCTCTACGAACATGTGAGTACACGATGGGGACGTTAGTGATTGATATACAAAAAAAAAACATAATATCTAGCTTGATCCAATGAGCCTTTACAGAAATCTCGGTTTTTCTTTGTTGATCCAATGTGTTAGTGGTCTTTATAATCATCATTTTCCCACACCTCATTTTACTAGTATTTTACATGTATTTATTCTTTCAAATAGGAAGGTTTACCTTCCTTCCACCTTTCACATTTCATTTCTTTCGTGAATTATAGTGGTTTTTAATATTTAAAAGTAAAAAAAAAATTGCTCCTGAAAAATGAAACTATGTTTAGCGGGAGGAGAAATACTAGGAACACTCTCTTAATATATTAAAAAAATAAAAAAAAAATTTATATTTTAACACGGATCATGAAACTATGTTTAGCGGGAGGAGAAATACTAGGAACACTCTCTTAATATATTAAAACAAAAAATAAAAAAAATAAAAGAATAAATAAATAAATTTTATATTTTAACACGGATCATGATATCATGGAGAAAAACGTTTCTGAATTTGTTTTTGGCAGTTTTGTTTACAATGCAAATATTATTATTATATACTACTCTGTTTATATCAAAGCTCAACTAATGTATTCCTCAATTTCATGGGGAATAGATTTTACAAAGAACACCTCTAAGGTAAATAAATAGTTTGATGTGTGTAGTCAATGTCTCCTGAATTTTTATTGCATTTCTCTATTTGATCAAAAAAAAGACATTTAGTTAATTTCACTTTGTGAGGAATCATAGTTTGGTATGGTTATTTGATGAACTAATTAAATCAAATCCAGGGTAGCCACGTAAGGGTGCTTGACGGTTTTTGATTTGGAAAGGAAATTTGATAACTTGATTTTCACATGTTAAAACTTCTTGACAGTTAATTATCGTGGCTGTTGTTGTTCCAACAACAAAGTAAACCATCATCAACAACAATCCCAAAACATAATAGCAAGTGTTCACTATCTTGATTCTTATGCAATAGTACTATGATTGTATGAATATTTCAAACTCATTTTGACTTCAGCTCCCTAATAATTTCTAATGTAACATATGAGCTTAGTCAATTGACATGTTTCTTTGACTACACAAGTCTTCTAGCTAGCAGCTTCCGAGACACTGCATTTAAGTCTTTACACATGTTTCTTTTGTAAGAAAAGAAAAAAATCTTGACTATGATGTAGATATGGTGGTCCACTTTGAATTAGTAGTCCATGAAAAAAGAATATCGTCCGAAATTTCAAATGTTACTTAACGACTTTTTTTCGACAATAGTCTTACGTCGACTTTAAGAAGTGACGTTCACGGTACTAGTATTCTCAAGAAGACTTTCAATCCAAGGAGTCGGGTAAACCCTTCAACTTTAAGAAGTTACGTTCACGCTACACGACTCTTGACAACCATTATCAGGAAGACTTTCGACCCAAGGAGTCTAGCAAACCCTTGTAGAACCATCAACTCTGATGCTAATGTTGGGCCCTTGAGGGGAGTTTAACAGATGATCCACATTCGGTCAAGAGCAATCATACAAGAGAGTTGGACACCACATTTTGACTAAAAAACTTAAACATCTCAAACAAAATTCTTTTCATCCACAAATACGTGTACCACTATTACCGCATTATTTACATGACATGTTGCTTGAAACAAGGGACGGCCCAATATTTTTAAAAGTAAGCGAGGCCTAGAGCAGTGTTGAATATACGAGGCCTTTTTTGTTCAAAAGTGCCTTTTATTGAAAATTGTTGTTCACATTTCAATGTTTGCTTAGAAACACCAGTATTTTACGAAAATAACACTTCGTCAGTTAACTACCGATGAACTAAACTCGCGGTATTTAACTATCGATGTGGTTATTTTCCATCGGCAGTTAACTGCCGCGGAGCTTAAAACCTGGAATTTTCCATCATAATGAGCAGAAGTTGGTTCCTTGCAGTCAATTTCTTTTAACAAAGAGGGAGGGAGACATTAATTTTCAATTTCTTTTTTATCTCTTGCAGTCAATTACAATAATAATGCGTTCAATTATTTCAATCAGGAAGTTTGTTCTATAATATATAGTATTACTAGATACAAAAAAATCAATAAATAGAATTTTGTCTTGACCTTCACCTGATTCTTATATGGTGGCTGCTCAATGGCCACCAACGGTTTGCAGGTCATTGAGCAGCCATCATTTAAGCATCAAAATTGTATTTGTTAGTGGTTGTTGGCCTCCACAAACATGTATAAATACACAATGGGGACGTTAGTGGTTGATATAAAAAAAAATACATAATAGCTAGCTTGATCCAATGAGCCATTACAGAAAACTCGGCTTTTCTTTGTTGATTCAATGCGTTAGTGATCTTTATAATCATCATTTTACCATACTTCATTGTACTAAGTTGTTATAGTATTTTACATGTATTCTTTCATGCAAACATGAAGGTTTACCTTCCACCTTCCACACTTTATTTCTTTGTTGAAATTAAGAGTTTTTTTTATATTTAAAAGTAAAAGTTATTTTGCTCATGAAAATGGAACTATGTTTAGCAGTATGAGAAATGATATGAACACTCTCTTACTATATTAAAATAAACTTTATATTTTAACACGGATCATGATATCACGGAGAAAAACGTTTCTGAATTTGTTTTTGGCAGTTTTGTTTATAATGCAAACTATATATAAACATGCGCGTTGCGTGGAGTATAGTTATTCATAACATATAAAATTGAAGATGAGTATAAAAAATATAGGTTGTCGTTGATTTAAAAGTATGCAGGTAAATATTTGACAAGTAAGTTTAAAACTTAAAGAACCCTATGAGGTATTTGGTCTAAAAATTGAGAGTGGGATGGTGATGAGCACTATAGTAGATAATAGAAGCATTTTTGTCTCAAAAGTTAGAAGGGAGAATATTAGAAGCATCAATGTTACTTATAAAAATAAATCAATCACAATTTCAAGTAGATTCGTGAAGCAATCATTCCCATCTGGCTTGGCTTATAATTGTAGAATCTTCATCAGCGAGAAGATAGGAAATTGTGTTGGAAGACAACATTCTTTAGTATAATAAGTTAATTGATTTTAATTATAATAAAAAATAAATTGATAAAGTATGTAATCTATAAGGACCAATATCTCATAATAAGATATGATAATAAGTGGCCATAATAAATAGCTAATAACATATGTAATTATTGTATATAAAAAAAAAGGAAAATCCTATGGTGAAGTCATGAAAATGACTTTTTTAGTAAAGTTAACACCATACCATCAAAAATCTAATGAGTAACACTCCACTGTTCGTACAATGGCATCAAAAGTTCAGTCCTCATAGTATCATCAATTCATCAGATTAATAAGACTACACTTAATCTAATTTTATCATACCTTGTTATAAGCGTAACACCCCACAAAGTGTAACACTTAAGACTATCACATAATATCATCAACTCTGTTTGCATGTTAAAGATTCCAACGATAAAATAGTACATGTAAGTCCAAGATGTTGCAAGCATTACTAGATGAATTACTATTGATCATCAATCAGTAATCAACAGTTTAAAAATGAATCAAACATTAAAATCAAAACTAACTTTTTCAAAAAAGTCAGTTTCCTAACTGCACCGTATCTCCCAAAAAAAAAAGCATACACATGTAGAGGATGTTATACCATAAACTCCAACAATTAATCTTTTACCCCTACAAATAATTTAAAATGTCAATTTTATCCTTTTTAAGGAAGAATGCCATACCATTTTTTTGAGGGAAGGATGCCATACTATATTTCCGGTAAAAATGTCAATTGTATATAAAAAAAAAACCACAACGAAGGATGCCATGAATAGAAGAAATTGTGAGCCCATTTAGTTCAAAACTTTATTTCCACGTGAAATTAATCAATTTCATTTTCAATTGCGGAGAAAAACTGTAAACCGAAACACATGGAAAAGTTATCTAGAGATTTAGGGGTTGAATGACTAAAATTCTGGAAATATTAACCTGTGCAAAAAAAAAAAAAATGTGGGGTGAAGTCAATTGATAAAAGTGGTAAAAATGAATTTATTTATTTTTTGTTTGTAAGGGTGAAGGTTTAAGTGTAGAGGTAGAATGTAAAATTTCCACATATATATAGTAGAACAAAATCATCATAAAGTTTATATGTTGTTGAAGATGGATGTGTGTTGTTAAAGGTGTGTGAGGGAGTAGTTAGGAAGTAAGTATTTTGGAGGCTGCCACATTAGATATACTTAGTGATGTGCCAAATGACGTATGAGGTGTCCGCATATGGTTTTAGGGTCTAATTTGATATAGATATTATTATTATTATTATTATTTCCTGTTATCTTTGTTTATATCAAAACTCAATTAATGTATTCCTCAATTTCATGGGGAATAGATTTTACAAAGAACGCCTCGAAGGGAAATAAATAATGGTCCCCGTAAGGGAAATGTTCCCTAACTTGCATGCTAAGGAGAATTTAGCATCTGAGGAGGAACTTTCCCCTTAACAAGTATAAAGAAATGTTCTTCATAAAATGAAAGAAGAATCTAATGAAATTGAAGGCCTAACTCATCCTTAAAAACCGGTTCATAAGGTGAGGATTGTCTCCTCTATGTAAACTTTTATCAAGAGTCTTATCTATCCGATTTGGATATGGGTTTTCCCAATAGATTCATTCTTATTATTTGTAAAAATAATCTAACTCTAATTTGATTACTTTATACATGGAAAAGTCTCAAGCATCTAAGTATGAAGTCACTATAAGGATTAGCACTATAAGGGCTCAATCTTAAGAAAACTCACGGAGATTAAAAAGAAGTTTTCTCTTATTGGGGAGTGGGTTGTTTGTATAAATTGGATAGGCAACATCTGATTTCTACAGCCTCAAACTCACGGACAACAACCATCAGGTAATGTACAGGCAAGGTATGAGGGAATGTTAGTTCTGTTGTAGAATCGTGCGATTGCACCATTTTTACTCAGTCCTCAACAATACATACATCATGTGAGAAAGATGCCACTTCCTTGTCCAAGGTAATCTGTGATGGTGTTCTTGTTCAGACAAGTGGCGAAGCTGCTTGTGGAGGTGTCCTTTGTGATCACCATGGAACAATTTTATTTGCTTTTGCATCTGGATTCGTTGTTTGATAACACATGCTATGCTCTGGGATATTTTTCTTGACACTAAACTGGTGCTGATTCTTTAAAGAAATTCAAATCGAGTCTGATTCAGAAATGGAAAGAAAGAAAGAAAGAAAAAAGCTAACTATGGCACATTTAATTCCATGAGTCTAAAAAAAATAAGTTTTCAACACATCCTTAAAACATAACAAGATATCACAAAAGCAAGTAGAGAAAATAATTCCTTTTAACCTTATAAATACCCATTCAGAAATCCACATCTAACTCTTTGTGGGTTTTATCCAAGAATATGTGCGGGTACGTATGAGTAATATTTATATATCTATAAATACATATTCATTGCTTGGAACAAAAAATTTAGATGCAAATGATGTGTGACTCATATTCAAATTGGTTACATGGTATCAGATACTGATGTACCAGAGGAATACCATGAACTACCAGTCCTATCATCTCTAGCATCCTCATCTTTTACATAATAGTCAGGCTTATTAGGCATTTGCAAATCTTCATCTTCTTCTTCAAGCATCTCCAACACTTTATCCATTGAAGGACGATCGCTAGGTTTTGCCTGTATACACCACAAAGCCACTATCATCATTTTCTTTGCCAATTTCATTTCATGATTTGTATCATTCAGAATTGTCATTTCCCTTCCATCTTGTAACTGATCATAAACCCAAAAAGGGAAATAAATCTGGCTAGATTGATCAGCCAATGCATTCAAGTTCTTCCTTCTATTTGCCATTTCCATTAACAACATCCCAAAGCTATAGACATCAGCTTTGTAAGATATTGTGCCAACATTTCTATAGAAAAGTTCAGGGGCCATGTATCCAATCGTTCCTCTAGCTGCAGTTAATGTAACAATGCTTTTATCTGTAGGAGAAAGCCTGGCTAGTCCAAAATCAGAAACTTTTGGATTGAAATTCTCATCTAGAAGGATGTTATGAGGCTTTATGTCAAAGTGTAGAATTTTCATATCGCATCCATGATGCAAGTACTCAATGCCTCGAGCCACTCCAAGAGAAATTGAATATAGTTGTTCGCAGCTCAAGGAATAATTCTCTTCGGTATGAGAAAATATGTATTTTTCAAGTGATCCATTTGGCATAAATTCATAAATCAGAACACGTTTTGAACCTTCCACACAAAAACCAATGAGTTGTACCACATTAACATGGTGAATCCTACCAATGGTAGCAACTTCATTGACAAAATCTCGATCGTTGGACTTGGCTCTGTCCAATAATTTGACTGCTACAAGACAACCACTTCGAAGTTGTCCTTTGAAAACGGATCCATAACCTCCATGGCCTAGTTTTGTCTTGAATTGTTCTGTTATCTTCTTTATGTCTTTGTAAGAGTACCTAATAGGCATGATGCTATTGTCACTGCGTAGAAAATCTTCGATGCCATCATACATAGATAGATGTTTCCGTCGCCATTTGTAGATTAATAATACAATGATAAATGGCGCTCCAAGAACAAATTTAACACCGCTAAGCAAAACAACCCATACACCTGTAAAGAAGTGAAAACTGAAAAATATGATGCTATAAATTTGAATCAATGTTATTATACTCTGCTTTTATAAAAAGAACAGAATATGGGTAATAACATGCAACCAATACTCCGCTTCAATCTAAAAATATTGCCCAGTATTACTATTTATACTATTGACAAGTTTTTTAGAAGAAAAGACATCATACTAACAAAAAAAACTCATGCTAGTTAAAAGACTCAGTCTTGTACTGAAAATTAGTTTTCTAAACTTAATTTTAAGTCTTAATGTCTTGCTTACCTATGTTTATCGATAAACGTTTGAATATCCAAGCCACATTATTCCAGTAATCTGCAATAACATACACAAAGCATAGTGACAGATTGAGTGTTAATTAGTAGCACTCACTCTAACAAATAGGTGTGGAAGATCAACGTAATTGTAAATAATAGAAAAATTAAGCATCAAATTGAAAAAATAGAGTATCTAAATTGCACAATTGCATACCAACCATATTTACAGTGAGCCTGGTTATTTTGATCGAGGGCTGCATACCGACCATGTTTACAAAGACCATTGAGCCAAGAAAGTTCAAATCCATAAAACATCATAGGACGGATGTCTGTACAAGAAATGTTGCTGCCATCTTCTAGAGGCCAAGATGTGAGATACATAAACTCTATATGACACCCATCTCCCAGCCCGACTTCCGACAGAGATTTATCATAGCCATCGACATAGAAAGAATTCACATCCTGTGAGTATAAAGTTCTATTCATACAATTATTATTATATGAGTATTCCATCCGATTTGGACAGCTCACATATAACATAGACTTCGTCAATATATGCTCGGTGTAGTTTTCATAATGATGTAAGGCCAGGTAGGGTGAGGTGAAGAAATTAGAACTGAAATTGTAGAGCCCTAAAGAATAATAAGGAGGGAAAGAATTAGAGTAATCAAGATTGAAATCCAATAGTCGTATGGTGAAGTTGTTGTAATTAATTGATTGTACATAATACTTTCCATGGTATTCTTCAAATTCATAGTACAAAATCAATTGGTTGTTGTCTTCACATGATAGGTTGTACCTTTCGTCACCACATTCTTTAGGACTGTTTTTCAAACGGAAAGGGTGGCTGATGTTATGAACACCACACCTTCTTGAACATGACTCTTGTTGTTCATCACAATACACTTTGTTGTACGAGAATATCAGTATTAGTAACAGCACAACAAGGGTTAAGGATGACATTTTTGGTTTTCCGAAGTGGCAAAAACTAGCAATTTAAATACGTGGGAATTAAAGCATCCATCCATATAAATAATAAATATATGTCACATTTTACATCACGCTTAATTATCGCAGTATCATGGAAGCTAGCATTTGATAGAGGCAGATTAATTGTTTGCCAACTTTATATGAGTTAGGCTCCACCACATATATAGTGGAATATCACCAAACCACTATGTGTTCACTTTGCTTTTGACGTATACTCTTTTGTCATAGGAAGAGGGAATCATTGAGAAATTTTATTTGTTAAGAACTTTAGATAGGAGACACACCCTCAATTACGGAATTAATCAATTCAAATTATGTACGGTTCTTTGTTGGATCATTAATCCAACATTGACATTATAAATAAATAATTATGTATTGTGAAATGTCACAAACTTAAGCTCAATTATGTTCAGCTACCGTGGATTTATCATCATTTAATAGGTGTGAGTCTTTGATGCGTAAAGACTAAATTGCAATCCTATCTTTTTTAATGGAGTGTCTGGTGTTTGAACCCTGACCCCTGCATATAATAATGCATGTCTCTGCGATTTGTATTTTTATAAAAGTTATAAAAGAAATACCAAATACCAATAGGTAAGTCTAATTTAGGTTCTATAAATAAACAATACCCATCTTTATATATTGATTTATTTATCGCTACGTTGTGATTTTTAGATACTAAGGTTTCTGATTTGGGTTTTTATTTTGACAAAAAATAAATATTTTCATTCATTCAAATTGATAAAGTTTGTCGATACATTGCAAATTCGTTAAAAACAAAAAGGTTGAATCTGCAAACAAACTCACAGCATTCATGTTGATAGTATAAAACGGTAAAGTATAAACACCTACACATATGACTATATTCAAGTCTCCGGTATACCCCTGTCTTCAGATCTGCAACGTGGACGACACCAAAGTCATTGGATCTGCAATGGATCGAAGCTGATCTCACAATCTGAACCGAGCAAATACTTGAAGGAAACAAGAAAGACAAACAACACCGCACGAAGATGACGTACAAACCAACGTCGCACTAAAACGACAAAATCACAAAATAAAAAACGAAATAGATGTGAAAATCACATATTTTAATAAAAGTGAAAGAGAAAACGAGTTAGAATGAGTGGTTTTGGGTCAAAAATTGGTGGATGAAGGAGAAAAAACTAGGGTTTTGATGACGGCTCACAAAAGATAAAGGGAAAAAAGAGACGGAAACGTACTATTAGTTGATTTGGGTGTTTTTTGAATTGCATCCAATTATTGATTTTGAATTTTAGGGTTGCTTTAAAAAAATTTAATTGCTGCCATGTTTTTGATTCAACAAATTTTATTTTTTTTTTTTGCAAGAAAAATTGTGTTTTTCTTGTTAAGTTGGTTTGTTGTTATAACATCTATAAATATTGCCAAAATATGTACACAAAGATCTCTTGGCCAAATTGTAAGTAAAACACAAGGGGTATAACACTGAACGATGTACCAAATCATGTAAATAGGCTCAACATCAAAATGAAATAATTTCCAAAATACGAGGGTATTTTTTTATAACTATTTTACTATATTTCTTTTTTTAAAATAATAATTTTTTATTTTATTATTGTAAAATAACTTAAACAAAATTCTTGAAAATAAAATTAAATCGTAAGTTAGAGAGAATTAATTTATTTCTTAACAGAATAAATATAAATTCTATAGTAAATTTCAACTATATTTTAAATTACAATTACGATCTAGTAAACTCATTTTTGTCCCCGCACACACTTTCTTCACTCATCAACTTCATATTTTATTTTTTGGTACCTACAACATTATATTAATGTAAGGGTCAATTTCTTTATCTGAATTGGTTCATACTCAAAGTACAAGGAACAATGGCGTAAAGTAGATAAAACTTTAAAAACTTGTGATTATTTTCAAAATATCAACATTAATATAGTGTTTCTATTAAATATTTTTTTAGTTTATTTTATATGTAAATTAGTGAGATTAAAAGATATGAGAATATACTGTTTTTGTATAGTTATGACATACGAGATGTGAAGAAGTTGTTGAGTCATGCTAATGCAGTTAAAGATTTCATAAATAGCAAGTATTTATTGACAAAAAAAAATTAAGTTAATTTCATTTTTCTGAGAAATAAATCTTTCCAAAATAAAAAACTGTTTGAGAAATAAATCTTTCCAAAATAAAAAACTGTTTGAGAAATAAATTGTCACAGTTTATGAGACAAAATTTATACATTGAATTTCTTAACATGTTTTCTTATGACCCATACTAGCATTTTACAAAGTTGTTTTTCTATAATTATGTCATAACAATTGGTTTTTTTATTTGCAAAATGAATAATATGTACATAAAATTAAAAAGATTATGAGTTTAACCAAGATTAATTATGAAATTTTTTTAAATAATGATTTTATTTTATAGTTGTAGACCTGCTCGCCCAAGAAGGTTTTGTGTGTTTTTTTTCTTCGAAGATTTTATTCGTAGCTTTTCGTTTTTGTGGCAAAGTAAATTTTGCAGAGGATACAATAAACAATACTCGCCTTTGCACGTGAATAAATTTGGGAAGCACGTTTGGGTGGAAAAGTCAAAAGCATGTTTTGGTGGGAGTGGGAGCCAGTTTTACACTTGCTTTTCTTTTTGGTTGATGTTTTACACTGTTTTGAACTTTGGGTCTCGCATATTTTATACATTATTCATACAACTGAGATAAGCTCACAAGAACTTACACTTGTTTTACAAAGCGAGTTTTTCACTTTGCTTTACTATTATAATAAAAATAAATTTCCTTTACTATTGTAATAAAAAAATCAGGGTGGTAAGTGGTTCCGCACTATACTATATATTGCATTATACTCTTTCCAGTAAAATTTACAAGAGAAATTTAAGTCATAGAAGTTTATGTATTTGGTTAAAAAAATCGTCTAGATACATCAACTTTTGTTGACACAAATATCGTTTATAAATGGGGACCGGATGGAGTATATAACAATGAAGGTCCATGACGTTGAGGTTTATGATAGTTTATAAACAACACTCTCAGTCTTCAAACCAACCAAACAACTCTCACTCTAACAAATTAATTACAAGTTTTCAAATTCTGACTAAAACAAGTAAGGGAAACATTAACGAGTTGACGTCGGTACAATTGTTAAGGAAATAAATATAAAAATAGGTTGCTGGAAAGTGATGTACACAACTATTTTATGCTTGAATCATAGTCACATAATTCTCTTAACATGTTGTAAAGTGCGAATTGATACTTGCATATCGGTTCATTGTACTTTTGTCAATTGGTTCACATAAATTCTCCCTATAATTCTTTGATTTGACGAACCGAGATAAGTGAAGATTGGAGAAAGAGGAAGAAGTTGAGTAGGAGATAAAAGATAAAGGAAAACTTTTTGTGGTGCAAATAAATTTTACATAAAAACTCTGTGAAGCTTGGAGAAAGAGAATGTCTCTTGAGAAATAACCCTGATAAAAAAAAGGAATAAGTGAATATCAAAAAAGTTTTTGGTAAGTGGGCACCAATTTGTTGCAGCTTACTATCCTTCTACTTTTTTGCACTATTAATTAATGGAGAATGCCAATCATTGCCCTTGGGGCATTGGATAGGGGATAAAAATAGAAATATAGTATTAGAAAATGGTGAAAAGTGATAAATTTAACTTTTTACAAGTCAAAATGTTGTTGAAATCAATGCAAACATGCTACTTTTGAATTCCTTAACCATTGTCCTGAAGGCAATGGTTAGCAAGACCCTTAATTAATTTAACTAATTAAATATTAAAAGATTGAGTACCACAGCAGAGTTGGAAAATCTCACATTTGGTAAAAAAAAAAAAAAAAAAAAAATTTTTATTTTAGAAATTTATTGATAACTTACTATATTTAATTATGTAGTACTGATATTACGAGACGCGTACCGAACCTCTATACCCTTATGCGTTCCGAATTCTTCACATGTCGCGTACAACAGACACGTATCTATATTTTGTACCAACCCAAATTGCAAATTATGTAACTATGGTTTGAATATTGCTAGCATGACCCACAAACAATTCCATATGATGAGAGGAAATTATATGGAAGCTGTTATAGTCAAAGTGAGTTTGAAAATTTTCTATAAACACAATCTTAGACAGAGTACTATTGCTCAAGAATCAATATCATGAACACTTATTATCATGTTATGGGATTATTGTTGCTCGTATTTTACCTTAATTTGTTGGTGGTGGTGGAGTTTGCACATGGAACAACAGATTTGGTTAACTATCCACAAGATTTAACATGTGGAAATCAAGTGATCAAATTTCCTTTCCATATCAAAAAGCACAATCCAAATCCATCTTTATATGGCTATCCAGGTTTTGAGTTATTTTGTTCATCAAATAATGAAACTATGATTGAACTTCCTCACAAAGTGAAACTCAATGTTAAGAACATTGACTACAAACATCAAACTATTCAACTATCTGACCCACAAAGTTGTCTTTACAAACATATCCACAACCTTAATCTTTCAGAATCTCATTTCAACTACTTGAAAAGTGACTATGATAATTTTGTTGACCATTACTTTTTTAATTGTTCACCTTCTAATAGAGATGAGATAGATGTCCATTCAGTTTCGTGTCTAAGAACTTCCACCTCTCAGATATATGCTATCCCTTCTAGTAGATCCATTGAAGACCTTCCTCTTACGTTTTGCACCAAAATGTTTAACGTTTCACTCAACGTTTTTGATCTTCCAGACAAAAACTCTCTTCGCTTGATGTGGTCTGAGCCTAATTGTAAACACTGTGAATCAAAAGGAAAAATATGTGGATGGAAGAATACTGCTAGTAATAGTACCAACAAGGAAGTATATTGTTTCCCCAAAAACAAGAAAGGTAACTCTATTATTCTTTGTTCAATTGCTCAATTCAATTATATATGCAAGCTTCAAATTTAAAAAATCTAACTAAACTAAAGTTGTAGATCTTTTCAATTGAACCAAGCTTATGGATTTTTAAAGAGAAGCTGCACAAAATAGTTTCACTTGGATGTTCTACAACTTCTTCAAGCTCTCCAGTCAAATCTTGATCGTTAGATTAATCTAATGGTCAATAGTATATCTTTTTTCAATAAACTATATCTTGCTCGTTAGATTAATCTTGTGACGAGGTTTAGTTGAAGAAATGCAAAGGATTTGGAGTGATTTTAAGAATAGTCTAAAATATTATTTTCTTTTACATCTTGAAAAACTTATCTAACCGGATGAGGATAGATAAAGTGTGTATTTGAATTCACATGGAGAGTGTCAAAATCACGGGGTACTTTGTTTTTGTGAAGCTCTAAACTGTAGTTTTTGCCAAAATTATAGTGACCCATCATGATTCTGCTAACCTCACCACCAATCAAAACACGTACAAAGATAATCATTGTAATTAGAAAGTATTCTCTCTAGTTTTATTTATAAAAGACTTTTGGGTCAACAAAAGTTGATATATCTGATTCAAAATTTGGATTAGATGCACCAACTCTGGTTAACTCAAATGTCTCTTGTAGAAAAAGGACCGGATAGGGTGTATTTCAGGGCATCAATAAAGACAAATACTTAGGATATTAGTATCTTTTTCAATTCAATCAATGACATAAGCTAAGGCTTGCTAGTATGATTTTGCAGGTTCATCAAAGGCTCTAGTAAACACAGGTCAGCTTTTAAGTTTAAATTTGCTTTCACTTAATTCTAACCTGTCAGAAAATTATCATTTTTCTTAAATTAGCTTTCATAAATGCAGGATCAATTTTAGGATCGTTGTTTTTTATCTTGTTGATTGGTGGAGTCTACCATATTTATGACTCTTACATACTAAAGAAAGAAAAACAAGCAATTATAGAAAAGTTTTTAGAAGACTATAGAGCTCTTAAGCCTACCAGATACTCTTATGTAGAAATTAAGAGAATCACAAATAATTTCGGGGATATGTTAGGACAAGGAGCCTATGGAACTGTTTATAAAGGAAGCATTTCAAAAGAATTTAGTGTTGCTGTGAAGATACTAAATGTTTCTCAAGGAAATGGCCAAGACTTCCTAAATGAAGTTGGTACAATGGGTAGAATCCACCATGTTAATATTGTCCGATTGGTCGGTTTCTGTGCTGATGGATTTAAAAGAGCTCTTATTTATGAATTTTTACCAAATGGTTCTCTGCAAAAGTTCATAAATTCACCAGACAACAAGAAAAACTTCCTTGGCTGGAAAAAGTTGCACGAAATTGCTTTAGGAATAGCTAAAGGAATTGAATATCTTCATCAAGGTTGTGATCAACGCATCCTCCATTTCGATATCAAGCCACAAAATGTGTTACTTGACCATAACTTTATTCCAAAAATATCTGACTTTGGTCTAGCTAAATTATGTTCAAGGGATCAGAGCATAGTGTCAATGACTGCAGCTAGAGGAACATTGGGGTACATTGCTCCAGAAGTTTTCTCAAGGAACTTTGGAAATGTGTCTTACAAATCAGATGTTTATAGTTATGGAATGATGTTGCTTGAAACAATAGGAGGAAGGAAGATCACAGAGGACTTAGAGGAAAACAGTAGTCATGTTTACTATCCGGAATGGATTTATAATCTCATAGATGATCAAGAGGAAATGAGAATTCATGTTGACGATGAAGGGGATGAAAGAATTGCAAGAAAAATGGCAATTGTGGGACTATGGTGCATTCAGTGGCATGCTATGGATCGACCATCAATGCAAATGGTGGTTCAGATGTTGGAGGGAGATGTAGACAAAACTCCAATACCTCCCAATCCTTTTGATTCCCAATCTAGACAACCTAGGAGGACTGGTGCAACTGCAACTACTAGACAAGTAACCCACAATTTAGATGTAATTCAAGAGATAGATTGACTTACAGTTGTGAAATATATTTTACTTAATCTTTGCTTTTTTTTTGTTCTTTTTATCAATCAAATTGACATTAGAATAGCACCAAATTAAGTAAATGCTAAAGTGGAGGAGCTTATCATATAGATCTTGGGGTTTTTTTACTCATAGATGTTAAAGTTAATTTTCTTGATGTTGACATTTTGTACTGCAAGGTTTACTATTTTAAATTTTTTAAACAGATGAACTGCCACGGATCACCAACTTACACCTTCCAACTTCACAATCCAAAATATACAAATGAACCAAATTTTGTCACACCATATACTGTTCCAACAATTCATTAAAATTATATCACATGTTTTTTATTTTTTTTAAATTATACTATAGCTTCTCTCCATGTGAAAAAATCACCCTGCTTCCTTTCATGCACACGTAGAAAACCATATAAACTGGAACCAAACCTTATATATAAAAAATTAACCCTAGTAAAATATCAGTTGAGATCCTTTTGCTGTTCTAGACATTCATGGTAAAGTAATTACATTCACTGGTATCATCACTAAAACAATAGAGTACCAATGTAAAAGAATAACAAATGTACTCAGATATAGACATACAGCTAACAATGGAGCCCTCAATATGAGGGAAAACAAAAAAGAAAATACAAAGCCTCAATCCAGAAGTTGAATTTGTTAATGTACACGAAACAATATGTTGCTACAGCCTTAAACCCACCAAGAAGAATCTCCAGGTAATGTACAGGCAGAGTATGGTGGAAAGTTAGTTCATCTTTTCATAGCCTGTTAGACACATCATCGTTATTAAACAAAGCTCAATCTATGTTCTGTGAGAGAATCCTGCAATTACACAGTGTTTACCCTGTTCTCAACTTGCATCATGTGAAAAAACGATACCACTTCCTTGAAAACCACAAGAAATATTCAGAACTACGAGACCTCCAACAAAATCTTGTTAACCTCCAAATCTCAGGTTTTGTGCCTTCTCATCCGATGGAAAGGGAAAAAATGAAAGAGTCGTATGAGTAAAACACAAACACCCATAAAACTCTGTCAGTAGATCAAGTCACTCATGAAGATCTAAAATCATCAGCTCTATTTGCATGGCACATGCAATCTGGGCATGGAAAGGTATATATGGAGTCATTAAGCCTTTTGAGCTCAACTCCCTTGGAAACACTGTGTGACCTCATGCTCAGCAATTGACGCTTGAGACTTTTCCATCTATATGAAGTAATCAAATTAGAGTCAGATTCTTTCTACAAATAATAAGAAAATTCTACCTGCATAGTGCTAAAACAACAAGGATCGTCTACTCTTTTATAAAGGTGAGTGCTACAAATGGCATTCATTTTATACAAGATATTATCAAGTGAATTTCATCCCGTGCAATCAATGTTTATAATAAAAATAAATAATCTCTCTCACAGAGTGATCTAATTTGCAATATTTCTATTTCAAAATAATTGTCACTTTAGAATACCAATGAAGCATTAATTATTTCTTTTCTACTAACATACCCTTATCTATTGTATTTCAACCTACCTAACTACTACACTAACTATAATTAATAAGGGTATTTTAGTAAATCAAATCCATATAATCATTGAAATCAACTCAACAAATCATTTTCTTAAGAACTGCACACAACCTAAATAGGGCACTTTTTATGAGATGGAGGGAGTACTAATAATCACAATCATATGTACCTAATCTTTCGAGAGTGTGAGTGGGATAGTATACTACTTTATACCAAAAAATAATTGCATGGGTATTTGCGTTCTATTTGTTTTCATATCTCAATGATCATAGCGAAACTGAACTGAATGAAATACATACTACAGTTCAAACAATACATACCCAATATTGGTACTATCAAAGAGTAATGCCAATTTCCGCTTATCAGGCTTAATTGTCTTGGAGTGTCCAGCATACAAGTATCTCCGGTGGCCCAGCAGAAAATGAGGAAAATTACCACCCTGAGTTGTGACAAACACCTCGCTATGAAGACAAACAGTGTAGTCTATGGCAGCCATCCTGGATGAATAATTCTAAAGTAACTCAAGTCAAAAATACAGTACCTAATCTTTCGAGAGTGTGAGTGGGATAGTATACTACTTTATACCTTGAATGGGGAAAGTTCCTCCTCAGATGCTAAAGTCTCCTTGGTATGCAAATTAGGAAACATTTCCCTTAGAGGGGCCATTGTTTTCTCGCCATTGTATATTTTTCCCGATGCCAAATAGATGGAGGTGTTCTTTGTAAAACCCATTCCCCTAAGCATAAGGCCAACCTGAAGAGATATAGAAAAGCATTGACCATATAAAAATTATTCGCCGTTTAAAAAATGAGGACCTGACACAAAAGTCTTGAAGCTCTTAAAATTTGGGTTGGACCCACAAAACCAATTTGTAAGGTGAGGGATCTTCCCCAATATTAAACACTTCTTCAAGCCATTCCTCGTCCAAGTCTGACTCTAAACGGATCTATGATAGACCTAACAACTCTACAAAATCGACGTGTAAGGAGAGAGATACCTCCCCCAGTCATAAACATTTTTTCCAGATCATATCACACCCGATGTGGGACTATCAACAAAAGCAAAAGATTACGTTCCAGGAAACTTTTGAAGCTACTAGCAATATTAACAACGTATAAAAAACTTTCCTTTAAATTGTCTTCCTCTTTGTTAGAATATCTGAAAAATATCTCACCACACCAAGATTATCACTTGGATTTAGTTTCCATATTTCTTTACTCTCGTGGTTTATTTCCTTGTTTTTATCGGGATTAAGAGCCTAGTATTAGTACCATCAATTTAGGATTGGTGCTTTTCTGTTGTTGTATACAATATCCATCAATCCTTCACATCATATACAATTTTAATAGTCTGGGTATTCCATTTCTTCCATCCACACCCAAGATAACTGGAGATTTGAGAAGATAATACCTCTAATGGAGTGAGGGGACACTTCCCATCGATTCTGATTGCTCCAGGACGTATAACTCGTCCACGTTTTGTGAATTTTCCTTTCCAACCTCTCTCTCTTGCTGCAATCATGTCATCTCTCTCCTCTTTCCCACCATCAAAAACACAACAAGAGAAAGCAACCATATCCTGCGCATGGGAAGCAAGTAGAAAGAGATGCAGCAAAGATCAATTTGTAATGTCAGCCTTCATCTTAAGAATACATTCATATCTGATCAAACCAACCTCTTCAAAACGAAGATGTATTGAGACATATTTACCGCCATTCATTATGCTTTGCTTCCTCATTCTCGCAACCAAAGATTCAGTCAGGGTCAATATGGGACTTGAAAATCGTAAAGCCTCGTAATTTGCTAAGCATCTGAGACGCTGGACAGCAGGAGGAGCATCATATGACAATCTATTTGCAAAAGGTGAGATCCTTATAACCCTGCATGGTTGAATAGGGAAATTTGTAAACAATAAACACAATAGTTTTCCTCTAGCCAAATTACGATTTACAACCATATGAGATCACCAAACAATATAGCATAAAAATTCATCTGAAAACCAATTACTAGTCTGAATTTCACATGCATTGGCAAGACATGAATAGTACAATGACTATTAATTGATGTTACATTATTAGGGAAGGTGCTTGTGTATTTCAAAATGTATTTGTGCACAAGCTTTGTACCATAAAATACATGAAGCCAACCAAGTTAGGTTAAATGTTATATTAGAATAAAATAATTGTATTATATCTCCTGTAAGACAAAAAATGCAACAATAACTATTGAATTGATGATAAGTTAAACAATAAGCCCTCCATTCCATAGCTCTTGATGTTTAAGGTTGAGGCACATAGATTAAAAAGTCATTACTTGGTAGTATGTATTTAAACTAAAATTTTCCGCTGCTTTATTCTCTAATATATCATTAATTACATTACAATCTTCTAGATTCTCTCCAAATAAGGATATAGTTAAAAGAAGAATTAATTTTACACTGGAATTTTTAAACATCAATAATTTTGGACTTTAAAAAAATTAGAATGTAATGTTACAAATAATTTGCAAATAAACACCAAACTCTTAGGGTGTGTTTGCGAGTTGGATTTTGGAGGGCTAAGTCTATATTTTAATATGTATTTGATATTTTTTTTAAAAATTGAAAGAATATGACACATGGACATATAATATCATGTTGTTCTTCTAATTTATTTAAACTATCAAATATATATATATATATATATATATATATATATATATATATATATATATATATCAAAATATAGACATAGTCCTCCAAAAACCAACTCGCATACACACTTAGTGCAGCATTGGTAAATGGGACCAACAACACTATGAAGGCCAACACTCAGCAAAATCTATTTTAAGGGACCAAATATGTAATATAAGCTATTTCATTCAAGCCAAATCACCGGGAAAAGGCTAAAAACTAACACCACAATGTTTGGGACCCCGTTTTTTCCAAACACCATGGACAAATACCAATCACTCTAAACTGTATAACCATTATAGATCAATCAATAGTTTCATACAATAAAGATCATAACTCACTGTTCTTCAAGTAACTTCGGGAGTACCACGTCTCTGTAATACTGAATGGATGACATTGCCTTGATCCTGAAATTGAAAATATTTGTCATGTTGCTGCCAAATCTTTCCATCAGGTACTCAGGAATCTTTTCAACCACCCGTACATGATTTTTCAAGGTATTGACAAAATATTCTTCATCATAAATGTCGCTGAACTTGCTGGAATATTGAAACATTATGAAACAATTTAGTCTTCAACACCTTGATCATCATTGGGATATCTACCAATAAACTTGTTAATCATTATAACAGTAATTTTATAAGAACCATAAACTTTTAGAGCAGAGCACCCAACCAATAGTGGATCATAGAGTGACTGCCAAACTGAAGATAGTGGATGCAATGCCAACATAAATTACTACACTTCTTTTTTCTGAAAAATCAAATTAAAAGATAGAAAATCAAGCATACCTGGGATCTTTCCATATGCTATGGTAATGAAAATTAGGGATCACGAGAGTAGCATTAAGATGGCCAGCCACAGCAACAGCATTGCATACCTATAAAGCACCACATTCATTAAGTAAATGTGTCGAAAATAGTGCTAAATTAAGCAAACTTGGACCAAACAAAACGAACAGATGTATAGAAAACTCTAACCGATATCCTTTGCTGATTTAAGCCGCCATTGGCCTCTACATAAATGTATCCATTTGACTCAGGAAGGCCTGTGGGATTCATAAAAATTTACATTTAATAGAATACGGGAAACTGTCAGAAGTTCAAACACAATTTCCCACATAAAAAGCTAAGCAATATACAGCAATAAGATTAATGCAAGGTATTGCAATAAGAAAAACCCACGTAATAAGTTAACCAGTAATTCAGTACTTTCATTTCATCAATATATATGAGTATGGCTTCCAATACACTCTAGTGTTTGTCTTCATTGCAAACTATCCCATCTACAATTTTCATAATAGTATTCAAAATTCAATTATTTCTCAGGATTTCCACTTTTTTCATAACATAAATTGTTAGGATGTAGAGTAATGGTTAATTAGTGTAGTTAAAGTGGTTAACAGTTGTTATATAAGTTAGTTAATTAGTTCAGGTTGTTATAGGGCTATTCGTATAAATAGGAGAATACAATGTAGAGTTGATGATTATTGAACATTGTGAAGGGGAAACCCTTGGAGTAGAGATTTCTCTCCTATTCTTTCCTATTTTCTTAATAAAAGAACTCTTCCTTAGGAATCCAATTCTTGGGTTCTAACATAAATGACAACGAATACTCTATTTAAGGTTTTTTTGGATGTCCTCGACTTTGTTCATTTGCCCTCAAGTAGTCAAGTCAATTTAAAGAATTTGCTCTCTATGATACTCCCAGGGTGATTGGGGGAACTATATATCCCTTTGAAAACCAAAGCCCCCTGTAAGGTTAGCTCTTTTATTTGGACGGTTGTGCTTAATATTTGGATGGTTGTGCTTAATAGAATTAATGCCAGTGCCATGCTACGCGTTTGTAGGCTATGCAAGGCAATTTCATCTGGTATGCGTTATTATGGCACAAGCTCAAAATTAGTTCTCAATCTCATATTCTTGCATTGATCTATAACTACTTTATTTAATTTTGTTAAGCATTTTGGGAGAACATTAGATGGAGTGTCCCCATGTTTATGAGACCCTTTTTTTATGACTACTTTTACAGATCTACAAAAAAGTAAAGAAGCCAAATAATTGTGGCAATGAACAACATTTGTATAAGGACACTCTGATATGATTAGCAACATATTATCAAACATTTTGATGGAATTATTGTATAAAGGCTTATTTGTATGATATGTGAATCCTTTATTGCTAAGCTTTATATGGAGTTAATGGTTGAATATATATGCGATCTTTATATGGCTTAAAAGGCCCATATCTAACATATTTACAGATGGTTGATTCCTAATAGGCCTACTAACATTACGGTCCCATCAAGGTCCATATCTAACATTATTGGATTTTAAGGATATTTTCACTTCTAAAATTTCATATAGGTGATTGTGGCAAACTAAGTGGATTGCTTTAGGTTGCAATGTTTTAAATGGCTTTTTGCTTTAAATTGTTATCTTTGTTCCTTTTCTTTCCTTCTTTTCATTAGGAAGTTGCAAGAGAAAAATTTCCTTATTTCACTAAGACCCTGTTTGGATAAATAACACCAAGATGTAACTATGCATTAGATATTACTCTTACAAGACAAGTAACACCAAGATGTACCTATGCATTAGATACTACTTTTACAAGACAAGTATAAAACTAAGTCAGTGATATCAAACAAATTTTTTTTTATGCTACAGTGATATCAAACAACTCAAATAAGCCTAACGAGAAAAAGAGAGAAAAAGTTTTTACCATACTGTGCATCAACAATAATCAAATTATACCTTCTGAAGATGTGTGTATGCATGGTTTCCATTCACAACCTTTATCTGGACTCTTCCATATTGTTGATATCTGAAAGGAATTTAATTGCTTTTGATCAAGTTACCAGAAAAACAAATTGGAAGATCAGTGAAGTACTTCGGAAAAAATTATAAGATTAAAACTTTTAAAAAGCAGTATAATTTAAATAAACTGAAGTAGAAAAATATGCATGATACGACCTCGCCAAGTAGAGACGCATTTGATTACACTTAGTTATTTTCCTTTCCTAGTTTTATCCTCCAGTTTATCTTCTTTCCTAAATTTACGATTCAGTTATTTCTCTTTCCTTAGATTATGCAAGTTGTTATGCCAAGATGGGCTATATATGATGTAACAGTGAACCAATTCAGATATGTTGAATAATAACAAGGTTTCAAGTGCGTCTCTACTTGGCGAGGTCGTATCAATGCATGGCCATAGCAAAAAATCATACATAGCAAATGATGATATACAACAAGAATCGGTATGAAAGATTCAAATGATGATCCTTACATGTGCTGAAAATAGTACATCCCATAATTTTAGGTTCAGAAATCCAGAACTTTTTGGAATTATACATAGGCGAACACTATATTAATATTTGTATTAGGTCTATTAATTGACAGAGTTAGAGTTAGAGTTAGAGTTAGTTAGTCAGAACTCACAACTAGTTGGGACTGAGATAGTTAGAGAGGTAGGCTATGTAGTATACTAATAGTCGGAAAGGGTGAGAGAAAGACTAGATATTCGCTTGAAAGAGAATTGGTACCCTGGGAAAAAAGGTGCAAACTCACAAAGATCTGAAGTGATTTATTATCCATAATATGGCACACTTTTCCGTATTATTTCCAGTGAAGTATGGAAGTTACCAAGCTTTTCCCCATCTTTTCCTTATTTATGCTATTTTATATGCACAAACACATGGATTTTATCAATTCATATAATCCTACGATCCATATTACGAGGTCACAATGTGCAATCATCACTCTCATTTCCAATCTTACGTAAAATCTCAATTATGGCTGCCTTGTTCATGACAGATTCTAACAGAATCTCCAATCCTTATCTATCAGTAATAGACTGAAGCTTGCTAACAGCACTGACGACAGCAAGGTGCCAGAAGTCGGTAACTATACGTAATTCACAGGATTGACAGTATACAGCAATAAACAGCTGTCAAGAACCTTGATGCTTCTGCCAGTGGTTTGTATTCTAACGGCACCCAACTTCCTTACTAATCACTTCGGCTTACGTTTGGTGTCCCATAAGTCTCAAACTCCCAACATATGATACTTAGCCTAATTTTTTTCTACTGAAACTCCAGACCTTAAGATTTAAGACCTCCCTTGTAATTATAAAAATAATAAGATACTAGACACTTCTATACACCAATGGGGCCAAAATCTTTACTCCTTGACACATGCAAATAACAGGTCAATCAATACACAAACAAGTTTTCTTGAATAGCAAGCCCCTATAAAAAATTATCCCCATATACCAAGAACTACAAGCAGGTGCATTTTCAAGTATACTTTTCTATAAAGAGGGTCACGAGAAAGGTTTTTCCACAAGCTATGGCAACATCATAACATATATATAGAAAATGAGAGAGCAATTGTAATCATTTTTCTTCCACTTGACATCACATTTTACTTTACAGTATTACTATATCCAGACCTGTCAAACAAGTTGACTAGCAAAATTCATTACAAAGCTTAAGTCCCACTAGCAAAGTCATCAGAACTTGATCGGAAACCAGACACAGACCAAAAATAAACAAATTAAATGGCATATACAACCACTAGTTGACATGTAAAACATGAAGGCTAGTAAAGCCATATATAATCCATTAGATCAGTGTACTGTCATTAAATATCAGGTACCGCATAATGCAATTTGAACAAATCACTATTGTTCCACGATACCCTATTCAGTACAAAATCTTATCAAATAGCAGCTATAGTAGCGCAATAGCACTGTTGTGTAGCGAAGTTTGAAGTTTGAACAAACTGCTATTTTCCACAATCCGCAATTTACAACACACTCATCAAACAAATATTTGGTTCAGTACAGCTCAAAAACAAAAAAAAATGCAACATTACAACAAATACATTAAGTGTATGTTAGGTTCAACCTCTAGCTAGATAGGCTAAAATTGATTATGGAGGTGTAGAATTTGATTCTGACATGTTTAGTTCCTTTCAAGTAGAATTGATTTTGCCTCCAAAACTGATTCTACTTGAAGCTAGGATTTGTAACTTTCGGTTTTAAAATTGACTTTTACACACAAATTTATAGTTCAAATCACTTTTACGTGAATGTATCCAAACACGAATCACTTTACATTCAATTCACTCTTAGTCAAAATCAATTTTACGTAATTAATTCACTCAAAATCAATACTCATCACCACGTAACCAAACATACAATGCCTATGTTGAGATCCCAATCACAAAATCCTTAATATTCAAATTTTAAAAGAAATCAACAATCTACTCGTCGATCTTTTGTTCTAATATCTATCTATCTTAACAAAACTCTTCTCCTAACAATACAGCACAAAATTTCACACTTCAATTTTCCATCATTTTCTTCACTAGTTACATACATAATGAACAAAAGAAATCAAGAAAAACGAAATGAAATAAAGATTGAAGAGAAATGAAAGACGAACCGCGTCAACTGAAGAGTTATCTTCATTCATTTCGAATTTCAGTTTAGAATAGAGTTGAGGACTACGATAAACAGAACCAGGAGCAGAACGGTGTCTAATGATCGGAACGATGTCGAAGGAGAACGAACCGAAGTAGAGGAGCATACATGAGATGTAGATGAGAGGAGCGAAGAGGAAGATGCCTTGACGGCGGAGGAGACCGGAGAGGAAGAGGTAAGAGAGCCGTTGGGGGAAGGTTCGGGGAGTTGGTTTAGGAGCGGTTTTGGTGCGGATGTGGCGGAGACGAGGGGAGCGATGTGGGGAGGGTGGTGGTGAGGGGGTGTTGGTGTTGGATGATGATGGAAGACGGTTGTATGGGTGCATTTGGGTGGATGGGGTTACATGATAGTTATGGTGTGCATGCAGTGAAGGAGATTTTTGTATGGAGTGTAGAAGAAAATGTAGTGAGTGAAATGGAAATGGTGAAGAAAGAATATTGAAAAGTATCAGAGAGAAGAAAAATAACGCGCGTGCTGGAATGGGGAGAAGAGACAGAGATAGTGCACGTGCTGGGAAGTGGGGCGCGAATATTTTTTTGGTATTCAGTGCAAGTGGTGGGGGGCGTGATTGATTATGAAATGGGTTTTTTTAAAGGAGAATGGTAAGATAACTCACTTTCTAACCAAAAACCCCTCCTAACATTCACTTTTTTTTTAAGCAAAATGTTTATACCATTTCATTAATAAGAAGCATAGTGATACATGTTGGTACATCAAAATAAAGATCGGAGGTATAATTCTTGAATAGTTGATGATTGGCGAGAATTAAAAAGGAAATGTTGAAGATGAAATGGCAAAGTAATCTTCTTTTGATCACTAAAATCTATGGGATAATATTTTTCAACAAGAGTATATGTAGATGTAGTGTCAATGTCAAAAGTTTTATATCTATCCTCAGAAGACAAGCACAACTTAGAGTCAACAATTATATTGCTTGCTCACTAAATCTGTTATTCAACTCTTGTAATTGTTTGTTAATGGTAGTAAAAAAAATCAATTGTAAAATAATGTTTTATTGTTACATTCTCTTTAAGGCGAGAACGCCTAAATCTTGTTGTTGAATGACAATCATTGAGGTCATGAAACTCAATATCATGATTTTCACAAATAGACACCACATTGGCAAACAACTTATCCCGACCATTTTCTCTCAAATCTTGAATAAGAGTTTTTGTTGAACGAACCAAAAGCATAGCATTAACAACATCCTGAGGTTGTTTTTGTAAGGCTTGACGAAGCAAATCTGTTATCCCCATAATTTCTTTCATCAGATGCAAGATAAATATAAAATCAAAAGACTCCAAGTAATTGCAAGAACTATCAGCATTCGCACATTGGACAAAATTTTTTTGCATCTTTTGCAATGTTTTTTAAAACCGTACAAAGTTGCTTCATACATACATATCAAATTACAAATAGAGTTGAAATGGGATCCCCCAACGAGTATCTCCAGCTCTTTTCATGGTACCAACTTGGTCTTACCTTTACCAATTACAATTCCCCAGTCTCTTAACAAATTTGTGATTTCTTTTGATTGGGCAGCTTGTAACTCATGAAGGCGCTTAGTAGAAGAACCAACAACATTGACAACAAAAGCTAGCTTCTCGGAGAATTGATGAATTGATGTAACTTCTCCTGATGTAGTAACTGAGGCAAGTTGCAACCAATGAGCAAAACAGTGGACATAGTAAACATAAGGACAATCTTTCATAAAAAGTGCTTGTAAACTATTCCATTCTCCTCTCTTATTTCTAGCATCGTCATACCCCTGACCACGAATGTTAGAAACATCAGGTTTATGTCGAGTATACCACATACTGCTTTCTTAAGAGTTAAGGAAACAGTGTCATTAACATGTGCCACATCAAAAATATATATCTTGTATCAAACCAGCTTTATCAACAAATCTTAAACAAGAGTCATTTGTTCCTTTTTTGACTCATCATGAGCTTCATCAACAACGATGCAAAATTTAGAATCACCAATTTCTTCACGAATATGTTTTCTCATCCTACTAGAAAGAATTTGCAGGAGCTCTTTTTGAATTTGATGTGAAGTATATTTGCAATTTTCTTGAGCATTTTTCAACACAACTTTTGCAACTTCATCATTGTAGGATGCTAAAAGTTTCAACAATTCAAGAAAATTACCTTGATTTTTCGGGTAGCACTTTGGTGTCATTGGGGTGCCAATGTCATGTGACATTGGCTAACCACAATGTCACAAGTGTGCAAAAGGACAAAAAAATACTTGTTAGTGAGAGAGAAGAAAGTCATGGTTTTTTGTCATTTTGCACACTTGTGACATTGTGGTTGACCAATGTCACATGACATTGGCACCTCAATGTCACCAAACTGCTACCCTGATTTTTCTGACTTCATTTGTCTGTCTCCAACTAAACTTAACAGAAGAGTTTGTAAATAAGAAGGAAAACTACGATTACAAACTAATATAACATATCTAAATTATGTAGCACCTTCTTGATTGTTGTTGAAGGCATCTAAATTATGTAACACCTTCTTGATTGTTGTTGAAGGCATTTAGTGCAAGTTTTGAAGTCAAGCTCGAAGTAAAAGTTGTCAAAGTACATATCGATGACCCGCTGAGTTGCATGATACAGCCCAGGCCAAGTGCTTCGTCCACGTCAACAAGGTACGACAGAGAAAATCAGTCTTGGTGAGCATGAATACTCCTTCCTCACCTTGCAAACACATCCTATTACTTGTTCTATTTTCCTGGTTGGAGAACAAATCGTCTACGTTGTATTTAAGTCTACCTCGTTGTGGTCGTTGCAATCTCACCTACGCATAACAAACTGCCGCCTCACAATGTCGCATCCCTGCTGTTACGGAAGTGGAGTGCTGGTCTATATTAGCTGCTATTTGCTGTTGAGTCCAACCAGTAGGACAATTAGATTGGCCCCGATGACAAGTGGTTGTCGTTGCATTCGCTGCCAAGCAGTCCTCCATTAAACGATGCGCCCGCTCGACAACTTGCAAACTTAACTCTGTTACATCTTGCCACACCTTGAGATTGCGGTATTTCCACATACTCCAAAAAAATAACAGCCATTTGTTGGTCATGCCCCGGCGTGAGCTGCTATAGCAACAAGAAAATAGCTCCAACTGTTGTAATAGTTTCCATGCTTTATGTACGTGTGCATGTGCAGAATCACAACTAACACAATTAGTAGGTTGTATGTAATCTTTACATTGATAGGTTGTTTCATAAGCAAGAATTGTGTGAACGTCAGATGCTCCTCAAAATAGCCTTAAAAGTTAAGTATACATACAACAAAGTTTTTGTCTATATTTGTACACTTGAAAATTAGCCAAGTATAAATACAACAACAAACCAAAATAGAAAATTAATCGTAAAAAAAATAGAAAATTAGTAGTATATATATACACACACACACCACTAAAATAAAATGCATCACATCATATATTACACGCATTCCAAATATATTACACGCATTCCAAGTTCAAATCTCTTCAAAAGGAAAAACGATAAGTATTAACGAAACGATATAGATTAATATAGAAATTATAATGGAAGATGTTTAATAATTGAAATTTCATTAAACAAATATATTAACGGCCAGTTTTTTCTACACAAATCCCTTTCTCCGATAAATTAACTAATGAACACCCAACTACAACTGAAGAAAGTAAAAAAATTGGGGAAACTAATCTGAAATAAACCCAGCTACAATATAAACATAACCCAAAACGATAATGAACTACTTTATAATCTTAACCATTGCTGGTTACAAGGTGAATTCGACAAATTATGTTGATGCTATTCATACTCTGCACATAATGTGGATGCTTTCCACAATTTTATTAGAGCATGCACATCTACTCAAGAAGCTTGTTGCAGGTGCCTACACCAACAGCAGCAGCAAGATGCCAGGCAGCATGAAGGTATGGAGTTTTAGGAAATAAATCATCGGCTACAAAAAGCATGCCCCCCATTAATGATGACATTTTGTGCACTGTGTGAGCCATTCTCAAGTCTGGATCTTTCAATGCCCTTTTAGCAAATGCTACCTGAAGAAGCATATTTCGTAGAACAAGGAAATCATAGTTAAAAAAAATGTTTAATATATAAGCATGCTTATGTGTATTATTTGTGCTCTTTCGTTTCTCTAACAATTACATCTAAATCTAATACATTTTATTTTGGTAACCATATTATAGGGAAATGGATCCTCTCTCTGCTTTTATTATTCAGCCATCCCTCCTCATGTGCTTCATCCCATGGCCGAGAGTTCATAAGAAATAAATAAATAAAAAACAACAGTTTTGAAAAGAGGGAAATGCATGGATGAGTGGCTGAGATGATGGCCGAAGAGACGGCAGCAGAGAAAACGCAGTAGAGGATCCAAGTCCATATCAAAGAGGTAACGTATTCACCGGCTTCGTCGATGAGATGGCCAATCTTAGTTGGTGAATTTGACTAGCCACTTTTAATGGCGTCTCCCCCTCCCAACCTTGTTTTTCCCATCCACAACACTCAAATTTAAGACTTTATTTAAGGGATCTACTCCCTCCGGTCACATTTATAAGCAACTTTCCACTTTTTAGATTCATTAAATAACTGATGTATCTGGACTATATATAGTCTTGATACATGAGTTAATTAATGAATCTGAAAAGGCAAAAGTTGCTTATAAATTCCACTCAGAATGTAATATTGAATATCTCAAACATATTTTATTCAGTATGTGGTCAATTACAAAAGTAATTGAACAATTGTATAACATAAAACATAGAAACATCTTATCCTTATCAGTACCATTAGCATTATTGTTGTCACATCATCATCTTGTACTTAAACGATATGAGATGATCAAATTATTGTCAGTATTAATGGTGGTGGGGACAAATCCTCCTGGACACTTAACACTTTAAATGAGATCTTGAAGATTCAAAAGAATATACCCTCAAAAATAAAAAGCATTATGGTATATGCCACTTCTTATGCCTACACATGTTTAGAACATAGACTAGACATATTATTAATATACTTCAATATTTATTTATCGGTTATTAACTTCTGCAGTTTGTAACTTCTCCCTATTTGTTGTGTGGTATACCTAGAAATATAATGTTAATTATTTAACTTGGTCCGTATGCTTTATTGGAGCAGCATAATTATCTATTAAAGCAATGAACACTAAATTTTCATTTGCACATATTTGAAAGCAATTTACCTCCATCATCCCAGTGTGAATAAGTGTAACCATTAATGGATTAACTGGAAGAAATGCTGCAGATGCCGCCATCAGCAACTTTGGGTTTTCATTTCTGAGAGCCCTTGACAGACACTGCAGTACGGTTTTATAGAAAATAGAATTTCAAATTGATTTACTCACAAACTAAAATAATAACAAATTAGGCAATGAAGAAAAATATAAAACTTGAAATATAGGGAAAAATGCAGGCAGGCTAAAATTTAATATGTTTAGTTAACCAAAAAAAAA
>Ga0228711_1001477_pt1 | contig 34622 bp, 20 predicted proteins | sample MedpolnodulmetaG_2_FD_177996 | JGI IMG/M metagenome (GOLD analysis project Ga0228711, IMG submission 177996) | Root nodule microbial communities from Medicago polymorpha collected in Santa Monica, California, United States - brown nodules | ecosystem: Host-associated > Plants > Roots > Nodule... | reverse complement strand
ATATAAAGAGTAGATTAACCTCTCCCTAAGTATGCCTCAACTAATATATGCAGAAACATTTGAAAAAAGAAGATTGATGTACACTAATTTATTCTTTTTATCATTAGCATTGTTTGTTATCAGAAAATCAAATGTGAGAAGCTCAATAACATTACATTGCATAACAAACTAACAAATGCAATGGTTTTAGTTTCAGTTTGTCTATCTCCTTAACTAACTACAATTGTTAAAATTTGTTGTTTTCTGCTTGCTGATCATTGTGTTCTTTTCATCAGGGTGATGTGTGCTCGCCAAGAATGTTTAGCGGTGATTTTGGAGATCAGATTGAACGTTTTGCAACATTGACTGATCCAAAAGCCAATCAATTTGAGGTCTTGGTCGAGAGGATCAATGGTCACTTTTTTTTGACAAAAGGACGGAAAGCAATTCATGACTTTTATGGACGATTTGACATGGTGTTGAATGATAGGTTTCACAAAACTATCAAATATCCCATTTTTGATCCACCCATGCATTTTCTTATTGACAATACTAATGTGCAGACAACTTTCAACGATCATCTCCCCCCCATAACATCTCTTATCTCTTATCGCCACAATATCAATGACATGTTTATAGATTTCCAAAGAAATTTATCTGAATATGATGTAACAAAAGGTTTTTTGGTATGATACACTTTTCCTATAAACATTATTTTATTGTTAGTTTCTCATTTAGCAGGTGTAAAATGCTTCCATTTTGGTTTTTGCAAATGCTCGTTTACACGGGAAATATATTGTGATTCTAAAGACCGTCGATGAAAGAAACAAGGACATACCGTTTGGTGGTAATGTTGTTGTCTTAGGTGGAGATTTCAGATAGATATTACCAGTCATACCCAAAGCTACCATGCCTAAAGTTGTCCATGCTTCAATTAACTCATCTTATTTATGGAGGTACTTTGAAGTCCTTACGCTTACAAAAAATATGAGGGTTCTAAGCGGCGCATCTGAATCGGACATTGAAGAGAGGAAGTTGTTTTCTGACTGGGTTTTAAGAGTTGGGGATGGTACAACTGGGGAAATCAATGATGTCGACATATCTGTTGAAATCCTGTCCGACTTGCTTATTCCAAGTTCAGGTAATCCTATTGCATCTATTGTTGAAAGCACTTACCCAAATTTGTTAGGAAACATTGGTAAAACATAATATTTTCAAAGTAAAGCAATATTAACACCAAAGAATACAACTGTTGATCAGGTTAATGATTATGTGTTAAACTTGATTCCTGGTGAGGAAAAAATTTATTTGAGTTATGATACGCTTTATCATAAAAACATAGACGGTGACGCAGTGGACGACATCCACACGCCTGAATTTCTCAACACTATTGTTGCGTCCGGATTGCCAAATCGTAGGTTGTGATTGAAAGTAGGAGTACCTGTGATGTTATTGAGGAACATAGATAAAAATTTGGGCTTATGTAACAGTACAAGATTGATTATTACAAAGATGGGTAAATTTGTGCTCGAGGCAGAGGTCATATCTGGATCTAATATCGGTGAAAAGGTGTTTATTCCAAGTTTATTGCTGACACCGTCTGATAATAGAATTCCTTTCAAATTTAAACGAAGGCAGTTTCCGTTATCTGTCTCATTTGCAATGACTATTAACAAAAGTCAAGGTGAGTCTTTGAAAAATGTTGGTGTCTATATACCGTCTCCTGTTTTTTCACATGGACAATTGCACGTCGCAATATCAAGGGTTACTTCAAGGGATGGTTTAAGGATATTGATCAATGATGAGGACGGCCACGATACTGATGTGACATCAAATGTGGTCTACAGAGAAGTTTTCCGTAATGTGTAGCACTTTGTTTTGTAGTATTGTTGTTATTGCATATCGGTACTATTTTTATGTCGACAGACGTTGGATTTTCTTTTCTTCAATAAATTATGCCATTAAATTTATATGTTATGTTACCGTACCAGGGTCGATGTCATAGAAATTGTTTAATATGGTACAGTAAAAACGTTTGTGGCAATTTATTTTATGAATTGAATTATACTATTATTTCGATTCAAATAAAGTATTTACTTTCATATTTGTGCTATATTTGTTTTCCGTAATATGACAATTAATATTATGAATTGAATATTAATATTAAGAAATATTTTAATATGTTACAGTACAAACGTTTGTGGCAATTAATATTATGAATTGAATTATACTATTATTTCTATTCAACCAAACTATTTACATACATACTAGTTCTTTATTTTTTTTCATCTGTATGACCCGTGCGTTAGCAGAGTCAATGGTCTAGTATGTAGTTCCAGAACTCTTACGTAACCCTTCCTTAAAAAAAAAAACTCTTACGTATATTATTATTGTCAAAAAAACTCTTATTATATTTTGTTTATTTTATTTATAAATGTAATAAAGAGCAGAGCCATGACCGGGATTCGAACCCCGGTACCTCCACTTGTGTGTGTGAGTTTATAATGGCTTTGCTATTTCGTCTATCTAAAAAAAAAAAAACAGAGAGAGAGAGAGCAGAGCCAGAGATCATCAACAAATTGGCATGCTATTGTGATTTTATTTTGAGGGTACTACCAATTGTGATTGTCATGACGTATCATAAAACAAAAAACTTAAACATAAAGTTTAGATGAGTTAAATTCCAAGAGCTCTTCAAAACTAATAAGACGGTTATATTTTTTACTCACACCCGCTCTAACTTGAGTGTTAATTAGAAAAACCCACAAACTATCAGATTATACCAAAATTTCATAGCATATTCGTTAACATCGACGTTGATATTCTTTTTAACTTTATATGATGTGTTGTGTGCCTCCTAATCTTTTTTTCTTTTTTCTTTTGAGGTTTCCTTTAATCTAAATGTGCTCATTAAGAAAAACATGATCAAAAAATACTAATGACATATACGGAATGATCTTTGATGTGATATATTATTGATTATTAATTATTCTAAACAATCCAATGTGCTATGGTCTCTTCTCCGTTTCTGTCGACAACAACGCTGGAATGATAAAACAAAAACACATGATCAATATATCATTCACTTTTCATGTGTCTTGAATTATTTAAGCAAGGATTTTTTTTTTTTTGACGTTAATAAGCAAGGATGTTGTGAAGAATGAAAAAAGAATATTTCTTGTCAAAAAACGTAAAAAGAGAATATCCGAAGAAACAAGACCGACACAAAATAGTGATGATAAATCATAAATGTGTTAGAAGTATTTGGCATATATTAAAAAATGATATTGTAGTTAATATGTATAGAAGTATTTATATTCACTTTTCATATTTGAAAAAAAAAATTATGATTATGTTTGAGACAAAAAATGCTGCTTGTCATAAAAAACAATTTGGTGAAACATAGCTAGGTTGTAACTTGGCCTCTACCCTTCAGGTGTTTTCCGGCAAACAAGGGTTGAAAGTTTGAGAATGTTTTAAATAAATGTACGTTTGTGATGAAGCTGTGGAGCTTGTGGTTAGCAAGGAACCAAAAAGAGTGGAACCATGTAGATGAATCGAAAAATCTGATTGTGATGTATTGGAGAAAGTTGGGAGATGAGTGGGTTGTGGAACTCAAATGCAACTCAAAGGCAATGACTAATCATGTTGGTTCATGAAAGAGAGAATTAGGGTTTTCTATCAAACATTGAAGTTGGTTGCTGAGTTTGGCTTTAATAAAGTTATCATTTGAACTAGACTATCTGGTGGTAGTGAATGCTATTATGTTCAAAGATTTATCTAGGTTTGGTGTTTTTTCTGTGCTAAATTTTCCTTTGCTGTTAACAAAATTATGCCCATGAAATGAACTTTTCAATTAAAATTGTCGCAACCGTTACCACCAAAAGGTACCCAGTTCATACTGAAAAAAGTTAAATTTGTTATATGATAATTCATTGAATCACAGTTTCTTTTTATTCTAATGGTTATTAAACTGTTATCTATGCATGTTATATATGTACGTATGTTATCATATGGCAAATTATAATATGGCTTGGCAAATATCTAATTACAGGTATTTTGATTCTTTATTGTTTTTATCTGAAATATAGAATTGATGTATATCATCCATCTCTCAAATTGATGAGAGTATTATGACAGTATTCAGTATTCATTAAAGAATACTGAATAAGGGAGATGTTTATCTATTTGATGAAAATTTAAGGGAGATTATTGTTATTTTAAAACTAGAGGGGGTGTCATTTCCATTTTAATAGAACTTAGGGGAGGTGAATGCAATTTCCTTTTGATTATATGTGTTGAGTTGTTTTCTCAACAACAACAATAATAATCATAACCTTTAAAAAAAAAAAAAACTTCCGTCATATATAATGTCTTGTGAGACAAGCAACAGTACAAACTTCAATATATCATTGTAACGTTAAAGATAGCCAGCCATCTAACTCATAAATTAACAGAGATTGCTGAATAGACCCTCTGATATTGCTCAACCTTTCAGAACAGATCTGGTGATATAATTTTTTTCTCAAAGAGCTGATCAGAAGTTATCTTCCGATGAATGTTTTGAGGGGATTTTGCAGCAATACAGGGGGTGTTTACGACAATTATCTAAATTAATAATCAAGAAGAGGATAAAATAGTGATTCTTTCCAAGCCCATTTTATCCCTACTTCTGAAGCTCTGTCCCAATAACACATTGGTTGGGCTTGCTCGTAACATAGTCGGATCAATAAATGATTAATTGGGGGTGAGAAAAAAAATTAATAGTCATTTTTAAAAAAATTTAATAGTTAAAAATTTACATAACCATTTTGTATATTTAAATATCCTACAAAATTAATGAACATACAAACATATCTTAAGAATAATCAACTGCTTATCTAGGTATTTCTTTTTAAAATAGATGTAGAATTTCATTATATATTTCTTTTTAAAAAGGAATATTAAATATAAATTTAGTTTGTCTACCTTTACTAACATTTGATGTATGAAAAGGAACATTTTCCATGTTATAACGTTGTAAAAATTTCTTGAATCAACAAATATTATTAACAACGAGCTTGTACAAGGAGAACTAAAAGCTCGCTAAGTAAAAAATCAATACAAAAGTGTCGTATATATGTGAACACTTAAACCCAATAACAAAACTTCCCCACCAAGCAAAGGAGGTAAGATACCAACTACCTAAAGCTATTAAAAGGCAACCTGAGAATACAAACAGCAACCGAAAAAATTCCTACCAAATTGAAGATATAAAAACCAAGAAAAGTTCATAAACCAAGTATCCAACCCTCCTGTGCAAAAACCATAGAGCAGCAAAACCCCCTTAAAGGAAGGCAGCCTCATACCACCACTTTTACCTCATCAAACAATCACTTGGACACCAAATCCATTCAAACTCATTTTCAAACTCAATTATCTAAAAATTCCTACCAAATTTTATAACGTTGCAAGTAAAATTAAGTTTAGTTTCAAACTCATTTTTCATTCAAATTTCAACTTTGGTCGCATCTACTCACCTTACTATACAATTAAATTGTACAGGTTTTAATTCAAGTGTGCAGGTAGATAAAAGGTACAAATTATCGAGAATACTTAATCAGATTGAAGCATATATTTGGAATCAGCTATTTACTTAATACACCCTCCAGTTTTCATTGAAAAACTATATATTTGGTCTATATTATTGACTAGATACATTAGTTATTCAATTATCTAAAATATTGTTTGTTGTTTTTATGGTGGTCGGGGTTCGAACCCCAGACCTTGCATATATTATGCATTGTCCATAACAACTGAGCTAAGCATATATTATTGTTTGTTTGTTGTTTATAATAGTGACTGAAGAGTCATTATTAAAATTTATTATAATTTTAAGTGTTTATCCATGGTGAACCATTTATAAAGTTGGTCCATCAAAAAATCGCCTTCATAAAGGTTGCTAAACCCCTAAATTGAGGAAAAACCCTTTGTTGTTTACGGATGACGACTCCAACCTCTGAGGACAATTGTTGATCAATGTCATGCGCTGAGCTATGAGACACAACTACTTCACGTCTTGCCTCTAAGAATTCCAATTTCGTGAAGCACACCATGCATACTCGTCTTGTAATTGAGAGAAAGAGAGAAAATTTTCATTAATTAAAGGAGCATTCCAACATTTCAACATCGAATATCATGATGAATGAGATCATAGGCAAACATAATATCACAATTACGAGGCTTAGGTGACCAAATCTTGTGAGCATTATAATAAGGAAGTCAATTATCCTCCCATATATAAACTTGTTAGTATATCAAGTGTGAGTAATATGTCTTATATATCAAATGGAAAAGTGAATGTTGAACATTTTATAAGTGAGATGATTCATAAACTTAATGCTTTATAGTTTTGAGTAAAAAAGCGGTGTATCTCTCACTTGTATCATTGTTCAAGGATCAATGTGATATCCCCGAACCCCCTCATGACCTAACATAATTAGATGACCAACCCCTACTCTTCAAATACTAGCTTTCTTAATAATATCCACGCGAGCTTGCAAAATACTTCTCCAGATATAACTTGGGCAATATTCAATTGAAGCTCTCAAGAAATTACTTTTAAGAAAATACTTTACTAATAAACTTTGTGAGATCAATGAGCAGTCATTATGCATATTACGTCAACCTTGTTTGAAAAACATTGTAAGGTTATAACATGGAATGTTCTAAATCCCATTCCACCTTTCTTCTTTTTTTTTCTTACATAATGTCTTACATTTAATCCAATGTGTTAACTGAAATATCAGAGGTTAAAATCAACTTCTAAAAAGTTTGTTCATTCACGACAAGTTATATTGTGATGTGAATAGTCACCTCCTCAAGTTGGCCAAAGCTATATTCTTCGTGATATCATGACGGTTTGTTCTCCCGGCGGCTTCTGCTCCTATGTTTTCAAAATGAAAGAAGTGCACTAAGTGCCTGTTAGGTGTGCCGTGACAAAATTGGATTGTTAATAAGTTGAGTATGTAAAATTCATTATAACTACAATTTAGTTGAAAAAGTAAATTTACGTGTGAATAAATTCATGTAAAAGTTGTTTAACAATAAGTTCAAGACTAAAAATTAATTGTTGTTGCAAACGCTCAAAATCTAATTTTAAGTTAGAAGCAATTATTTATGCAAAATCAATTCTTCTTAAAAACATTCAAACCTATTAAAGTTAATTTTATAATTCTGTCTCTGTGAGCTTAACTCACTTGGTAAGGAATAATGCATAATTTATGCATGAGTCAGGATTCGAACCTCGGACACCCCACTTATTTATCTTTAAAGTGAATTTCTCTAACCACTAGATTACTTGACAAAAAAAGAAGTTAATTTTACAACTCTAGAATTAATTGTGTAATTTCTAAAAAGAAAATGTGAATGAATGTCCATCTAACATTCTTTAAAGGCCTTAAATAGTGAATCTTTATGAAGAAAAAAAATATGTATTCAATGTATTAGAAATTGTAGTATTTAACTTTCTTAAGAAATATTCGGATGTAGTCATTAGCAAAAACCCTTTTCAAAATTGTAACAAACACATATATTTGAGTTTCTAAATTAGAAATGAGGGTGAAAACTGAAAAGTAACACCCTAAGCGTTTGGAAATGAAGGTGGTCTTGTCACAAAGTGGTTGTTTCGTGGTAAACACGTTAAAATATGAAGGCCCTTGTGTTGGAGTTGGACCTGAAAAGGCCAAGCCCTATGGCACCACACCAGCAAGGTTAAGTTAATAATGGTGGATACTCACCTCATCACTTGTTCTAAATTATATCCATGTGAGCACACTGCCCCGTGGGTTTCGGGAGTGACAAATTTGAATAGCAAGAGAAGAGAAAGGGACAGTCAAAGCATTGGGATTTGTGAATATCAAACTCTTATTATACCCTGTCATTGTGAAATACTATAAGATGATTGAATTGAAACAGACACACTTTTAATTTGTTGAAATAAGTGGTATGGGAGTTAGTGGTTGTGGGGTATATAAACTCGTTATAAGTGTGTCAGAAAGAAAATTTATAAGTATAATGCACACCCACCACAAAACAATCATGTTCACTTATCCCCTTCACAACCCAAACAATTTTTATGTGTATCATTGAGTTTTTGGGGTCACATTTCATTTTACCCCCTGCATGACAGCTCTTTCCACAATTCAATTCTACATATACACATATTTAGATGGTGTAAACCCTTTCTTTTTCAATTTTCTAATTTAGTATAAGATTGCCATCAATTTGCCTTAGGGCCAATAAAACAGTTGCAATTAAGGAGTACCTTTGTTCAGAAAGTGTGCTACAAAAAATTAAACTCAAGCCTAAAAATTGAGAGATTTTTTGGGCTTGTTTTGGCTTTGCTTATGTTTGCACCTTTTTTGTACAACTTGTGCTTTTAGGTGCTGTTTACTTTTATATAAATTGGGTTGTCTTTAAAAAATCTAGCTAAAAAGTTGTACAAATTAAAGTCATTAACTACCTCCAACATAACCCTCATTTTCTGCTGAAATAGTACAAGTTTCATTGACCGCACCGCAATGAGAGTAAGGTTAATGTACACATATATATAAAATTTCTGTAATGTATCAGATTTATACGTGGCACGCAGCTTTCCTCAGGAGAGTAATTCCAAATTGGTCTGTTTGTTAATTTTGGGTTTCTCATCAAACTTTTTCTGCAGCATTGAATATCTGCTCAAAATCCAACTATGCTTCTATAAAATAATTTGTAAAAGAGAAGAATCATTTGATTATTGCAATAAATAAATCACATGAGTAGCATGTTTTTCGAAATCAGCATCTCTGTGTATCATCTGCAGCAGTCACTTCCCTTAATTTTCTTTCTATGAGATTTTCTTTATTCGTTTTTTATAAATTTTATGTGTACTCATATGTCTGATCAAATCTACTGATAGTGTTATGATCCAGATCAATAGCCTGCCACGAATGCAAGTTTCAATTCTATTGCTCTTTAGAAATTCCAGGTACACTACATGTACGTGAATGCATGTTTGGTTTGTCAGTGAGTTTCATAAAATTACCGTGAGTTTCAATTTTATTAGTTATTTCTTTATTATCGTACCCCTAATTAATTTATACATTTTTCTTCGATCAATAATATGATTATTTGTCAACTAGCAATTTTCTTGATCATTGTGATTCAGTCTATAGTCTTATATTTAGGGAGGAAAGGGCAGTAATAGTTAATCATGACCATAAGTTAGTGTGCATGTTTGAAATCACAGTGAGATTGACGAAATTAGAAATTGAAAATTCAAAGATGATCTTATAAAATGGGCTATAATATATATTTTTTTAAAAAGAATCTTATATTTAAGGATAAATACGTTAAGATATATCAAATATCTAGCACATGTAAAATAAACTATTAGTTGATGTGGAATTAAGAGAACCCTCGCAGGAACAATGAAATAATAAATAGGGTTAATTAAATTTTTAGTCCCCATAAATATGTTCAATTTTGTTTTTAGTTCCTATGAAATAAATTCACATTTTTTGGTCTCTATAAAATTTTATGTCAACAAGTTTAGTTTCTGCAGTAAAGTGAGGCTAGCAGCAAAGTCAAATATTTTCCTATAAAAAACGATCTTATGTTCTTTCATTTAGTCTAATCATAGTCAATCTAATACTTTTTTTCTTCAAAATAATCAAATATAATGTAATCTCATTCTTGAATTCCAAAATTATTTTTCTAAATAAATCCACACGAGTTAATTAGTTGAGAAAAAAAATAGATTAGTGAGTAGGCAAAACATATTTTGAAAAGTAGTATACATGAAGCTAGGTAATGAGTTGAAGATCTTGTATTCAAACCAATATATCACATCTATTGTATCACGTTTCCTATTTCTCTCTTAAGATATCAAAGGAGTGTCTCTGGAATATTTTCCTAAGAATTGGCACGGACTAAGGAGTTAAAGTTGGCGAGGATAAACATATACATGCTGATCGATAGATCGATCCATACCTAACATTACCTTTCATAAGGGTGGCTTTTAGACATAACCTGAGTCCCATATATATGTCCTTTTCTGTTCAAGAGTATTCCCCAAGATCAACTTTCATTTTCAAAGCGTACGTACGTAAATCTTCTTGGGTTCACTATCGATTCAATCTCCATATCACCATATATATATATATATATATGATCCTGCTAACCTACACCCACCTAAAAACACTAAGGTGCAACTTAGCAAGCTACACCCACTTAAAATTATTAAGGTGCAAGTTAGCAACCTACACCCACTTGATTATTTACACTCATTTTTATAAGTATTATTAAGGTGCAAGTTAACAACCTTCACTAATTTACATCCACTTTCATCATTACAAATATTGTTTCCTTAAAAGGTTGTCTTTATTACATGTTTTGTACCTTAAGCATGTCATTGTCTTTTTTGTTTCTTTTTTTAAGGATCTTTTTTAAGCTAGTTACAAAATTGCCCTTCTATTTAAAATTAATTAAAATATAAACAAAAGGGTGTTTTAGTAAATTATAAGTGGGTGCAGTTTGCTAACTTGCACCATAGTGTTTTTAGGTGGGTGTAAGTTAGCAGCCCATATATATATATATAATTGTTAACTTACTCTCACTTAAAAATTATTAAGAAGTAAATTAACAACCTATTTTCACTTACTTTTAAAAAAAACACAAATCTTTACTTAAATATGTTTTCTAATCTACCAATTCATGGTTGTATCAAGAAAAAAATATCCGTGAAACATTTAACGATTGTTGCATGTGTTAAATAAAACCATTGAAGCATTAGCTACCCAAAAAAAACCACTGAAGCATTCACGTGTTACACATTAAAACAGGAATTATATTTTTTTAAACGAAAAATAGGAATTATATGAAAGAAATTGTAAAAAAGAAAGGAATTATATAAAAGAAGCTACTTTTTATTTAATCATATAAAAAACTACTATATCACTGATGACGTTCTTTTGTTACACGGGTAGAAAATGAGTTTTTAGTCTAATGCAAGTGGATGTAGATTGCCAACTTAATCTTTAATGATTAAAGGAGATGAACAACAATTGGATGTGGACCACTATAAAAAAGATGACTTACATACCCGAATATCTTAAACTTTAGGTGAATATGTGGTGTCAAACCACACATGATTGTTGTTAGCATAATATGACATTCTTTTGGTGGCATTTTGACTATTCTCGCGATCCCGACCCAACAGTGGTTTAAGAGTCGATGTTTCAACCAACTTTTTGTATCAAAAGTCTTTCTAACAATGTGATAGGTGGGAGATGTCAAGTGTGAATAAGTCTCACATTGAATAGAAAGTTAATGCACAACATCATAAAATGAGATGGTTCATATATAAGATATTTTAAAATTTTGAGTGAAGATGTTGTGTTCAAACAATCTTGTGTGGTTGTTCTTAGTGTAGGATAGGTGAGCGCTACAAATCCTTAAGATATCAAATTTGATTTCTACCCAAGGTTTTACAACTCGAGAGTTTACCTCAACTCGTTTTGTCTAGGTAAACTCGACTCGAGAACTCGTACGAGTTTACCTAAAATTAAAATTATGTAGAATTTATTATATGCATGACATATATAAGCTTAATATTTCAATAGTGAAAAATATGACTTAATTACAAAAGCAAATTATATCAAACTACCATAATAAAACGTTATACTCAACTTAGCATCAAAATATAAAAATTAACGCAAAAATTCATAAGTTTCATAAGTCTTTAAGTTTAAGTCATCCATTAAACCATCCAAAAAAGAAAGTTTCACAAGTTCCTAAAGTTGTTAATAAAACTATCTAAAAAATAAACTAGTTAATTTCTTCAAAAGGTCAACAAATATCACCACCGCAACCCTAACCGGTGTCGAATCTGAATTTCCACCGTCAAAATCGCAACCCTAACTGGTATGTGTTCCCCTGTTCATGGTTTGAGAACTTAAAGAAGAAAGAAAAAGAAACGTTTCATCTCAGGAACAATGTGTTACTATAAAGATAACTATTCAGTAAACGTGTCAATCTCGTCAAACCTTCTGATTTTACCAGAAACCAAGTTTACCTCCGAGTTAACACGATTTTAGTACCTAAAAACGTAAACTCGGTAAACTCGAAGAGTTAACACTTGATTTGTGGAACATTGTTTCTACCACTCCATTTTGCATTTATTTTGTTTCAAACTCTTATTTTAAAAGAACAATTACTCTTTTGAGTGAAAGTTAGCTGATAACTAATATGTTATACAATAGGTGATGAATTTTTAGCGGATAAAAGGTAGTTGGTAGCTCATAACCTAACCTATTAAATTTGTAGGGTTTTGTAAAATAAACTAGTAGATTGAACTAGTTGTTAAATATGAAATATTATAAAAATGTATTTGTAATCAATATTCCAATTTATTTTATTTTTGACAAAATTAATATTCAATTTTTTAATTTATGTAACAAGGGTAAAAATGATAGAAAAATGACAAATTGTAAATTGTATGGCAAAAATGACATCAATGGGGTACATAATTTCATATCCTAGCTTGCTGTTTTAAATAAATTGAATTGAAAACGCATACTTTGAATTATCGTTTTCCTTGCATTGCTTCCGGCCTAGGAACAAAATGCATGTGGTGTTCATAATTTCAACATTTTCTATCCCTTGGCAGTAATATATATCCCCCACTCCAAGAATTGGGAAAGAGATAGGGACGATAGCAACATAACATAGAATTACCACAGTTCAGTACATTTGCGCAGAGAGGATAATTAAGTTTTGGAGTTGAGTGAACTAAAGCCCCCACTGACATGGACAAAAAACTTAGACAAATTTCAATATTATTAATTATCACAGTAATATATATGTATGGAAAGGATGGACCATTCTGGCTGGTATAATTTCATCTCATCAATTCTCTACTTAAATACATTTGTCTACCTTTTATTTTTTTGGCTAAAGTGCATTTTTCTTCCCTTAAGTTTCAAAAACTTGCAATTTTGGCCCCCTAAGTTCAGAAACTACAATTTTGGCCCCCTAAGATTTAGCCTCATTGCAAATTTAATCATTTTGGCCAATTTTGACGGTCAATGCCTACGTGGCACGCCACGTATGTAATTATTGAATTAAAAAAATCATATAATCATATTTTAAATTAAATAAATGAAATATTAAATCAAAAAAATAAAAAAATCAGGAAAAAAATTAAAAATTAAATTCAAATCTCAATTTTTTATTTCTTCTTCTTCATCTCTTCCTTTCAATCCCAATCTAACCAAGAAAATAAAATTAACAATAGAGATCCTCATGTTGTTACTAAATTCAGAAAACCCAACATCAAATTCAGTCTTATGAGCACAAAACCCATAATTTTTTAAAAAACTCATCCTCTTCTTCATACATTCATCATCCTCATTCTTCATACATTCATCACAAAAAGCCCAGATTTTTTTTCTCCTCAAAAACAATCGACGAATCCAATGGTGGCAGTGCCGACAACTGAGACTCCGCCGATTCCGACGGCCCATGAAGCGCGACGGTGGAGAACGACGGCATTGATGGGAGGAATGTGGAAGGTCCTTGCTGCAAAATTTAATTAAAATGAAGTTGTTCAATTTCAATTATCCACACTCCAAATGTTGAAGTTGAGCGGCGGTGGTATATACGGGTACAAAAACTTTACATCGTATAAACACACATAGCACCCTGTCATGCCATCTCCACCTCCTAATTCCTAATTCCTCTGATTGGATCTACTACTACCTATTCACTTCGATTCATCAACTTTATTTATTAATTTTCCTTTCAATTTTTGATTTCTACTTTTTCTTTAGCTTGCTTGGTGCTTGATGCCAAAATGGGTGATGTTGTTGGATTAGGAATGTCAAGTATATTCATGAGGTTGATGATGTATATGGTTGATCTTGTTGGTGGTGGTGATAAGGTTGATGATGATGATGATGATGATGAAATTGATAGTGGAGGATTAAAGTGTAAGAAGAGGGGGATCTCTAACTTTTGTTGTTAATTTTTTTTTCTGGATAGGATTTGGAATGATATGTTGAAATGAAGATGAAGATTAAGATTTGGATTTTAATTTTTATTTTTTTCTGATTTTTTTTTAATTTCATTTTTCATTTATTTAATTAAAAAAATGATTATATGCTTTTTAAAAAAAATTAATTCAATAATTACACACGTGGCGTGCCATGTAGTCGTAGTCATTGACCGGTCAAAATTGGCCAAAAGAATTAAATTTGCAATGGGGCTAAATCTAGGGGGCCAAAATTGTAGTTTTTGAACTTAGGAGGCCAAAATTACAAGTTTTTGAAATTTAGGGGGAAAAAGTGCACTTTAACCTTCTTTTTTTTCATGTATTGTGCACGTTGAATAATAAACTAACAAATAAAATTACTAGTTTTGTATTGGCCTCCTAAATTAAGAGACTAATATGAAATCCATAAATTATTTTGGGGACTAAATATGCAATTTAGCCAATAAAATACTAAGAACACATGATGTCAATACAACAAGGTCAGTGACTCTGTTTTCGTGAAAGATCACCATTGGAGTTCATCAACGTATAATTTTGGTCAAGTGTGAAATAACGGTTCTGAGAAGTTGTATGAGAATAAGATAATACTACGGTTGTTACTGTTCTGAATATTCAAAAGAGATTAAATACAATGTTATTACTTCACATTTTTACCTTCTTTTTTAATCGTTTGAAAATTATTAGACTTATAAATTATGATCATTTAAAAATATTGAACTCAATTTTTACCTCACATTTTGATCACTGTGCGATTGGATGAACGAAGTAGACAATTTTTAGTCAAGAAACGTGGCCAATTATTACCAGCATCATGAGTAGTCATGAGAGAAGCAGCCCAATTAATTAAAATCTCAATGGCATTGAATATATGATCATTTTCGGAAATTTGTTGGGTATTAGACACAAGTTATTAGCATGGGCGGTCGCGTCTCCGGGCGGTTGTTCGGGTTCGATCGATAATTTTTGCATATTAAACCCAACCCAAAATCTCATTAACACACTTACAAAATAAAAATTTGGATAAAATCTGAAAATTCTCACACGCAAATAGGCTCGAAAAAGACATTTACTTTCTAATTTTATTTAGCACACTATTGATGGGTTTATCTCTTCTATTTTAACGGATTAATTGTTCAAATTGACCCTATAATATACATTATGTCTGAAAAATGACCATGTAAAATATAAAACATATATTCTCGCATTGTAACTTGAATTTCTTCTTATTTTTGACCACCCTATAATATACGCGTAGTCTAAAAATGTGACCTACAGGTTGAATTTTATCACTATTTTTTTCATACATGAATTTTTTTCGTCTAGGGATAAATTAATTATGAATTTTTATTTCCTCGTAACTATGAATATCTTAAACAATTTATAATTAATTTGTATCTCGTTTAAAAACTACAAAAATTTATTGTGAAGGTTCTTATCATGTTTTAGTCATGCCTACAAAATTAGGGAACTAAATTTGACTTGTGAGTATACGCTTACGCGGGACAAAATTTCAATTTTGCACGTTTTGGTTGAAAAATCAAAATAAATTTAAACGACTTCGAAATGCTATGAAACTTTAAAGGTCATTTTTTCAAACTTCATGTATATTATATGGTCAATTTCAATTAATAACCCTATTTCAAATTGTATTTTTGTTGACAAAACGAGAAATCTCTTTTAATTCGATTTATGACTGTTTATATATTATGTCACATGTGAATTTGTGATAAAATTTTTGCCCTGGCTCCGCCACCAGTTATTAGGGAAAGAAAAGTGGGGAAACTCAAAGAAGGATATCACAGTCAAAACACGTTTTTCTTTCTCAATATGAAGACTGGTCTTTCAATCTTGAGCATGCCTGATGATTGCTGAAAGATGAACTTTAGTGGATGGGTGCAACAAGTTACCGTTCTTAGAAGAAAAACAGAGTTTTGTTAGTGGGGCATTCTCCAACCCCACATACGCCTTCAATACAAATCAACATATACAATGGAGCATCCAAAGAATAAAGAACGACAAAAAAGAAAGTTAAAAAAACGCAGTTAAAATGTCTTCCATGAATAATGTTTGTCACAATATAAGCAAGCTGAGAAGGATTTGAAGGTGATGCGATGCCTATATAAATAAATTAGATTTTTTTTTTACCATTTTTCCTTTTTTTAATAATTCAATTATTTTTTCAACAAAAATAATTCAATCTCTCATAGACTATACTCTACCCGATACTACCCGATACGTATCAAGAGAGTATTCGAAGATTAAATTTTATTTTTTAAAAAAATAATTATCTGATACTTCCCCGATACGTATCAGGAGAGTATCCGATAATTATCCTGACCCGATACTTTCCGATTAATGTTAACTAAAATAACTTAACTATTGAGTAATGATGTGTTCTTTTTTGGATATAGTGCTTCTTTTTTGGATCGATATAGTATAGCACTAACGATGTTCCTTTTGGATATAGTAAAGCACTGATGATGATCTTTTTAGGATATATTGTGTATGTAATTGACTAATCATCACTCTCTTAATCGACAATATTATTTATATTTATGTTGATGTGTTATGAGCCTATGACTGGTTTCTTTTGTTTGTTAATATATTTGCATATTAAAAAAATGGTTATAAATATATTGTACATTTAATTATATAATTTTTTTATTAACGTATCCTAGTCGTATCATATCTTGATTTTTAAAATTTCCCGTATCGACGTATCGATGCAGTATCGTATCCGTATCGTATCTCATATCCAAGCTTCACAGGTTTTGATACATTTGTCAATGTAAAAAAAGTTATACTATCAATCAATTTCAAATAATCATTTATATGAATTTTAAAGTAAATATGATTCAATTCAAAATGTTCAATGATCTAACGAATATAATTGAACATATAAAAATTATCCATATAATATTGACAAAATTACATTTTTAGTCCTTTAACTTAATTTCAAGTAACAATTTAGTCCTTTATCTTTTTCTTTTTCATTTCAATTTTATCCTTTTGGGTCATTTGCATATAGATTTTCAAACTTAAAATTCACGTTTTTATTTTCTTATACATATGTATTTTTAAGTTTTAAATCTAATATTCATACATGAAATTAAGTTAAGGGAAATTGAAATGAAAAATATATAAAGAACCGAATTGTTACATGAAATCAAATTAAGGGACTAAAAATGTGATTTTACCGATAATATAACATTTTTATAGATGAGAACCTACATTTTCAATGACACCTACAATTTTTGTCAAAAGACATTTTATAGATAAATTTATTTAAGAATATAATTGAAAGATTGAAAAATCTAGGCCAATATATTCAGGGAAAATAGTCATTTACGGTCTCTAAAAGTGTAATGAGTAGGTATAATAATCTCTCAATGTAACGAAATTACAAAATAGTTTTTGATTGTGTATTTCGTTTGTCAAAATAGTCATGGACAAGAACAAATGCTTCTATTTTCGAATAAAGAATGCTTACTTTTTCACACATACTCTTCATTTTAACCCTCCGTGTGTTAACTCCATGTGCTTCAACCCTCCAAAAACTCCAAGGCCATGACGTTAAAGGAAACATTTTAGCATCAGAAACTATTTTGACCAACATAGTGTACAATCAAAACTGTTTTATAATTTCACTACATTGAATAATTACTGTGACTACTTGCTAGTCGCTACGCGTCCAAAGAAAAAAAAAAGATTATTTGGCCAAAAATATTCGTTCATACTATTTGTATTTGTGGAAATGGTGACATACATTAGACTGGTCATGTGACAGGGGATGAGGTTCTATGATGATCTTGGAATGGACCCTCCAGGTTGCATCTCTATTAAATCCCCGACCCGCTTCAAAAGCTTGAGACACAGTTAGGTTCAGGACAGGACAGGACCCTACATTGCCACCCTGCATCACAGCTAGCTGGGGAAATAAAAAAGCGACTCCCCCTCATCCACGTCACATTCAATATTTTTATTTATTTATTAATATTTGAAAGAATAGACTCATTCTTTATCTATTTTTCTAATATCAATATTTATATTATGTATTAAGTAAGTAAGTATTTATCCTCATAAACTAAGTTTAGTTGGTAAAAATAATGTATAATATATGTAAAGTCTGTGTTTGAATCCCGGACACCACAAAAAAAATTAAGTATTTGATTTTGAAATGACAAGCATTTATAATATTTTTATTAAAAAATAATCTAGGATATTTACTACATTAAAATGGATATTTACTAAAATAATATTATTTTTAAATATATTATATAGTTTTGAAATACTATTTTTCAAGATAATGGATGTCATTAAATTATATATTTTTTTGACCTTTTTTATAAAAGAATTATATGCGATTTTCACCTGAACCAACAACATGTTCATTTTAGAGTTGAGTTGGTATATGAGTTTAACAAACAACTATGAATTTTTTTTACAATAAAATAAGTTTAATTTAAATGTCAAAATAATGACAGTACAATCCTATCTAATTTAAGAAATTAGTCTATGCAGTTGCAGAAAAAATATTTAGATCACACAAATAAATTGACTATGTGTTAAAATATTCTCATCTACATTTCAAAAATCAAATGCATATGGTCAAGAGTACATTATCAAAACAAACTCTTATAAAACTATGATTTTCAACCCAAAGGAGATTAAAGAAATTTTATTGATTTTGGTAACGGATTTTAGCCAAAACTAAATCAATGTGTGAAAATCTCTAAACAATAGAGAATATTAAATAAATGAAAAAAAATTGTATTAATAAGTACTAGTTTTTTGTCAAGTAGTTTAGTGGCAAGAGCTCACACATTTAAATATGGAGAAACAACATCTACATATAATATGAAACATCACTACCAACTGAGTTAAGCTCACATGATTAACAAGTACTAGTTATTATCTATCAAAGACACCCTTTAGCATATCCTAAAAAAATAGGAAATGTTAACTTGTGTGCTTGAAGCACAAGTTAATGTGTCAAATGTAGAATTTTTTTTTGGAATTCGTGTATTGAATTTAATTTTTCAAATTTTAATTAATTGAATGTACAAATATTAAGGAAATATTTCTATTTTTGAGTTGCTTAACATGTGCCCTTAGACCATCCGCAACAGAGCACCCAAAATTGGGTGCCTAAAGGGGTTATTTGGGTCCACATCATTAATTTTACGGTAATACTTAATAAGCACCAATTTTCTTCAACTCAGCACCTCAAAAGAAATTATTAAATAGGTCCCACAAATAATTTTATATCATTACATTTCACAAAATTTATTCATTTTATTAATATTTATTAAATAGGACCCGTGAAAAATGAAGATAGAAGGTGCTTCCATAGCCACTATTTTCCATAGTCACCCATATATTTTACTCCACAATAGAGTGTCTATTTAATACGGTGCTAAGTAGGTTAAACACCTACCATTATGGATATTCGTAGGACAATCTAAGTTAGCATGACCCAATTTTTTTTTATATATTTGTGTCTAAGATGAACTGTCACCCCCTCTAAATAGATATGGTGAGTTGCAATCCACGCGCCCCAAAAGTTCGTGAGTAAAACAGTGTTGTCACAAACTTGTGTGTTCCCCCAAACGCAGAGGCTTTTTTTCTCAGTCAAACTCAAATCAAAACCTCATCATCACACTCAATGCTCACTACTTAGTACATAACCAACCAACCAACCAACCCTTCAACAATCTTCAAAACGTAAACATAAAATAAAAGCATTGTCTCAAACACACACAAATACACATAATCCGTCACCCTAGTGAACAAAATCTCGCCACAAATACATCAAAATAATCAATGTCTTCAATTTTCAATCTGAAACAGCTACTATAGCTTTAACATTTCGCCGAAATCATAGCCCACCAAAATATATTCATTTTCCTTTCCCACCTCCTCTTTTAATTCTTGATTGACTCCCCCATAGTAAATGTACGTACTAGTCAATCATATATTACTATATACTATTATTATTGTTATTATTACTATTACCATATTAAAAACATAAACATATTTTGTAGAATCAAATCAACATGATGTTTTTTCTTTCTTATTGATTTCACTAGTGAGAATAAGAAATTTATTTTCCAAGGAAAAATAAAAGATATGGATGATCTTTTGTGCCATGAAAAAGAAACGTGCTTGGAAGTTGAAGAGAGAGATGAAGAATGGTCAATGAATCAATCACATCAAGAATTTGGTGTATCTGAGGAGGAGCACGTTGGATTATTGCTTCAAAGAGAGATTGCTTTTGGGTTCAAAAAAGATGAAAATGTTGTGTTTGAAGAATCCTTCAAACGTGCTCGTTTGAATGCAATAAATTGGATTCTCAAAGTTAGTTCATCCACCCTTTTTCTCTTTTATTATATGTTAATTCTAGAAATTACAATTGGAAAAAAATATTGATTTTGACTTCAATTTTTTCCTGATTTTGGATTGATAATAATCTCAGAAAAGAGAAGCATTGGATTTTCACTTTGAAACAGCTTATTTGTCAGTGACTTACTTGGATCGATTCCTTTCTAAACACTTCATTGATGTAAGCTCTAATTATGATCTTCCAAATGCAGCATTTGTTTCTATCAATTGGTCACTCTTGTTTAAGTTTTCATCAATCTAATTAACTGATCAATTATTTGATTACCCTTTTGGTTGAATTTTTACATTTTTATGCAGGGTGAGAAGGATTGGGCAATGAGGTTGCTATCAATTGCATGTCTTTCTCTGGCTGCAAAGATGGAAGAATGCAATGTGCCAGGGCTATCACAGTTTCAATTGGAAGATGATTATGTCTTTGAAGGAAAAGTGATTCAAAAAATGGAGCTATTTGTACTTAGCTCATTGGATTGGAACATGGGTATCATCACTCCCTTTTCATTCCTTTCTCACTTCATCAAAAAGTTCAGCAATGAACCACCAAGTCCTATTGTTTCCAACACAGTGCATCCTATCTTCATTGTAGTAATGGAAGGTGAATCAATCATGAACACTTGAATGTCTTTCTCTTTTTTGAGTTTTAAAAGATTTACACTGTCAGTAGATCACAACTAATCATAATGATTAAAGTCAAATATTTTTAATAATCAAATGATTATGTTAGATTGATACTAGTAGAATCTAAAATCTTTTGCATTGAGAATGATGATGTACACAAATTAAATCCTTTTTGTTATTCGTATTTTTCTTTTTGAGAAAGATGTGAATTTCTTTGTTCAAACATGGATTAACATAATGTATGTTTTCTTATGCAGAGTTCAATTTAATGGATCACAAACCATCTGTTGTTGCAGCAGCTGCCACTTTAGTGGCATTTGATCAAAAGTTGACCATAGAAGATGTGAGATTGAAAATGAATTCAATTTCTCAACATCCCTTACTTCAACCGGTAAGTCGTTGTATTAATTTTTTTTTGCTAAGTTTCACCAAAATCATGATTAGAAGAATGACATCTTAATTAATCTATAAATTTTGCCCTTCGTTTTTTATTTCACAGGATGGCGTATTTGCTTGCTACAGTCTAATTCGAAGATTGTATGAGGAGAAGATTGAAAGAGAGGAGCATAAGCATTTATGTACACCAAATTCTTCAATTATTCGATCCAGGCCAATTGACTATGCCGTTGCTATGACAAAGAGAAGAAGACTCTCATTCATGGATGATGAAGATGGTGGTGACAAGAAGGGACCACATCAAGAAAAATCCTAAAATTTGAAAGTTTTGAAGTTTTAGCAATTTTATGTGAAGATTATGTGTTGTCTTTCTTTGTTACTTTTTGCAATAGTATCATATCACCAAGAGAGAGAGGGGGGAAACTTACAACAGAAAAGTATTGATTGTTACTAGACAAAAAATTGTTTTGGAATTGGATTTATTGGTTTTACAGCTAGGAAATGGAGGAAACAAGAATACAAATTCAGGTTTTGGGAATACATATAGTAGTAGGTAGAGACTTGGAGTGCCCAAATCAGCAGGTAAATGAAAGCTATATGCTAATCCAGAAAGCTGTAGAAACAGCCAATTAGGCCATAGCTAAAATCTGAAGGAATCGCCAATTTAGTCTTAGAAATTGAAGTGTTAAACCTAATTTGTTCTCTGAAATCAACAAACTTCTAAAGTAATTTTTTATATTGAAAAATCTCGATTGCATTATTCTTCAGGATGAATTTCGGAGTCTTAATTTTAGGGATTAAATTGATGATTGATTTGTTTCTTTTTCCTCTTCTACTTGGTCGGGAATTACTTCATAACGGAGTTTGTTTGTCATATGTATCTATTGGAACCTACCGTTTGATAGATGCTTGGGATGCTTTAGTAATGTCTTCAAAAAGGCTAAAAGTGGGAAGATAAAACAGTGTTGGTGTGATAGGATGCATGGTTTGTGTTGCATGTTGGCCATCACAAAAGTCTTGTAAAGATTGATTGGATTTGTTTGAATGTTTGAGACTGCTTTTAAGGCGGGACCTACCGTTCTGCCTGGCTTTGTTGTGTTCTTGGGTCATGAAACCCAACATGTTTGTAGAATCAAAAGTATTTTTATGTTGGTTCTGCTTTGAAGCAATAGATTTCTATGAGTTGCCATGTTCATTGTATAAATAACATTACAAAACTTCGCGTAATCTCTGTCTGGGACTATAATCCTTGTATTTAACAAAGCAAAGAAAGCAGAAATCACAAAGATTAGTACTTTCACCGACTTTTTGCCGAGATCATGTTCTTTTGCATGGTGGAGAATGATAAGAGTATTTTTGCCATTTGATGTTGAACACCATACCTGTAATATTTCTGCAATTTGACCATTTACTAAAAAAAGTGGAGCAGCATCCCCACCCTTGCATTTTTTTCTCTTTTTTCGACAGAGTAATGCTTCTTCTTGCGAAAAACTTCCTTGCAGAAACATCACGCCCACTTTTGTCAGTTTTTAACTTGTAACTGTAGCATACTCCTTTTTATCTAACCATCCATGTTTCCCCCAAAGAAGAGATGATGATTGCAATGAATTCGTGAGACCTTTGTGATATTATATTTCGCTAGAAATAGCAGCGCTGTTATCGAAAATATACTTAAGAACAGCACACATGTCATGTTTCCTTTTTCTAGATGTGTACCTTCGAAGTGATAAATAGGCGAAAGCCAAGATAAGTGTAAAAATGTGAAGAAAACAATTTACAAACAGAAATGTTGAAAGGCTAACTTGAAGACCATGATAGAGTATTGGTGTCATCAGTCAGAATGGTATCTGCATTGAACAAGATCTACTCTGTTTTCCCCCCTATATTCACTTCACTCTCTTTAGTCAATATTGTTCATGATTATCTCTTGCAATTACCTACTCAGCTTTGATAGATGTAAAGTTCATTACACACGACAACTATAAGAAGCAAGAAGAAACATGATTTTCAAAGTCGCTTAACAACGCAAATTAGACCTACTACAAAGTTCAACAGTAAAAAAAATTGTACCAGCACCCACGGCAATGAAAAATATGAGAGGTTATCGGAACAAAATAGACCGAGACAAATGGACCTGAACCTGCTCATGGAAAAGAGTGTAGACTGTGGAACTAAATGAAATATAATTAATTAATCTACTAACTACTCTTTAAAGCACAAAATATACAAGTATATTTTCTTCAACAGAAGATGCCTCATCAAGATCTCAAAACTTTAGAATACCCTCTGTCTGAAAGGACTAAAAATACCAGTTTCTTTCACAATTACCACTACTAGGTTAGAGGAAAAATATTGCATAAATTTTCTTTTTCATTTAAATTTTGATCATCCACAATGAGTATAAAGTGAGCTGAAAATTTTAATCTCCAATCTTAATTCATGGAATATTCGAACCTGGATGACATAATCACACCATGCATTTGATCTATTTACAGGGATAACAGCTTAAAGTTTTAATATTTCCTTAATCTAGTTTAAAAGTTGGCTGCAAGCACCGTTTCAACAGGCATGTGGAAAGATGCACATGAATCCTTTTGGAAATAACTCATTCCTGACTAAGAGAGTAAATTTGAGAAACTGTAGATGGATATCATCATAATTTCATGAATAATAAACAAATAAATCATTCAAATTAAGAGAATTATAACCCCGTATACTGAAAAAGTAGCTCATTATACAAAAATCCCAGTTCATATAATATACATCGCTCTGAAATTTGACAAAAATCGTGCAAAATGTTTGATATATGTCATCTGACGCCAGCAACAAATACCAAATTTAGTCTCTACTCAGTTGCCCTACAAAATTTCAAGCTAGGAAAACACTTGGTTCAATCGGCAACTTTCAGAAGAGACGAGGAGCAAACAAGAACCTTGATTTTCATGTGAGAACAGAGAATGACTAAGAATGTACCTAATTGTCTGAATTTATTTTAGACAGATCCCACAGGGATCATCTTCAAAGCTGCACCAATTGGCATGCCAAGGACTCCAAGGAAAATGCTAATGAACCACAGTTTCAAACTTAGAGGAGATGTGTTGGCATAGGTGCCCAAGAATTCAACAATTATGATTTGGAAGATGGCGGTGCAGGTGAGTACAGCTGTGAACACATAATTCTTCAGTATACCTTCAAAAACATTTATCCTCTCCATGTCTCTGGAACTGATCTCATTGAAAACCTAACAAGACATTTGAATACGAGTGGGTTAATAAAGTGTACAATCAGAGAACATATTACAAGGAACCATAGTTTAAACATTTAACACAGGGAATCTCAGCACCCATGAAAGGTTAGAAAGATATTCGACAACAATATTTTAATATTCTAAAAGTCAGAAAATATTATTTGTCTAGTCTGAATATGAAATCATAAATCACATCCCAGAACAATGATTTTCTAAGTTTACCTGACAGAATACAAATGAATTGAAAATGAGTGTATTCAATATCAGATCACTATCCGGGCCATCAAGATGAAAAGCTGTTTTTCCTCTTGTCTGGAGTAACCAGATTATGACAAATTGATATATAGACTGCCCCGTGATATTCCTCCACATCGCGTTACTGATAAAGTTTCCTTTCCTACCAACTGGTGCTCTTTTCATCAACTCATCATTAGGAGGTTCAGTGGCAAGTGCAAGTGCTCCAAGAGTGTCCATAATCATGTTGACCCATAAAAGTTGAACCGCAGTGAGGGGAGCATTTCCTGGGTATTTATATATATCATGAGGAAAAAAGAACAAGGCATACAATGCAAAATTCATAGTTTAACTTTGATAAACATGATAACAAGGAACACATCATGACTACCTGTCAAACAAGCAGAAGTGAAATTGACAATCAAAGCAACAACATTTACAGTTAGCTGGAACTGCACAAATTTCTGTATGTTTATGTAGACTGAACGGCCCCATTTGGCTACAGTGACGATAGTTGAAAAGTTATCATCTAGTATTATTACGTCGGCACTTTCTTTTGCTACCTGAAATTGCCAAAATAACGGCTTTAAAAAATATATTACCAAGTACAAATTTAGAATGACAACTGGTTAAGGGACTAAGATCATCTGCTAGAAACCAATAATAAGATTGGATTTTAGAGGTAGTATTATGCATACAGTGCAAAGCATCTCTCTGAACTAGTGTTATCCATAAAGTGCAAAGTATCTCTTTGAATGAAAACTGCTCCACTTAGTATAGGCTAAATTACCTTGTTGTACAGATTAAATAATGGAGTGTCATTTGCCATTTAGTAATAATATATACATTTGCAAATAAAAAATGTACCCTCTACATAAAAATATTCAATCAAAAAATTATTCATGGTTTACAAATTTCTAGAAAAGAAAATCTTTATTGAGACAAGATCAATGCATTGGTATCAAGACATACCTCGGTTCCAGCAATGCCCATTGCAAGTCCAATATCTGCTTCATGAAGTGCTGGCGCATCATTTGTACCATCACCAGTAACTGCAACAACTTCTTCAAATGTTGTCCTCAAGTGTTTCACTAGGGTATGCTTGTCCATGGGTGAAGATCGAGCCATTACCTGCAGATTTAGACATATTGATTGTTGATATCATTATCATAAACAAATGTTTTCAGTGAAGGGTAATGTAGACCGCCAAGCTTTTACTTCCAGGCTTTGAAAACCACCTCAGTATATTCAAATGATCCATCACTCGGTCCATTTATTATCACTATGTTGGTTTTAATGGCGGTCAACATCCATGTAATCATATGGCTCTTTTAAAGTAATAGTCACGAGAGGACATAATGATATCGTTTGATCCATGCTCTGCCTAGCGAGAAAATATTTTCATTATTTTTGGTGTATATTGTGATTTGAACTTTTGAAGTACATATAAAGTTTGAATATGCATAACAAGGATTTTGCATAGGCTGCTGAGAGTCATCATTCCTCATTATAGTAAATCTTTTAAGATATTGGCATGTTTATGGCAACCTCTAACTAGACCTTTTAATTCCAGGACACCAAGTTCATTCATGTACCCCACCCCCACCCCTTAAGAGAAATGCACGCCAAAACTCAAACTCTGGTAAGAGCAGCTAATCCTTCAAGCAAATTGTCAAGCAAATTAAACAAAAAATAAAAATTAAATGACATTTTATTGACATGCACCTGAATTTTTGGAATGATATCAAGCAATTCTTTCTCACTCATTTCACGGAACTCTGGGCCTTCAATCGCTATACCATCTGTTAAAATTCCACATTCTCTAGCAATCGCCTTTGCAGTATTTATGTTGTCTCCGGTAACCATCCTAACAGTAATACCAGCCGACCTACAAATGGCTACAGACTCTCGAACACCAGGACGGACTGGATCTTTAATACCCACTATTCCTATACAGGTGTAACCATTAATAGGAATAGGACTTCCAACTAAAAACTCACCATGAATATCAATGTAAGCAAGGCAAAGGGTCCGGAGAGCTTCATTGGCAAATTTTTTTATTGTATCATTCAAGTGACTGATGGAGTCTTCATCAAGTGGAACAATCTTGCCATTTGAGTCTACAAATTTGTCACATGCAGCAAGAATTATTTCAGAGGCGCCCTTGCAGTGTGCTCTGTAACCACCATCAGGAAGCTGTAGAACTACCCCCATGCGCTTCTTTATAGAATTAAATGGTTCAACTTTCACAAGTTTTGATGCTTGTCGTTCTTTGTGGAAATCACCACCAAGTGATAGCCCAAATTCCAAGATGGCAGTCTCAGTTGGTGATCCCAGAATCTCAATCTTACCATTTTCATTTTTGACCACTTCTCCTCCAGTGTTGTTGAATATTGATTCAAGTAGAATTGCTATAGCAGAATCAGGAAGATCAGATGAGAAATCAGAAGAGTCGATGGAGCTCTTTACCTCTTTGATCTTCCTACAAATGCAAGCTTTTACAACAGTCATATGGTTTGTAGTTAACGTGCCAGTCTTGTCACTGCAGATAGTGGTAGCAGATCCCATTGTCTCACAAGCAGCCAAATGACGGACGAGTGCCTTATCGTTCATCATTTTTTTCATGGCAAAAGCAAGGCTCAATGTCACAGCTAAAGGTAAACCTTCAGGAACAGCAACAACAACAATTGTAACAGCAATAGCAAAGAATTCCACAATTTCCATTGCATCATCACCAGACCATGTCCATTGGGAACCTTCTTGCAGCTTGCGGCTAAATAGCCCTTGGACCAACACTGAGAAAGTCACAACAGCGAAAAAGAGGCCTATTTTTCCAATAATGGTAGCCACGCCATTGAGTTTTACCTGCAAGGGAGTTTCATCATCTCCACCTTCACTTAGAGTAGCCATTAGTTTACCCCACTGGGTTCTCATTCCAACAGTAGTCACAAGCATCTTGCATGATCCATCCTGGACTTTGGTTCCAGATAGAAGAAAAGGATTAAGATCACTGACATTCACTGGTTCACTTTCACCTGTCAAACTTGATTCATTTATACACACGGAGAAACCGGACAAAAAAAGCCCATCCGCAGGGACTTGATCTCCAATATTAAGGTGGACAATATCACCAGGAAGTAGATCATATATTGAAATTTTCTGTCTATATCCATTCCGCGTGACCTGAACTGTAATTTTTTTCTTCTCTTTATCTAGATCCTTAAACTGCAATGATTGTCTGTAATCACTAGTGGCAGTGACAAACACTACAAGCAATATGCTTGCAACAATACCAATCCCATCCTGTGCACCCTTAGGCCACCCTTCCATTATTATGCCAACCACTAAAGAGACAAAAGCACAGACCGCAAGTATCATAAGAGTTGTATCTTGAAGTGCTTCCCATACAAAAACCCAAAATCCCCGGGCTGGACTTTCGGTGAATTTATTAATTCCATAAATTTCTTTTCTCCGATTCAGTAAGGGCTCGGATGTTGATATCCCATTGTTGATAGATGAATTGAGTTTGTCTGTGATACCCTCAACCCCGCCATGAATTTTCAACTTCTTCACATCACGTCCATCAACAATTGTCCCCGCCTCATCAGCACAGATTTCAAAACCTGCAGCTTTTACTTCCTCCGGTACTTTGTACTCACTTGACAGACTTAGTCCTGGAGAGAGAAAAGACTTACTTATCACGTAGAAAGTGAAACCTTTGCAACAATTTTAAAATTCATGTAGGTTGACTTTCTTACCATGGATAAACTGAAGTGCAGCTTGTGAGACCAACACCGCAACTCTGAATTTCTCCTACAATGTATAGTGGTGGCAGGGAATTATGAGACTACAGAATCATTTTTAAAACATTCAAATGACCATGTCCTATTTGAGTAATATTGTAATTAGTAGGATAGTGAGAGGAAAAATATTCCAATCTTTCCATGACTCAGTTTTTAATTCAAAATCATAAAACCCGTGTCTTGAAATTTTTTGCAATGTTATCTGCTCAAACTTAAGTAGGTTTGCTGAAATATGGAAATACTAAGAGGCTATGCAAGATAAGAGTAATATGGTAATTTATCAGATATGATACAAGTCCAAACCAAGCATGGAAGGGCAGGCAGCTCTTTAACACTATAGCATATCACTACCGATATATGTTTGATAATTATTAATTTCCCTACAACAATAAGAGTAAGTACCGACAGAATCTCATACCCAATACAACATGGAAGACAAGAAGAGCAGTTGTCTGAAAAATGTGGAGGGAAATAAAAGAATGGATTGGAAATTGGCAATGGATCATTGAATGTACTGAGTTTAAATCCATAGCTAGTATTGAATCCTTTTATTCTATTTTCCACTTTTGCCGACAAAAGACTAAGGGAAGAACAAAAAACTTGACAATCGTCATGTTGCAGATATTCAAGTAAGTGATTCTTAATTGCATTCCAACCAAGCAAAACAGCAACGCGTATCAATTGTATAAGTTCTTATCAAAAAATATTCATAACAACTTTCTACATGGTACCAGAACTCCCGGTTTATATTGATAACATGGAACTCAAATGAGATCAGATTTGAGTTCCCTATTATCAGTAGAAACGAGGAGCTTTGGTACCATGTAGAAAGCAGTCCTTCATTCAATGTAATGTAGTAGTAGCTTTGATGTGAATGGATCAACATTAAAAATGATTATCAAAACAAGATATAAATTGACCTTGATTTAAATTTAATGCATAAAAAAAAAAGAAGCATTGAGATCAGTGAACAGAAGAAGCCAAAAAAGGAAAGTAAAGTTAGGATAAACAGCTTCAGCTTCAAATCTAGAAAGAAACCTGATTAGAGCGTCTAATAGCTTCAGCTTCAAATCTTTTGGAAAGATTAGCAGTGAAACGAAATCTTCTTTTACGATTCTTAACAACCCAACATAGCTTCCTCCATCTCTGAAGTGCTTCTTCCGATGAGTCTTTTGGTTTCACATCTCCGAAATTCTCATTCAAGTAATTCTCCATTGCTTTCAAACCTCAACAAAGAAAATATCCTGTTTGATGACTTATTTTGAAACCAATTTCAACGGTTTAGATTATTGCATTTTTTTGTTAATTCTTTTGATTGATTCAAAACAGAAATTATCCTGGAGTACAAAGAAAGTTTGAATACAGTACAATAGTTGACAATCGTCAACTTCACAAACTCACGCAAAGTTTGGTTTGATTATTATGCTACAAACACTGAGCAAGTCAAACTCAAACAATGTATACTCTCCTACTATGTTTAGATTTCGATCTACTCATATTAATGTTTATAATTAATAATTAATCAATTATTAAACTGTTGAACAAAAGTTGTTTTTCTTTTTGCTAAGTGATTAAACTATTTTGTTTCGTGATTCCTTTTGTAACCCAATTTTTTGGAATAAATAATTATTTCGGTCATCTAATATGTGAGATATTAATTTGTCCTTACAACATAAAAATTACAAACACATCATTGAGTGTATTTTTTGTTAGCCATTTTTATTTTCAAATGTTTTTTTTTATTAATTTAGTTCATAACTTACAAATAAAAAATCACTAGAAGATGTATTTATAATTTTAATGCATTCAAAACATTATATTAACAATGCATCACACATTGAGGTCCAAAATGCATTATATATACTCATTTTCTTTTGTAACTATAGCTTCGTTGATAAGATGTAAGAAAAATTGTATATAGCGGTTGAAGTTTAAATTTTATTTTCTCATTTCTCTTCATTTAGTGTGCAATTCTAAACATTAAAATACTTGAAAAAAATATTGTATACTCGTTTTTTTCCTTTAGTTAATTGCAAAATAGAAAAATATATGGCCTAAATTTTGATGTAGGAGTTGGATTGGAGATGTGTAGTGGAGCGAAAATATATAGTGGGGGTGTGAGTTTAAACAAAATGAATTAGGGGGGTGAGAAACAGTTTTCGGCGGTGAGGTGTTTAGCTGCCGGAACGGGATTCCCTTGTTATGTTTGTCTTGTCTGCACGTTAGTAGAGAAGCTGTATATCTCTCTGTCAGCGCGTCCCATGTTAGACGTGGGACCCTCGTTTCAGTTTTCCCTTTTTTCCCTTCTTCTTCCTCTATTGAAAAAGTTAATTAATATTTGGATATCCTAACATTTTATTGATATTTATTTTATCAATATCAATGGATGTAAATATATTTACAATTAAATTATATTAATATCTTTTTGAATTGGATAATATAAATATCTACATTTTTTTTTACTATTGAAAATATAAATAAATATCTACATTTGTAATACAACATAATTACTGCTACTATTTTTTTAGGGGATAATTACTTCAACAATATTATATATTATATACATCAACAAATTAAAACAACTTATTTTTTCCTCAATTTTTATTTTATTTTAACGCGGATAAAAAAAATACTATTGTAAACAAAAAAAAGAGAGAGAAACTACATATAAGGAATGGAGGAATATGTGAAGAAGAAAAAAACGAACATAGGAGTCTATATTGCACTTGTATCATATAAGGAATGAAGGTGTCTATATTGCACTTGTATCATCCGGAAGAAGGCTTGGTCCAGATTGTTTGCACAAGCACTAGCTGCGCCTATTGTCAGGTCATAAGCAGCTGAATACCACGTAGGTGCCACCAACGATTTACCCGAATTGATGAGATGCGTCAATTGCTTCGTTGATACAGAATTGGTAAGCACTTTTACCAAGTACCAACCATCCTTGTCTAAATTCCAAACTCTTTTAACCTCGACAACAAAGTACAATAAAATTGTATGAAGAAATTTCCGCAATCACTATATCGAAACATTTATACACCACAATTTTAATCTACATATTATTATCTTGGTGTTTACCTGTATTTTTGGTACAAGGAAAGTCAACTAAATTTAAAACACATGTAAATGTCAAACCGATGTGAGTGTGGAGTCCAAACAAGTTAATAGGTCAACTCGCGTGTCTTGGGATGGTTTCTCAAATTGTCTCCTAATCAAGTTTTGGTTTTATAGTCGAAATCGGCTAAAAATGGTTTAATGCTAGTTTTGCTTCAAATAGTAAAAGCTGGTAATGTCAAAAACTATTCAATTTAAATGAGAGTAAGGGTAAAAATACATAACATTTTAAAGACGGAATAGTAAATTGTGAGGAAAGGCAAATTGTTGAAGTTGAAAAGACTCGAAAAATATAGAGTTAAATAAGTAAATAGTCCCCCTAAATATACCAACATTTGATTTTAGTTCCCATAAAATATTTTTTAGGTTTTTGGTCCCTTTAAAAATTTTCATTTATGAAATTGGTCCATTTAAAAATACTCAAGGTAGAGCAGGGATTAATTTCATAAATAAAAAATTTTAGAGGGACCAAAAGGCTAAAGAATATTTTATAGGGACTAAAATCAAATATTGATATATTTATGAGGACTATTTACTTATTTAACCCAAAAATATATCGCTTGAAAAGTAAGGTGCTCAATTTGCAAAGACTTGAAAGATAAATATTCTAGAAAAATAAGGGAATTTAGAGTGGTGTACGGCTTCAAATGTAAAGTATTCGAATTAAAAATTTGAGAAGAATTTAAAAGAAGTTGAAAATACAGTGGAAGGCAATGATTTAAAACCCAGACTAATAGTCAACCCGTTCAAGGTACTGGATCACTAGGTCAGTGGTCGGACCAATGGATCACTGGTTGGACCGCATGGCTATTGACCCAGTCTTTATATAAAAAGTCATGACATAAATTTCATGATATAAAAGTTAATAAAACTTCTTCTATGAAAAAATTAATAAAAATTCACACATTTAAATAATTACCGAATATATATCAAAATCATATTCTTATTAACAAGAAAAATTAAATGGAAAATATATTTTATAATTATCAAAGATATTATTTTTTTAGGAACATGAGAGTTTTTTTTTTTTTTAACAAACATTAGAGATATTTATATCATATATTAATAAACATGTATATATATAGGGCTGGACAAATGGGCGGGTTCAGACGGATCCGGGCCCAAACCCCCAATCCGGACAAACCCACGGATGTCATATACAGACCCAATTTTGTCCATTAGAATTTTTCGGGTTGGGCGGGTAACGGGTGAAATGGGTGAAACGAGTAACGGGTTAAACGGTTGGATTAATTCGGACTTGGGCCTTGTTTTTTAAGCACATTTCTTTATGCTAATTCAATTGGTTTTGACCTAAAAAACGCAAATTAATTGGATAGTTTCAATGAATTAGATTGATGTTTTATTACTTCATATTTGTAAAGAACAATTACAAGTAACACATGTAATTTCTCCAAATCCAGTGCTCTTGGCTGAATATCAGAGATTTTGTCTTATTTGGTTGCATTCTTCAGTTCCAGTACTCCTTGCATGTTCTTAAGGTCCAGATCCACTACTGCTTGCATATCCTTATTTACCATAGATGAGATGAGAACGAGAGAAGGCAGTAACAATTTTGAGAAAAGGGAACAAGTGTTGAACCTTCCAAGTAGAGACAACAAACGTAAGAGAACAACAAGTTAGAAGGATGAGATTGAGAGAAGAAATGAGATGGAATGTGAACAATATGAAAATAACAAAACCTTTTGAAATCTAGTGTTGTTGTTGTCATATGTCCAGAACTTCAAAGATAGAAAGAAAGAGGAGAGCGGCGGCTGCAAGCAGCTGCTAGGGTTTCTAATTATTCAACATCTGAAATTTTTTAGTATTTATATGAGTTGGGTTTGGTTTGGTGGTTATGGGCTTACTCTCAGGCTTGGTGAATATTATCCCAATTAAATTTTCTTCTACATACATGGTCGATTACAGATTTTTAAGCCCAACCCGGTTGGAACAAAACCTCCCAACTGGTCCGACCCTATATTAACCATGCAAAACCGATTTTTAAGCCCGTTTGACTCGTACGAACCCAACCCGTTTGACCCATTTCTTAGCGGGCCGGACGGATTTCAACGGATTTAACCCCTTTGTCCAGCCCTATATATAGATACTCGTGAGAAATAAACGTTTCAATTAAATATATATAGTTCAGATGAAAATTTAACAAGCAAGTTCACATAGTCAAGAGGTAAGTGTTAACAATATTGTACCGCATGTACCTCGAGTTCTGGAAAGCTTGAGTTTATTTATGGTTAGAGGTAGGCTTTAAAACCAAAGTATCCAACCTTGAGTTCTCCGTGAAAACTCTTATTTATAGATGAAAAGTAACTACTACTTCAGTAAAAGGTCACAATCATGGTAGTTACCTTGTTGAGCTAGTCTTAGTAGATTGTGTATTGTGAGTCTTCATCTTCATGTAGCAAAAGCGTAATAGTTTCATGATATCCATTTGTGACTTGTCAACATGGTTCACAAGGCATTTCATCTGTTGATTTCTTCCATTTGTTGACTTTTTGTTAAAACTTGTTCAGTTTCATCAAGATGAAATTTTGTCAGTAACACTTGATAAAATAAATCTGCTAATGTCATGTAAATCCATGAGTTGTCAGTCTGAGGTAGTTTTGCGATCATGCTGCCATCATACTGAAGGTGAGAAAAACACAAGAAGGGGGGGTTGAATTGTGTTCTCAAAAACTTTTTCGTTCCTTACGTTGAAGAACTGTTCTCAGGTTCAGAGTCTGAAGTAATTCAGAGTCTGAGT
>Ga0228711_1001475_pt1 | contig 34625 bp, 13 predicted proteins | sample MedpolnodulmetaG_2_FD_177996 | JGI IMG/M metagenome (GOLD analysis project Ga0228711, IMG submission 177996) | Root nodule microbial communities from Medicago polymorpha collected in Santa Monica, California, United States - brown nodules | ecosystem: Host-associated > Plants > Roots > Nodule... | reverse complement strand
GGGGTAAGATAGTGGGAGTTGACGTAGGAATAAAGAAGTCTGGTGTAGTTATAAGTGACCTATGGATATCTGAACGCACATACAAGTAAAAAATGATAGTTTGCTAATGAAAAGCCACAAATGCAATAAAATAAGAACAAACGACGTATGGCTCGTTATAAATCTACTATCTCCTTCCTGCATCTAAGCATCTATTTGACTAAAATATTATGGAAACCTCTTTTCAAATTAATATGGGATAATTAATAGATGCATTTATTATTATTTTTCTTTAACATACCCTTCATTGATACTACTTTGGTTGAAATATGAAAAGTCACATTTTAATACTCGCTCCGTCTCGGATTAACCAAGTCATTTGTTCATTTTACGCTTATTATGAAAAATGTATAAATGAATGAGAGAGAAAAATAGTTTTAAGTGCTCTTGTTAAGCATTAGTAATGAACGAGTGAGAAAAATGGTTTTAAATGTCCTTTAATAACCGGTGGCTCTGGGGCACTGATTAAGTACACTAAAAAGGAAATTCTCCATGTTACAAATAATATTTTGTTATGTTTTTTTTTATATTAGTTCATTGGACTCGATGTATAGTATACTCTCCAAAACGTAGAAAATTTTATGGTGTATATTCAATGAACGACAATCTTTCAAATGTTTGAGAATTCCAAGGTTAAAGGACCTATTGGAAAATAAGTTCATCAACAACCTTATGCAGATATTGCATCTAACATCCAGAAGCAATAAATTCTCTTTATAAGATATAGCAAAATCATAATCACGCTGGACCCGGATTTTGATGGGACCCACATTAAATGATTAATATTGTACTTAATCCACATAAAATGGACTCACCTGCTAAAGAATAGGAGTGATTTTTTGTCAACTATTAACACTCTGATCATAAATGTTATTCTTATGGATGTTATAGTATATTAAAAGGTCTTAAGGGTCTAATTTAATAGATATATATTTTCCATGTTAACTGTGCTTACGGGTCAATTACAAACATTAAATCTTAATCTGAATTGAAGATTCTTTAACCCACATATTATTATTAATTAAAGATTTAGAAATATTGGGTAAATCTCTCTACAACAATTAAACTCGGATTTAAATCTCTCTACAACATTTATATATGAACAATATTTCACTGCTATCATGTTATTGATCAAATTATTTGTATAAAACTAACTAACTATCCTATTATTTAACGTAAAAAATATATATAACAAACTAGTTTAAGACAATAATACCATTTTTAAACAATAAATTATTTGATTATGCCAAACTATAATCTTGCATTTTAAACTTGTCGTTCAAAGGAAATTCATTGTATCAGTGTTAAAGTGTTTTGGACAACATAAATAAGGTCAGCCATCTAATATAAAAGAAATGTAAAAAAAAAAAAAGTTTATTCGTAAGAACAATTGAATGAGAATGTTATTAAACTAAATAATCTATATTAAGGTTGAATCTTCTTTATTAACATTGTATTTATGTTTGATTATTTATATCTATTAAACAATTGTTTGTGTTTTTAGGTATTGATGTTATCATTTTCTAAAAATAGGATTGTTATAAAGTCTAAAAACAATTTTTTTTAGAGGTAGTGTTCTTATAATTTTTCCTTCTAGTTTCTCTTATATTCTAATCTTAAAAACAATTTTTTATAATTAGTTTATAGAACAACTTTGAAGAAAAAAAAATTTGTTTCAAACAAGCCTTAAAAAAACATCTCTATCCAATAACATAATAATAATAATAATAAAAAATTATTTCAAAAAAAAAAAACCTTCACAATATGCCAATATGATTAAAGTGGTGACCATATTTTATGTATAACGTAAATAACCAATCCTTTAATGTGAGTTTCCATCATGACGTTGTATATCTATTTGTTATGATTAATACATATGTATTTACATACAATTGTTTAATAAGTCATGTTAAACTTAAAAATCTCCATAAGATCGTTGACTAATTTATTCTCTACCAAATCTTTAACTTTGGTTTTTACATTTGAATGATTGATGTACTAAAAAAAATTCACCATACCAAATTTAAGAGTTTTGAAGAATATAGAAAGCCAACGAAAAAAAAAAAAAAAAAAAAAAAAAAACATGATTTTTTTTGTTACAATGATTTGAATAAAAATGTTATGAGGCCAAATAATAATAATAAAAATATATGTGTTTAAATATAACAAAAATATTGGTTTTCTCTTTCATAAGCAATGACTACATTTTATCTATAAGATACTTAAAACAACTATTTGTGTGTCATATTACCGAGGATTTGGTCCGTGTTGCAAAACACTAACTTATTCAATAAATTAACTATCATGATTCATTGTATATTCAACAATATGTCTGTTAAGATTGAATTTGCATAACAAAATTAACTAACTTTATTGATGTTAATCTATATATAGAGCTGTGATTGCAAAGACTTAAAACATAAAACTGAAAAACTATTTGTCAGAGTAACTAGTTGTCAAAGTAACTAACTATCACTTCTAAAACAAGTAAAGTCGAAAATATAAATCTTTTATATACAACATTCCCTCCTTTAAACTAATTGTGGATGAAAGGAATACACAGTCAATTTATTTTTTGGCATTTCCATAACTTCAAGCTGCCTTCTAAACCTTTCAAAGGTATCAATCTTCAAAGACTTTGAGAATAAATCTGCAAGTTGATCCTTTGTGCCACAGAAAATAAGATTAACAATTCCAGCTTTTGACATGTCTCTAAGGAAGTGGTTCCTTACATCAATATGTATACTTCTACGATAGAACACTGGATTTTTGGACAATTTGATGGTGGAACTATTGTCACATAGAATATGATTGCTATGTTGTTTTATCTGGTCAATTTTCTCTAAAATTCTTTTCATGAAATCACCTAACTGGCAGCTCCAACAGCTGCCACAAACTCAGTTTAATTGGTAGTTTTGATACAATGATTGAATAAAAATGTTATGAGACCAAATAATAAAAAAAATGAAATATGTGTGTTCAAATATAACAAAAATATTGGCTTTCTTTTATAGAAGTAGTGACTATATTTTGTGTATAACATACTTAAAATAGCTATTTATTATATTATGTCAAACCTAGAATCTGCATAAGATCGTTGGTCAATTTATTCACTACTAAATCTTTGAATTTGTGTAATGCATTCGAAAGCTTGACGTTCAAAATAAATACAGTATTTGAAGAATACATAAAGACCATCTTATATAAAAAAAATAAAAAAATATATTTTGTAACAATGATTAAAAGAAAATGTTATCAAATTAAATAATCTACCGTAAGAGTATTGGTTGAATCATATTCATTTAATTTTAAAATGAATTAAAGTGATCTATATTAAATTGCAATCAGAGACTTGCGATCTTGCGTGTTTTGCTCCCACTAATTTCATTATGTCACAAACACGGCTTTGATTGGATTCTAAATTAGAAACAATGTGTAATTTATAATAGTAGTACAAAAAGAAATATATTTTAAAATTAAAAGGTTGGTAGCAGTATAAAAAACATATTTTTATATAATACATAGTCTCATCACTTATTTTATTTTAATAAGATAAGTTCCTTGCTATGCATACATTACAATTATCTTTTCAAACTTCTTCTCTCAAACCTAAAATTGAAACCAAATCCATACCCATATTTCTACATTTCACCACCTCTTCGACTATAACAAAATCAAACACATAACTAACATAACAAAACCCATAAAATCATTGCTTAAAAAAAATTACTCAAAATCATCAAACATTTTTTTTCAAAATTAACAAAACATATCATTTTTATTCATTCTCGGTCCATTCTCACTCTACGATGAATTGTTTATAAAAGACCCATAATTTTTCCCCAAAAAGTCACAAAGAAGGGAGTATGTTGCGGTGATATGGATGCGATACACAAGATCAATATGAAAATTTCTGCATAAAGATGAGTACTGAAGAAAAGTTCATAAATGGGTTTGAAGCTTAAATAAATGGGTTGAGATTAGCTTTTTCCTAACAAATTAACATATTTAATTATCTATAGGGTTTTGTTTGTTTTAATGTATTTTTAAAGATATGATTTTATTTTTTTTTGAAAAAATTTAGGGTGTGAAATCAAAGTTAGCAATGACCATTTTTTTAAAAGGTTAAGTGAATTATATTAATAATCCAAAAGAAGCTCCTCTAGCACAAGATGTACCAGAGGAACTTTGAAATTTGGTAATTACAGAAAAAAAAAACCACGTCGCAACAAGTAGCCAAAACTCCAAAATTACAAAGAATTATGAAACAACATGTAAACATAATAAATGAGTTTAACCTTTTTAAATAAAGCAATAAGTTGTTCCGTCTTGTTGTGAAAAATCATCCCAGTACGCTTTTTCCAAATAATAAAAAGCATTGAAATTCAAATGATGTTAAAAGTCAGGCGAATATTCTTGAAAAGTCCTCCTAGCAGTGAAGTTATTATTAGAACTTTTAATCATATACCGTTAGGAAGAATGAAGCTTCCAAACCTACCAAACTGCCACTCCAACGTAAAAGAATATTAGTTATTAAATAACTCGAGTTTATTTTTTTTTAGCAAAAATAACTCGACTTTATTCACATGAACCTATACACTATAAACTAATATGATATAAACTAACATGACACTACCAAATAAAGAGACTTAGAGACGTGATATTCTGGAAAATTATTATGAATTAAGAAATTACAAGGTAATATGACATCTTTTTATGTTGACGAATAAAAATTATATATATTAGAAAATGTTATTTGTTCCTGAGAAAAAAATATTGTAAGAATGCTATTTAAATCGTACACTTCATGAATTAAAGTGAATGATACTGAAAAGATTCATTGAATGAAAATTGAATGATCATCTCGTAGAATGTGAACTATGTCATGAAATTTACATTCCTTTGATTATGTTGTATTGTGGAATGTAAATGTATCTCATCGAATATGTGTTGTAACATGGAATTTACATTGGTTTAATGAATCAGAATTATATTCATGAAATGTAAATATATCATAAAATATTCATTTGTTTGGTTATGATTGTATCATGGAATGAAAATGTGTCTAATCGAATGGGTGTTATAGCATGAAATTTACACTAACTCATTGAATATAATTGTATTTATAAAATGTAAATCGTCATGTGATTATATAAGAATTTTTTCGGATGACATTCTATAATGGAATTTACCATACAGATATCATGAGTTGTCCTAATTCAAAGTTTGAAACTAAAGTAGTTATGCAAGTGACTTGAAAACACCTCTTTAATTTCCTTCAACTCGAGCCAACCTAAATCCCAAAAAGTTAAAGTGTTCAAGTCATGGACATAACTTTAGAGGTTGTGTGCTCTTCTAAAAAGATATTTTAATATAAGAGAGAAAGACATAGTAAATAAAATAATATCTTGTCATTTTATCAAAATTTATTATTATTATTACTATTTTTTGACAAAATTCTTTTTTAGATATTCAACTTAAAAAGATCAAATATTAGGGACGAAGCAAGCAATAAAAATTTAAATGGTATTCCAAATAACGTTTTCGTTAACCAATATGAATTACAAGTCATATTCTTTGCAGTATGTGACTATACTTAATTAAGGGTTTAATATCTCTACAAATGTGTTTGAATGAGACGATTATTAACTTTACGTGATTTAAATACTTTAACCGAAATCCTTTTATTTTTAAGTTTTTTTGTTTTTGTTTTTAAAGACTAGTTAACTTTTTTCATTGCTATTTTTTTTTGAAAAGTTTGGGGTCAATTTCCAAAATTCAAAAAATTAATAGAAACTAATATGTAAAGAATGCATTTCTAATTCTTTCATTTTGATAATTCTCCATATTTACCATCCAAACAATCAAGTCCCAAAGAGGGGCTAGTGAGCTAAAGAACAAGGAAGGAGTACTAAGAGTAAGAGGCCCAACTTTAAAACCTATCGTAGAAACTAACATAACTTCCTAACATTTGCATATAAAAATAAAATTCACTGAAACAACGAGAGTTTGAATTATTTTTAAAATTATATTACTTTGATAAATTCTGATTGATCGTCTTAACCAAATTTATAAACTCAGCCACAAAAAAACTCTTTCATTACCCTTTTCGTTTAAGTATGTTTTCCATCCCCTTTATTTTGAAACATACATTGTTACATCATGAAATGGAAGAATGTTGTTCACACTTCACTCAATGTTAGGAAACACTGGTAATTTATCAATATGACCTCATCAACAGTTCACTGTCGATGAATTTTAACCGATGACAGTTAACTGCCGATGGACATTTACGTCTTTTTCTGATGTGTTTCAGCCTTGTTAGAAGTGTGAACAACAATTTTCATACATGAGTTGCTCAAGCCCACTAGAAAGACCAAGTGAACACCACAAAGCCCAAAATGAGAGTAAAGAAGCCCACGAGGATGTCACATGCAAAATCAAGGGAACAAGACCAACTAATTGAACTCAAATAAAGGTGTAAAATGTAGGAAATTTGCTGTTCACACTTCTTAAAAGGCTGAAAAATACTAGTAAAAGACTGAAATGCTCCGACGGTAGTTAACTACCGAGGAAAGGAACCGGCGGCAATTAACTCCCGAGGTTCCTTCGGCAGTTAACTGCCGATGCTCTCTTATAAGAACAAAACAGACATAGAAATTTCCAAAACTCCATTGTTGCAATTTTGAGATTCTCAGGTACCAATTTCACAAAGCTTAAGCCAATTTCAAACACAAAATCAAGTAAGTGTTTTGAATTCTGTTGCATTGGTTTTTTTTAAATAATTGTTATATTTTTTGAAACTTTTTTGACATATTTAGGTTTTGTTCATTTTAGATTTGATGATGATTTTTGATTGATTTGTTGTATGTTGTTTAGAAAAAAATTATTGAATTGTGTTAGAAAATGTTAGGAATTAGTAGAAATTGTTGGGTATTATTAGAAATTGTAAAAATTGTTAGGAATTTGTGGTAGAATATTTGATCCGATGTTTGCATTGTGTAGAAATGTCTCAGAAAAAGGGTGATGCTGCTCAATTAAAAAAATGAGGTTGGGAAGAAGAAATCTAAATCGCCTATGACATGATACGAAATCGAATGTGATGGTTCCGTTAAAAAAAGTGATTCGAAGGTGCCGGTGTACAATCATTTCAGGCTGAGGAGGAGCAGGATGACATGCTATTTTGGTCCTCAACCAAAAGCAGGTGCCTCAGTGACTGTCGAGGACAACCCAATTGACTTGTGTGACGAGGAAGATGATTGAATGTAATGGTTTGTAATGCCTAATTGTTTTGGATCTTTTTTTTTATGTTTTTTTATATGTCGCGCATTTTGGTACTTTAAATAAAGTCACGTATTGAATAATTTTAATTAAAGTCGCGTATTGAATAATTTCGATTAAAGTTGCGTATTGAATAAATTCGATAAATTTTGCATATTAAATAAATTCAAAATAAATTCAAAAAATAAATGTAAAAAATAAAGTCACAAGTACACATAATCAATTCAAAAAACACACAATTGCATTTAGTTTTAATTTCATCTACGTTACATTACATTCTTCCTAAATACGTCTTACCTCTGAAATTGGATAAATTCAAACTTGCTAAACAACAACTCTCAAGCATTCACCCGAAAGTTTTATTATTCCTTTCAAAACAACATGTATTATGCAGAATCAACTATATATGTTATCACATCGAATTCCCTCATATAAGGCGAGTCATCACATAAAGAATGAGGTGTATTCCGTAACACTCATCTTATATGAAGGAATTCGATATCATAACTTATATAGTTGATTTTGCATATTACATGTTGTTTTGAAAGGAACAATAAAACTTCCGGGTGAATGCTTGAGAGCGTTGTTTAGCAAGTTTGAATTTATCCAATTTTAGAGGTAAGACAATTGTTGTAGTTGGAAGGTGCATTCCCTACTTAATCACGATCTTCTGGCGGAATCAAACTGTTGAGAATATCTTCAGTTGATCTCTACAACATGACAAACATATCGATCAACGAAACCATGTTGTGCTGCCAAAAAATCGAGAACATGCTCCTCACGTCGTCGTCGTTCTTTAATTCTAGCTGACTGAACGTTATTTTCTCATCGTCCAACGTTGGACGTTCATACCAAATGTATTTCACCCTCCTTGTGTCTCCGGGGTTGAGTCCCTGGTTGTTTCATCCAGTTGATCCTTGAGACCTTTTAATGTGACATTAATGTACCAAACCTTGAATATCTGAGGATTTCCACCATTGAAGCGCATGCAAACACTGAACAAATTGATCATTGTTTCAAACCTACACCATAGAAAAGTAAACAATCAAAGAAAAACTCATTCAAACATTTCATCAAACACTTGGAGTGCAAAATATACATAAACCCTAAAAATCATACCAATAACGTAAAAATTAACAAAATTAATCAACTTATATCTACTCTTAAAATAAATCATATACTTACTTGTAAATCTACTCAAAAACTAAAATTAAAAAAAAAACCACCAAAATCTAAAATAACTCTAAAATTCAAAACAATAACAAAAACATCATGCAAACATTTTAACAAAATTAATCAACTTACATCTACTCTAAAAATGAATTATAACATGTGAATCTACTCAAAAACTAAAATAAAATAAACCTACTCAAAATCTCAAACTAAAAAAGAAAAACATTTATAACAACTAAAATGTAAGTTAATAGTACTATGATTATTTAGTTGTGGTTTTGTTGAATAAATTTGGTTGAGATTTTTAGAGAGATTTTGAGAGAGATTGGGGAAATTTTGTGAGATTTTGAGAGTAATAATGGATGAGAGAACTTCTGCCTGGATTTGTATCCCATATAAAAACAGTCCATCTGTTTCTTTCCTATAAACCCTTTAGCTATCCGTTTTGACAGTAGCATTTTTATAATTCTTCTCATTATAGTATTTTTTTTTTTATTGTTTAAACAATACTCTAAAGACACGTGTCAACATTTTCTAAAAAAAAAAAAACATTTTCTTCTTAACGATAGTTTCAAACCAAAACCAAAACCAAAGCTTTTATTAGTATTATTATTATGCCAAAGCTTCTTTAAAGCCCTGGACAAATTATCATGCGAATATAGTAGTAGGCTTCCTGCATTTAACAATGCATAACCCTCCACCATTTGGGATTAAAAGATTTTTAGAATCTGGTTTGAATCTTGGGCATTGTGGGGTCATACCTTAAGAAATGTACAATGACCTATGCAACTGAAACTTTTGTAACACTTATTTTTATATTATTATAAATTAAATCTTCTATAACTTCAAATGATATGGAATTAGATATTCAATTAAACAAATTAAATTTCATAAATTAAATATTAATTTGTAAATATGACTATATTTTACGTTTTGGAGACCCTTGGGGAGATCAACACAATGCTCCTATAACATATTTGAAGGATGGAGGTCGGAGTTGTTCTTCTTGATGGAGGGAGATAGTGAGAATCCGGGATGGGGTAGAAGGTAGTCGTGAGGGTGGTTTGTTGCGTGTGTGTCGCGTAGGGTGGGGGATGGTGCAAAGACCTCCTTCTGGCGTGATTGTTGGTGCGGTGGTGTTTCTTTTCATGATTGCTTTCGGCGTCTCTATGATTTGGCTGACAACAAAGGGATCACGGTTAGGAACATGTGTTTGTCTGAGTGGCAGGAAGGGGTGAGGTGTGGAGGCAGCGTCGTGGTTTATGGGTGTGGGAGGAAGAGCTGTTAGAGGAGTGTAGGGCATTACTACTGACAATTTCTTTGTAGGATACCATTTCTGATGTGTGGCAATGGCATCTGGACTCGATATGGGGTTATTCCGTTCGTGGTGTTTATGACATGTTGACATCTCAAGAGTATGCTCAGGTTCATCCAAGCATGAACTTAATTTGGCATAAGCAGGTTCCCTTGAAGATCTCTATTTTTGCGTGGAGGATGCTCCGTGATAGATTACCAACAAAATCAAAACTAGCGACTCGTGGTGTCATCTCTACAGAGGCACAGTTGTGTGTGGCTGGGTGTGGCCACGTCAAAGACGTTCAACATCTATTTCTATCGTGCTCAGTGTTTGCCTCCCTTTGGTCGCTGTTGCGAGCATGGATCGGTTTTGATGGTGTAGACACTCAGGTTATTTTGGATCACTTCTATCAATTTATTTATTACACAGGTGTTCTAAAAGCGCGGAAAAATTTTCTACAGTTTATATGGCTTATGTGTTCATGGATCTTGTGGAATGAGAGAAACAATAGATTGTTTAAAAATCAGGAATGCACTAGTTATCAGTTACTTGAAAAAGTAAAATATTATTCTTTGCGGTGGCGGAAAGCTAAGCAGACTACTTTTGTTTTGGGTACACATTTGTGGTAGTCTAATCCCCTCATGTGTTTGGGTATCGGCTAACACCGTTATGTTGTTATTTGGTTGACTGTTTGTATATTTAGTGGTCTCCTTGGCATGCTTTGTGTTGAAGGGATTACTTTGATTTTATTAATATAATTCATTTTGACTTGTTAAAAAAAAACATATTTATTTAATTTTGTCAAGAAGATAAAATAAATTAGTAACTCCACTCATTGCTAAATACAATACTGAATTATCGCGATATCTAGACTTATATTTTTGGATTCTTGTCGAAAAAAAACTTAATATTTCAGGAGAGCAACTTTATTGGTGGTATGCTTGTACTCTTTTTTTATATAGATAAAAGAGGAATGTTTGTATTTGTATATATGTACACAATACATTTTCTAACATTTTTTTAACACACCTTATTTAAATGATCCAAAGATTTTGTAAACGGATCGATCTCAATAAAAAAGGCTTATGAATATCATTGAAGATGACAAAAGACTTATGAATACTCACGTTGACGTGGAGTTGACTTTTTCGATATCTTCCTCTACTTGAATTCATCCTTCCACATCGTTATGCAAATTGAGCATTGATGCACCTAGACCGGTTAATAACAAATTAGGTGTATGAGCTAGAGACTCAAGATTTTGTCTTAGTTGTTGCTACATGGAACTTTGAGGTGCTTTTTGATACTAACATTGTTGAAGCTCTTGAATTTCGGTTAGCAGTTTAATTTGTTCATGATACAGGTTTTTAAACTAATGTTGTGGAGGCCGATTTTCTTAATGTGGTCAACACTTTGGAGTTGTCTATCAAGGATAACTCTTACTTTAGAATGGTGATTAATGATTATAAGAGTCTTAGTCGTTTTTTTTTCATTTTTAATTTCTCATGTGATAAGAGCAAGTGACATTGTTGCTTATTCTTTAAGTTTGCTTTCGTTCAATTGATTTTGTTTGAATCGAGGAAATTTCTCCTTGTATTATTTATATTGTCGCAACCGATTATTGGCTTTTAAATGAAATCGTTTCTTTTAAAATAAAATGTATATGAAAACTAATGAAATAATTGAGTGAGATTGTTAGGCAAGTGTTCAAATGAAACTGGCCCAAGTCGTTTTCAAGGTAAAGGTATCATTGGATCACACAAACGCATAGAATTGGTAGGTTATGCAAGAAGACTTTTTCTTTTTTGTTTTTAACAGTATCTCATTTAAGAAACTTCTTTCTGAGTTTCAATTTTCTATTTTCTAGCATACACTTATGATGACTTTTGAGCATGCCATTGTACCTTACAGAGTCATTATTCTACTGACTACTCTACACATTATCTAGGTTTCGTACTTTTCTTTTTTGCCCATACCTCACTATTCTATTTTCGTCGTAAAATCATTTCAACACTTTAAGTAACGAATCCATAACATACACACTATCATAGCAATCATTCACGTTACAATTTATCACAACAGTTCTTTGCATTTATAGAACCATCTTCCACAATGTTGACATCCACTAGTTTTTACGGATTGTAATCCCTCCTACCGACGAATTTATGCATTTTTTAAACATTTTAAACCAAGTAATTTTTTCTTAAAAAAGATAAATATTTCAATCATCAATACATTGAATAGACATGTTTTCCGTAAATATTTACCTTTTATGGTGATGTAGGTAAAGTGGCGGCACGTATCGAAGAAGCGGCGTGCAAGAAAGACTCACTTGGAATAGTGCAGATTTGGTATCTGTGTCGGATTGACTCGAGCTATACCTTTTCAGAAAGCCCCAAAGCTTAAGAGCATAACTCATCGCTTCGCCATGAAGTAGGGGTAAATTTAGCCGTTCAAAGTTATATGAAGACCCAAAATCGCATATTTTTATTATTTCAATAAATTTATTATTTTTTTGTTTTATTTCAATTTGTTATTTTTCGGTCCATTAGAGTTTTTTATTTCCCTAGTATTTAAGCAGAACTTTCGTAGTCTAAGATGCAGTTTTTAACTTGACTCAACCATTGCTGTGTCATAGTAATTCATTCTTTTAACATATTTTTATTGAGACCATGTTTGCTGTGTCAAATTTGTTTTGATTTTTCAAAGATTTTCTTCAGGCATTGCTCAAATATAGTTTAAAAGGAGTTTCATCAAGAGGGAAAAATGTCTTTTTTTCTTTCTCTCATGAAGGCATTTAATCTTTAATGTATACATCTCCCAATCCAGATTTAGCAATTTGTTCTGTACACTGTAGAAGACTACATCTTAGACACTTATCACCAATATTGTTTGTTTGGAAATAGGAGTCTTGCTTTTCAAGCAATATCTTGATAACAAAATATAAAAGAAAAAAAGGAAGCAAAATGATTTCATCTTATCTTTAGCCAAAAATATTGGAACTCTTATTTTATTAGATGGGAGCATGTGACACTGCGTGCAGTTTGGTCCCTCTTGGTCTGTCAATTTATATATCATAATGCAAATATTTTATAATTTTCTAAACATCTTATCATATTATTTTCCATGCTATTTTAATTTTTCAGTCAAATCATAAATGGCATATACAAAATATATTAATTTTAATATTGTCAATAATTCTTAGTACACGTGACTACTATTATTGATAGTTTGATACCCACTTTCTGTTCATAATTTTTCACATTAAAAAAACTATAACACAATTTAAAAGTTTTGCGTATGCTAGTGATCAATTAGCTAGGACCACAAATCTTATTTAGCAACTTCCATTGTTAAATTCCCTTTTCAGGTATTCTCCTTTGTCTTCATAAAATATTAAGAAAGAGAAATGATATAGTTCAATAATTGGAATTATGTAATGAAAGTGAAAGCATATTTTCAGCATCATTCGACACATCAATAATACCATGCATGGGCAGCTTCGATACCCATTATATATGTCAGAACTTAGTAGAAGAACAAACTCATCTCTAAACAAAAACAAATTAATAGAAAAATAAAATAATTGATCACAAAGTTTGGCCAATTTTTATTTTCTTAAAGGCGCGAAAATTTGACCAATTAAGCCTACGTCTCTAACAACATAATGGTTGAAATAGTTTTCGTGTTATGCGATGTTGAGATACTATGGTTTAGGTTAGAATTAAGTTTATCCCTAAGCTTCACACTCAATTCGATGTAACTGTTGTACTTTCAACTTAATTTACTTAGGGTACTATGATACACTTAGGGTTTTGTCCCCTTATCGGCAAATACAAGACACAAACGTAACAAAATCATTGAGATCAAAGGACGAGTTCACCTTTCTCATTCACCCGTAGTGGAAATCTCTTCCGATATAACAACAAATCGCGAGAGATTTTTAAAATAGTGGAAGTCTTAAAGAAACATGTATAATTTGTTCTAATAAGGCTTGTTTCTTTATGGATTTAAAATTTGAATTTATAATGTGTGTTCTTACATGATTTGATGTGTTTAATCATTGATAAATTAATATACCATTTTGTTTGAAAACAAACATTTTGCCGCAGTTCTACCCCCCGCCATTTTGTATCTACGACGGTTAGGCTGCTACGCAATGTCATGTGTCGCGAGTCCACTTTGCGATGCTTAAGTAAATCATCGCTTTAATAGTAGGTCCATCATTGTGACGGTTAAAAACCACCTTTAAACAAGATAATTTTATCTCGAATTAATATTATGGTGATTTCAACAGCTGCTAGATGTACTTTGTGACGGTTCTTCAACCGTCTTAAACTTCAATTGACATTATTTTTGAGTGTCTATATTGCGACAGTTTGCAATTATTTTTTCAATTTTGTTTTCCCAAAAAGATAAGACAGATTACTTATTAAAATATGTTTAGTACTAAACTAAATAAATACAACCTTACATTAATCTCATTCATATGATTAAAAGACACAGATGTACAATTAAAAAAGATGATCCAATTCATAATCTGTTAAGTGACAAAATATCCATACACCATCAACCTTAGAAATAGAAGTAAAGGGGTATAAACATACAAAACAAAGAAATGTGTTTAAACCTAAAAACAACAAATAATAACATTTAAGTTCATATAATGAATATAAAAATGTTTAAATAGTCTTTATGGATGTTGCTTTATGGTCTCTAGACCGGTAACTAAATTAAAAAGAGTGTCTTCCATGCCTTAAGGCACGTAAAGAAATAGAGAAACAACGTAGCATGCAAAGAACGCATAATGCAACAAGGATTGGACACACAACACATGATGACGCAAAAGCTACACAAGGATATAAAATATATTAAAACAAGTTAATAAATGAACGCAAATGAAAACACACAATATTTTGAACGGATGTTAATAAAATTGGTGGATTGAACGTTTGAAAAGAGATTGAGAAATAGAGAGATTTAGGCAAATTGGGGGATTTGGAAGAAAGTCAATGGTCACAAATTTAGGAGAAGGGTTTAGGTGCAGAGATTGCGAAAATGGGAACACGAAAAAAACACGTATCTATAGAGATTTCGATAAACGATGCAATGATCGACAAAATATGTTGCAAGAACCTCAGTAAAAACCAAACACATGTGATTTTTAAGGAATTGTCGTAGAATTTGTGATACAAAATTTAAATTTTTTGTAGTGTTATATTAAGAAACATATGTAGTATACAATATTAGGCTAATTTTTTTAATTTGGCCGTACAATTAGTTGGATAGACCAAGTTAGCTAAGTAAAGGACTGAACCTTTGATGTCATCGTTGATTCACTTCAAATTTAAACACTTGCCTACTTGGATTAGTGGATAGTAAAAGAAAGTGGTGTCATGGTGTACTATTCTTTTTTTTCTTTTCTTTCTATCGTCTAAATTAAAATAGATGATTAATTTGCTAAAACACATGGTAGGTGGTGTGAAACTTAGGAAACATCACGTGCCAATCATACCACTAATATAATGTGGGTAAAAAGTTCTTGGAACTTAGTTTGAGATTTCAATTTAGATTGATTGCTTGTAAGTTTTAGTTCTATGATAAAAAGTAAGGGACCTCGTGATTCTTCAACTTTTTTCCATGTGGGTCGTGCATCTCCCTTTTGAAATCTTGGCTTCAACAATCGATTACCATTGACATCCTTTTCTTAGGGAATAATCAAATGATTTTGACATTTCCATGCTGGTGGATGGAGTACCACTAGACTATATCATTTTTTAATCTCTTTTGCAAAGAATATTCTACTTCAAACTTATTTAACATATTTATTGTAAGTCCTGCATTGACTTGAGATGAAGTGTTAATAAAACGCTGTGCAAGAAGCTCCACATTGATAGTAAAAATGGTGTTTGAACAGTTTATTAATAGGAGGATCTATAAATACAATCTCTTAAGTTTTTGGGTAAAGATACGGTGTTCATTCACCTGTGTTGTTGCTCTTGGTTCAATATGGATGATCATTCGACCCCCTCTTGACCCAACATTGGTATTGGAGCCTATAGTTCGACGAAAAGTTCGACCGACTCCTTGTGTCAAAAGTCTTCCTAACAAGGTGGACAAGCAGCGTGTCTGTGTTTTTTTTTTTGAAGAAGGTAAACTAACCCACCGAAATTGGTATCAGGAAGAATTGAACATGAGAACTTGAGAGAAGCATACTCCCAGGTCTTAAGCCAACACCATCAGGCGAATCCAAGTGAGTTAAGCAGCGTGTCTCATTGATGCGGTGAGTGTCAACGGCAGTACAAATACAAATGTATGTGGATGAAAAAGCTTCCACTAGAGGGTTAGTATAATGAATTGATGACTCACAATTGATGGGGAGGTTGTTGTGGCAAGTGTGAGGTGACTTAATAGTCTCACATTGTTTGAAAAAATGGAGGTTGAACACTTTATAAGTGGAATGACTCATAAACTCAATGCCTTAAGATTTTGGATAAAGATGTAGTATCTAATTCACTTGTGTAGATGTTCCTTGGTCCAATATGGATAATTACCTAAGCTGCCATCATGACCCTACACGCTTGCTCCAATCACTTTGTTGGATGACAATCACTATTGCTAATACAAGAATGTAGCGATTTACTTTGAATAAAGTTCGGTAAATATTAACCTTACAAGTTAATTATATTTATGGATTAACTTGCAAATTCAAAATGACATCAAAGTCTACTAAATATGTCTTTTGACAAAAACCAAATTAACTCATTTCAGTCATAACATCGCGCTCAAAGCAAGTAAGATGACACATGATCATGACAATGAAAACTAACATATGACAATGATGTTCTTCCTAACAAATGAGTCATATTGTTTGTTTGTCATCTAATAAACTTATCTTAAAAAATGGTAAAAAAGAAAGTGAAGCTTTACAATAATTTAAAATCGTTCCTAATTTAGAATTGGTATCGATGTTGTTGGAGATGTTGTTCACCACTTGCTTATAATCAAGTTCTATGGACATTGCCGCTAAACCTCGATTACTAAGCAAAATTATCGCCACTTCTAGACTGCATCCTTCCGCTTCTTGTGGGTGTGTCATAGACAAGATTAGCCACTTGTTGATTGAAACAAAGATTAATCAATTCTACCTTCCACTTGCTATAGTTGTTATCAATTAACTTCGACACCTTTGTATCCGCCACATTGTGTTGCGTGGGGCTAAACACAAGATCACCATCTTGGTCTCTAATCTAAGGATCCTTCCACGAGAAATACTTAGTTGAGCATAACCTCAAATCAAAAGTATTTAGGCACACATACATGAATGGTAAAATTTAAAAGAGAAATAATTCAGTTACGTCATTTATTGTCATTTTTCTTTTAAATTTTATTAATAATGTGTATGTACCCATATAAATTTTATTTGTGATTGTTCCTATGAAAGAGTTACTCTCCTTCCACACTCTAATCCTTGAACCATCACATATTCTCCATCTTAGGCCTTCCTTAACCATCACCTATGAAGCATGGATAATACGCCTAACAAAACTTTGTTTATGCCCCAATTTCTCATCAATAAAATTTTCTCTCAAAAAATATATAGTTTTGAAAACTTTTCAATCTTGTTTGATGTTTCCCTAACAATATTGTGGTTAGTTGTCAATTTTCAATCTTGTTTTCTTAACATAGTCAAGTTAAAGCTTGGATGATTATTAAACCTAGATACCCAATGGCCAAACTCATGTAAACTTTTGATTTTGTTTAAATGCACATTAAATAAGGTATTCTCAAAATAGTCATAACTAGAAGGAAAAAAATTATACTTGAGTGCAATAAATCTCTCGAGTGGGGGCTCATGGTCAGTTCAAATGTGAGTAAGACCTACAGGAAACTAGTGGGTTGTCAATTTGTCATGATGTTTCCTGTAAAAAAAACTTTGTCATGACGTTAATCTATTTCTTTTGTTAATATCAGCAATATTTTTGGAGGAATGATATTTTGACAACCAATTTTAAATAATTTTGGGCGACAACCTTTTTTCTCCCTTCTTATTGGACAATAACAATAGAGAGAGAAAAAAGAAGAGAGAAAATAAAAGTACAATGAGAGTATGAGAGAGAGTTGTCACCAAAATTGTTAAAAATGGTTGTTCAAATATCATTTCTCATATTTTTATCATGTTAAACCATTCTACATGCTAACCTTTTCATATAAAAATAAATTGAAAATAAATTTTGTCTTGTACTTTGAAATGCAATTTGATAAAGTTGCATTCTTTGTTATCTACCAATTTATTTCTTTTTCTCCACAATTTTCTTTCACATGAGTAATCATATTCAAAAATTAAATGTTGACATATTTTTTCATCGAGATTACACCTTTGATTTGTCACATTAGAAGAGTCTAACTATTATGTTGGACTCAACCTGTATTGGTGTGTGTGTGTATATATATGTAATATTGCACTTGTTAGGGCAAAGAGAAGTGCTTTTGCTATTGAGAAAGCGAACATGCGAATGTTTAAGACTTAGCCGAGCGTTAGCGAAGCTAGATTCTCATAGCAAGGCGCTTCGAGTTAGTGAAGCGTTATAGTAGCGCCTAAACCCTATGTGTTGTAATGCTGAGCCAAGGATGCTCCACAAGACAACTAAAAATGCTTTTCATTGGAAAAACATCAATTATTTATTAAAATATTATATATTTAATAGAAAATACATAAATTCCAAGACAAACTTAATATTTTAAATTTTTTAACATGTACAAATTTCTTTTAACACATTTTATTTTACGTACAATATTTTTGCTATTTCTGATTTACGGCCTTCCAAACATTTACATTTCAATGCACTTAATTAATACATCCCTACACACAATAAATACATTGTCCCATTTTTTGTCTAATAATTTCCCTTATGTCCAACCATTATAGCGGTACCATAGTTAAGGACAATATATATAATTGAAAGAGGGTCACAGGTCACAACTGTGGCTAATTTCTATTTAATATAATATTTTGCTGACTAAATATTTTATGGTATTTTGTTATGATAAGCAATCCAATAGCACATGATATTTATTCCTTCCTTATTGCGGTTCTGACAAAGAATTCAGTTCTCCATATGTTAGAAAATTATACAGGTTGGAGCAGGTAGTATGAATCTGTGATGCTAAATGCATAAACTTTAATACTAGTAATATATGAGAAAAATTGATGCACTAGTAAAAAAATTACATCATTATCCTGTAAGCGCAACTCAATTGGTAGCTATCAGAGACATTATGTATAAGGGTCGGAGTTCATACTCTGAATTTCCCATTTTTTCATGTATAATGTATGTGAATCTAACCACTACGCTGCTTGACCTAAAACATAATTACATCATTTTTTTAGAGAAATAATTTCATCGTCAATCAATCTCAATTCATTTTTAATTTTTTTACTTTTAAACTAGATATGATAAAAGTCAAACTTTTTTAATGATATGTGAACAACCAACCGATCTTGCTCTAGCATATATTAAAAATGTACAAATCCATTTGATATAAACATGAAAAAAGTACGAAAACCCAAAAATTAACTAATATTTTTTATTTTCTTGAATATAAAAGATTAAAAATTAAATTATAAGATTAAAGTAACTTTTTTACCTAAGGTAAAAAGTGTATGTATATATTCTGCACATGGTGAGGCCATCAAATAACAAGTACCACACCACTGTACCTTGTAGGTACAATTTGTGCGGAGCTCATGGATCTAACTAAATACACTAGTTAGTATTTTATTTAGGACCACCATTATACCAATAATTTGCAAACCATAAATTATTACTATAACACAATTAATTAATACTGATAATATTGAACTGATAAGTTAAGTGCACATGAAAAGGGGTTGATTGCTTGAATTGCACCTTGCTAAGTGTTTGTGGATAATCATTAGGTCCAAAGAGAGAAAAAAAAAATTTAATTCCTATGCTTTGAGACTTTATATGCATTATTTTTTTTTTTTTTTTTTATCAGATCAAACCTTTTATGTTTTATATGCATTAACATTGAATCAACATACTTGTTCAAAAAAAAAAAATTACTTATTCAAAAAAAAATATTGAATCAATATAATATTTTTTAGAAAATGATTTTTTTATTTAATTTAAGAAAGTGACTTTTCTCATTAACATTTCAAAAAATAAGAAGAGATGATGATAGAAAATATAAATAGGGGAAGGCTTTTAAAAAATTCATTATATGTGAAAGCAGTTGTTAAAATAATTTGACAAGAACTTTGAGACAATTTTGGTGGTTCTGTTCTTGTGTCTAGCATTTCTTGTGTCAGGTCTCTTTGTTCTTTTTTCAGATAATTTTCATCTGGCTTTTGAAAATAAATAAAAATAATGACAAAACTTTTTTGTTTCCATCTTCTTTTCATTTTCCATCTATTTAACTCTACTAATTGATGCCAGCTTTTTCATTAGAAAAACACACAAATACAGGTAAGTGAAATCTAATAACCCATCCAATTAATATTTAATAATAATAACATGTGGTACTGTCTGATAGAAGTGGCAACATGGGACCAAATGCTTTTGCAGGAATAATGATGCATCTTTTAGAGGATTCCATTTAAATTTGCTTATTGTTATCTAAGCATCATGCTAATCAACGTCTCAGAGACATTGATTAAGAAAGTCAAAAGAAGAAGTTTTAAGTTGAAAATAATACATTTGACACATTGACTTTACAATTTCTAATATAATACTACTATATTTGATTCATTAATCGGTGCCTCTGAGGCAGTCTCAAGAGCACTTGTTAATATTTCTCATTCTCTAATATAAGCAAGTGAAATAGGGAGACTTTTATCATTTACTTTGAAAATAATTTACACAAAAGTAGGAAGCAAGCAAGTAACAAGTTGCGCCGCTAAATCATTTTGGATGACAAAACATATTCTTTTAAATACAACGTTTATAGACCTAGATGACACAATATTGTTATACATGACCGTTTGAAATTTGAACTCTTCGTGAAAAAATCAACAACCTCTACGACAAAAATGTCAAAAGCAAATGATGCTAACATATTCTCAGTTAAATCAACATTTTGGAAATGCTAATGGTCCTATCATATTCTAGAGTTGGTACCTGTTTAGCCTTACTTGATACTTGGGAGTTGGGACTATTAATTGGACCACACTTCTGAAATATATATCTACAAAAACCCACACAGCCAAACATAGACTAGGCAGTGAGCCGGTCTTGTTGCTAGCTAGATTGGTATAATACATTAGAGCAGTAAATGATTTTGCATGCAATGTTGTTCAATTCACATTTTCACATTGTTGTTTAAGGTTAAATATTGACCATGCAGAAAAGTACAACAGGGAAATTAATTATACTGCTGGTCACTGAAATTTACTCACACTTAGGTAAAATAGTTTAATTGAAATACACTCAATGTAATTTTTTTTTCTTCCGTATCATATCTCACTATTTACATAATTGTTCAAATATTTTAGAAACTAATATAAGAAAGTAGCGTAACCGTAAGAGGTGAGTTCTAGGATGGACCACCTTCAAAAGTGGTCTGCCGTGGACCAATATTTTAAAATTATTGAAAATTTTAATGATGATTGACGATACTCTTTAGAAAAAATAGCTCATGACCATCCTCGTCTTTATAAATAAGGTGACGACCAAATTAATGCTCATTTAATATGATATGCATATTTGTTTTCTGTTATATTTATCAAATCAATATCTATTAAGTCACTATTTCAATCATAAAAATTAAGATCATAATTAATGGCTATTTCATTGAAGTTTTAAACATTTTTTAAGTACTCGTTCATGGTGGACCTGTGCCATATTAGAATTTACCAATGGTGAGATATGATGTGTAAAATGCAATCTTCAAGTACATGTTCTGCATCACATATTTTTGTAAAAGATGAAAAGGCATTTGATGTATGGTAATGGTTGAACAATTGCTCTAGAATCCAAGAATAAAATGAGAAAAGAAAAGGATAGAAAAAAATGGTTCAAGGAGAAAAAGACTGATTTTATGTATTACAAATATGGAAATAAATTAAGAGGATGAAATGTAAAGTTTTCTCTCCACTCCTTTAGTTAGATGGGAAGATGACAAAAATTTTGTAAATATCTTTTTGTTTAATTCCAATTTTAGGCCTACTAAATTTCCCAATTGCATTGTCTATGAAATGTTAGTGATAAAGTTTGACTTTATAACCTCAAGCAACAAAATTCAAATCTATAATTATTTTTCATAAAAAATACCTTGATTCATTTATTTTAAATTTTTCACTTTTCAATTACATGAATTGGTCTCCAATATTTCTAAATTCCTTTAAATTTAAGCCTAGGTAACAATTTTGTTCCCATGGAACATTTCAACTTAACTTTTCTGACAAGCTAATGCTAGGAAGAATCATAACATGTGATCCACCATAACACAAGGCAATGTTGGAAACTATTGTTTTAAAATCCTTAATTATTAATTTTCAAATTTACAAAAAATTTCCAATATTTTCCTAAAACTCCAATCTCACTTTTTTGAGACTATACTATTCTTAGCCCCCACATTCTTCTTTGAATTTCATATTCTTTTTTCTATAAAATCCATTCCTTCACTCCCTCCTTTCCTTTTTGTGTCTTTCCTCCCTCTGACAAACTCCACATGCTCCTTGTTAGAGGTCCAACCCACAGACCCACCCACGTTGAACTGTCTATACATACAAATGCTAGGAAATGACCATAGCAGATCTGACCCACCCTTTCACACACAAACACCTATCCCTCTCACCATCATTCTCCAACTCCAACTATTTATCATAATTTTATTGCAATGATTAACGACTCACTCTCTAACACATACTTTCTAATATCGTGGACGCTATACAATCGATTTATGATGCACCTTGCCGCAAACCGTTAGATTTTTTTTAGTCTAACGATATTCATCCGGTTCCGCTTCACGATAAAGTCGACTGCACATAACCAACTTTAGATTTTTTCGGTTAATATTAAAATGAAAAAACTAAATTTGTGAAACTAAGATAAATTCAATTAGATCTATACGAATTTCAACCAGAAACGTGTTAAAAAGTATATGTTAGACTTTGTTCCATTTACTTTACTATCCGTCAGAAATGGACAATAAATTAAACAAAGTAAATGAAGCAAAGTTGATCATAGAAAATATATTATTGTCATTTTGCTATTTTAATAATTGTATCCCTTTCTCACATGTTGACACCCTAAATTCCACCCTTTCAACCTCTCTTACGTAATCTAAATAAAAATTTGGCACTAAATCAAATGATTTATTCTTTATAAGCCTAATTCAACACTTGGCCAGTTGCCTAAGTTTCCATCATCATATGATATATAATAAATATCACTACAATTCCTCTCACAATCACTTTAGCCTCAATACCTCAAACTTTGCTATACAACAACAGATAATATAAAAACATCTCTTCTTGGGTCTATCAAATCTCTCTGTAGTTACTGCCCTTAACATATATCACTTTGGAATTGCTTCATTTCTACTTCTTTTTGTTCTTTCTGCTTTTGCAGAAGATATTCTCTTCATTGTTGTTATGTGTAAACCCAACATCCATAATTTATGCTATTTTTTGTTCTCTCATTCTTATCTCTTTGTTTCTCTTAACCTTCATAAACATTCTCTTGTCTTTACACATGCATCATAACCAAGTCATTGTAAAAACTTCCTAGTCAATGCTTCTAAGGCAAATTCCTTAAACTTTTCTTGCAACAATTAAGACTACAAAACAAAAGATCTTAACCTTCTACTATATTCATTGTGAGAGAGAAAAAAAGGTCAAAGGTAGGTAGTTCAGTTATTTAACCAAAGCCTTGTAGAGTGAAGAAAATTGAAGGGGTGTGGCGATAGGGTGCAAAAAGTAAAAAACAAAACATGTCTAAAAAGGCTATGGCATCAATGAAGGATGAAAATCAAGAATTGCAGAAGCAGATTGGATGTATTAGTGGATTTTTTCAGCTGTTTGATCGTCATAGGTTTCTCACAGGCCACAACAACAGTCACAATATGTCAAACCAAGGTAATCTACAATATCTTTGTTTTATTTTGTTTCTGTTGAGAATTAAGAATTTTGAAGAATGATTTTTTTATTGTATTCTTGTATTTTGTTGTCTTTTAAATTCTCAAATCATATAAAAATTTAGGTACAAGTTAAGGGATTGAAAATTTCTATTGTTTCAGAAATTACAACATTAAACTTTTCTTAGGCCTAAATGTGCATTTTATTGTTTTCACCTCCAACTTGAAATGTGTAAAATGAACTTTATCCATAAATAATATCTTTGGTACAATCATGAGATGATTTTGAGTAAAAGTGAAAAGATTTTTTTTTCTTGATTAATGGAATAATGTTTTGCTAACAATTATGCAGACAAGTGCTTGATAGTGCCAAAAAAATGGTAATGATTTTTCTCATAATTAACATAGTTAATGGATAGAATCAAATTGACATGGACATGAAGGTTAAAATCGCTTTCTTTCAACAGTAAATGACTGATCCAATTTACTTGCAATATGTCAAAAATGTACTATTAACACAGTTTTTTATTATTAAAAGAGTTTGTTGTTTTCTTATTTAGTGTTTTATTTTATTAATTTTTATTTTGGTGGATGAGAGTAATAGTAACTTGTAAATTTTTTTTTACTTCACATATAACAAGACAAAGTCAAGCTTTTCTGAACTGGCTTCAATAAGATTTTATGATTCCTATTTCAGATGCCAGAAAATATTTTGAAGAAAAAAAAATATAAATTATTTTTTCTAGAATAATATTTGTTTTTGAAGAAGCCAAATTTCTAGAATAATATTGAAGCCTCATTGCATTTAATTATTCAAAAGACTTTGGAAGGTAGAATTTTCTATATTTTCTGGGAGAACTCCAGATCCAGAATTTGTACATTCCAAAGTAGCACATGGTTTTATATATATATATATATATATATGATAACCTATCAGGTTGAAATTTTCCATAAAGATTTGTATGATTTAAGAAGCAGCATCCTTATATAGTAATGATTTATCTACTCTAGCACCAAAACCTATGGATAACTACACCCATGAATACACTCTTTTGGACTCCATTTGTGGCTTGTGATTAGAGTTTGAATGATTTTCAATTGAGTTAGATGTTTTAGTTTTAATCTCCTTTATTAAACTACTGAATTTTCAAAATAAATGCAGTAATGTTTATTACTTTGTAAAAAATGTACATTAAAGAAGAGGATATGCAAGTTGCCTAAACTGCAAGTAAACATGCAATTATTCAGAAAGAATTTATGTCAAAGAAGGGCTAATTGAAGAAATTTCTCATAATATATTTCAAATTACTTCTTGCTAAAATTTCTTTCCTTTCTCAGGGGGAACAGGAAATAACATCAAAGAGTTGAATAACACAACACAAAAGACAAAGGTAAGATAATTAGATCAAAGTAGCTTTACCTCATTTGAGAAATTTAGTAGAATCAGTTAAGAATGTGAGACTATGATTGCAGGCAAAGAATGTGAAGGTTCCAAGAGAGAATCAACAATCCTCCACCGAATCATCATCAGGGACTTCAATGTCTTCGTCGTCTTGTTCATCTAGCATGTCATCGATCGAGTTTAACAGAACAATACATATCGAACCACCATCGGTAAGTCCAATGAAAACCACAGAAAATTCCAATTCAGAAGCAGCAGTAAAGCAACATGACAACCAAAGAAATCAATCACCTAATTTCCATGATATTGTCAAAGACTCGATGCACAAAGACGCACAAAGGTTATCAGTAAAAACTCTGGCTAAAGAGGAAAAGAAGGGTCGAATCTTGAAACACATCGACTCTCCGCGGCCTATGGTTCCTTGGGACTCACCAAGACTCTCCTATGATGGGAGAGATATACAAAGTGTATCCAAATTTGCCACAAAGCAGAAGGAACTCCCGAGGTTTTCCTTGGACAGCAAGGAAAGATCCATCAAAAGTTTCAATGAAGGAACAAAAACTCGAAACCTTTTGAAGGGTCCACAGAACGTGCGTGGAGGCTCCAACACAATGGTAAAGCAGATGGAAGAACCAGAAAGTGCTAAAAGACCATCAAGTGTTGTGGCAAAGTTGATGGGACTAGAAGCATTCCCTGACTGGAGCGAAACTTCTGATAGCTGCAACACCAACAAAGACGAGACATTTGCAGGATCTAGAATGAGCAATGAATACATGCAACAGCAGGATTCATCATTCCAAAAGACAAGCAAAGGGACAAACATGCTTCAATCTAGGAGGGATGGTTCAATCACAAATGAGACACCATATTCACAATTTTCCAAGAATAATGAACCTTCAACAAAGGCATCAAATCGGTCCCTCTCGGTCTATGGTGAAATTGAAAAAAGGATGGCGGATCTAGAGTTCAAAAAATCTGGAAAGGATCTTAGAGCCCTTAAACAGATTCTTGAAGCAATGCACAGATACAAAGAATCATTAGATACTGCAAGTGATCAGGCTTCAAATTCTCCGTACGACAATACGAGTAATAGTAGTGTCGGTGAAAGCTTGAATGTACAAAGTCCAAGAACACGGCAGAAGAACCCGACATCTGTCACAGCTGAGAGGTTGAGTTCAACTCAGGGTAGTAAATCTCCTATTGTCATCATGAAACCAACAAAGGTTGCTAGAAAAACAAATAATTCTTCTTCACCAGAAATGCCAATTCATGGTAAATCATCAGGTACCAAGGTTTACCGCAGTGATCCTACTGATGGAATGTCAGTTGTCAAGCTTGGCAGGCAAGCAACAAAAGGCAGTCCAGCAATCAAACATGTCAAAGATCCTATTAGTCCTCCCTTTCATTCCGTGGATAGAAGCAATAGGATGAGAACTTCAAAATTGATTCAATCCTCTAAAGTTCCTCGAGTAATCAATGGAGAAAACAACAACAACTCCGGAGTTATGGCAGAGACCAGGAGCCCAAGACTACAAAAGAAGTTCGGTTTGGAGAGACGTTCCCCACCAACCAGCCCAAAATCAGATATCAGCAGTAACAGAAGACAACAAAATAGGCAATCAATGGAATTGTCTTCGCCGAGCAAAACATCCAGACAAAAATTGTCTCCTTTGAAGGAAAGAAATGATCAGAATGCAGAACAAGACTTGAGCAAGGAAAGCTTTATGGTTGAAACAATGGTTACTGCAGAACAACCCAGTCCCGTGTCTGTTCTTGATGCATTCTATAGGGAAGATCCACCTTCTCCAGTTAAAAGGAAATCAAACATATCAAAAGATTTAGGTATATTTTACACTTCTTTTCTAAGCATCATAGATTGAATGTCAAATAGTCTAAAATCATCTGTCATATGCATCACTTCATCAATTACATTTTTTCTGCCATTTACTTATGATTCCCTTCAAAATTATTTTGACAGATGACGTACTGAACACTTATGATAATAGTGAGGAGGACTCAGAAGGTCTTTCTCTTTCATCCAACACTAACACAAAAGTCAACTTCGGCAATGGAACCAATGATATTGACTTGATCACTGATAATTTGGTTCAACTTCTTCAACAATTTGACCACAACGATGATGAAAGGTTTGCAAACTTCAGTGACCACGACAATCCTGACCACGAATATATATCAGAAATACTACTGGCATCAGGGCTGCTCACCAGTCCCAGCTCTAGCCAGGCATTGCATTCATCTGGTTGCCCGATAAACCCAATATTGTTCCTTGCACTAGAAAAACTAAAGACAAACAAGATGCATTCCAACAATGCAAAGACGAACAATCATGAGAAAATGGAACGAAAGCTCATATTTGATGTTGTTAATGAAATTCTATTTGAAAAGCTAATATTGGAAAGTTCTTACAAGCCATATCAGCCAGAAGGAAGAAAACCAGAAGGACAACAGCTTTCGGATACGCTTTGCACAGAAATCGACAAGTTACAGCATAAAAATAGGAATTTCAATCTGGCTAATGAGGATGAGTATTTGACAAGTATCTTGTTGGACGATTTGGTGCAGCACCCCACAACTACAGAATGCTACAATGAGATACCAAATGTTGTGTTGGATATTGAAAGATTGATCTTCAAAGATTTGATAACTGAAGTTGTGAGAAGTGAAGTAGCTAACCATTCTGGTTAGTATTGCAGGAAATTGCAGTAACCAAGTAGGAATTCCGGCTAAGCAGGTCTAATTAATCTGTGAACTTCCTTTCCTATGTATACTTAATAATACTTTGAAGAGTTAATAAGCTAATTAATTAACATTCTAAATTTTATTTCCTCTATAAAGTTGTGATGTTTTTGTCTATCATTATATTTCTTGCATGTATTTGTAGTATATGTTGATGAAATACATGTAGAGATGCAGACAAATGTATATATCAGTGACAATCTTTTTAAGTACAATAACAGATGTCTTATATTTATCAGAGCAAGATCTACTTTCTATCTGTCAACAGTCATATTCAAATCATTGTACAAAATTAGACAGTGATTAGATGGTTTGCGTTTAAATTCTTTAACTCGATTTACAACACAAATTAAAATAATAACCATCCAATCGAGATTACAACTGTAAGAAATGTTGACTGCATGCAATCCATTTCCTTTGAAATAGTAAATACTCCAAGCATAAAAAGAATTAGTATTAGTTATTAAATCAAAGATGAAAAATCAGACACAATTTCAGGACATGTCCTGTTGTCTGTATATAACATCACACCATGCTCTGGCAGCTCTGAGTCATGGCCCTCCCTGCATCTACCAATTTTTTAGGGTTGTGCTGGACCAAAGTTCAGTTTGAGCCTGAATAATTTTGTCACTTTATAGCCAAATAAACTCAAAGAAATATAGATCACAATCATGACCAACTAATCTAAAATTACATCACAGTTGTAAGAAAGGGATGAAGTGGTTCTAAACTTGCATCTCATGTGTGTCTACCAAATTTTCTTTACTTAAAAATAAACAAACTTTTAGACACATAATTAGAGATTTGTAATAGTAACTGATGATGGTGATTTCACCTCCTAACAGTGAAGTGAAAAAAGGAAAAATTTCATGAAACTGAGACAAGGTTACAGATGACTTGTGATGGAGAACTGAGATTTCTTTAGTATGACTTTTTATTCTAAATTATCAAAAATTTGAACCGAACTCGTATAAATTTCAAAACATTTTAACTTAATCCATTCTCTAGATAGTTGAAAAATTTCAAAACATGACTTGTACTAAGCATAATCGTATCATTAATTCACTGTGAGCATAGTTCACACATCCACTTTTTGGTCTCTGACAATGAACAATATGTAAATAACCATCATGACAGTTTAAATTTCATAGAACAAAAATTGTCAGGAATGTGAGCAATCATTGAACAACGTAGTAGATGAGCATAGTAGAAGAAAACATTATCATTACTAACTCAAATACATACCAAAATTCAAATAAAAATCCGTGTTCAAAATGTTGACACAAACAAAATATGTAAAACTAACAGCCAGAAACATGAGATCTACATTCAGCATATTATACTTCACGAGCATTCCACATTTCCAAAGCAATTTTCTTACTTGAGCTCAGTTTTTCTTCACAGTCAACTTCAAGTTTCCGTTTCTTTGATACGTATCGACTTTTGTCATGTAGCAATTCATGATCTACTTCAGCAATCATTTGTTCATCAATGTCAATGCCCATAAGGAAGTTATGCAAGATACAACAAGCACTGATTATACGTATCATGGTTTTAACTGAAAAATATGATTCATGGTCACCGGTTGTAATCGGAAATCTTTTCTTGAGAACTCCAAAAGCTCTATCAATCGTATTTTGAAGTAAAGCATGACGAAAGTTGAATAGTTCTTGATAATTTTGAGGTCCCTGAGTTGAATACTGCTTCAAGCAATAACAGACACCTCTATATGGTGTCAGCACCCCAGGTTTTGTCGTAAACCCTGCACGTGCGAGAAAATACTTTCCTACGAAAAATGAAGTACACATTATAACTTAATACATGAGAACGCAATTCTACAAGGTAATGCCAACTACAGGCCAATAGTCTGCCACTAACCTTCAGGAGCTTTTAACGGATCTTTCCGAGTAAAAGCACTGTCTAAAACTCTAGGGTAAGATGCCGATCCTTCCCACCCAACTAAAACGTATGTGAATTTCATATTATAATCACAAGTTGCAAAAATAATTTGTGTGGGGTAGCGTCGTGCTCCACAATATCGACCAACATCTTCAGCTGGCACCTTCACTCTACTATGTGCTATACCTATAACTCCAATGCAATCCTTTTTGATAAATAAAGTAATATGTTAGTATGAAAACTCAATCATAGACTACATGCCTGAAAATCAGTGAGCAGTTAAATTAACGAGTTGTTACCTCAAAATAAGGATAGAATCTGTTGTCGTTGAGTATTTGTGGAGGTACATCAGCACCAGAAGGTTGGAGAAGAAACTCCCTGTGTAATAATATGATGGCTTCTAAAACATAGTGAAAGCGGCGATTAAATGTCTCACCCGACTGATGAAAAAGGAAAGGTGTGGTTCGACTTTTTGCATCCTGTCCAACAACGTATAAAAATTCAGCGACTAGCCCCTCAACTGTAACCCTTGTAGAATCCTTCATTCCAACAGATGATCTTAACTTCTCACAGAGCTTCAGAAATGCTTGAGGGCTCATGCGAATAATGCGCCGACATTTTTCAGTTTGTACCAATTGTGCCATTAATTGAACAGACCTATGCTCATTCTCAGAATTCTCATTACTGATTGTACTACTGGTATACTTAGACATCGTTCGTATCAAATGTGACGAATGCGCGATATAACATAACAGTACTAAAGCACACATCCTCTGTCTCTTTTCTAGCTCTTCTTGCCTAGCATGATCCGAAAGTCTGATTTCCATGCCCATTCCAAACTTACTCATTCTTCTTACTTGCAACTCCATTTCACTAATGCCACCGTCAATATTGACTTCATTCTCACCAACAACACTAGCCGTGTCTCCCTCCATAGATAATCCTGCAAGGGATTATTGTCATGTTCTCGAATACTGAATACAAAATACAATCATATCAATAACAACTCCCCCAAATTGAAAATATAATTTCAAGAACCAAATTGATTGACCATACAATTTCAAGGACAAAATTGGCAGTTCACTCCATATACCAATAACCAACCGATAATTTAATCTAATGCTCATTTGTATAGTTGAACAACATAATATTACTATGATAAAAGTTTATGAAGTTCATCAAAAACACTTGTAGTGTTTAGCTCCCTCCATAATCAACCTTCAAAAGGACTCTATTGTGATGTTCTCAAATTTTATATAAAAATACAAACATATCAATACATTAGAAGGCTATAACTCAATTTATACATGTTAAAAAACAACCACACTAACTTGACATATACCAATAACTACTTACAATTAGCACGAACTCTGACACGACGACGCTGCAAATGTAAAAAATATAGAACTCTAACACGGATACACATATATTTATTTAAATTTATCATAATTAAAAAAAGTAAGAACATTATTTATAAAACATCTAACTTGAGAATCAAAATCAAAATATATATGTGCATCTAAATTTAGCAATTTGTTTCATTACAAAAAAAAAAATTCCAAAACAAGATATGATGATCTTTTCACCTTCATCCATTCATCTACTATCGAAAAGCTAAAAATGATGTAATCAAATTTAATTTCCTTAATCTGATCATCATTGCTTCGACATATCTTTAAATCCCAGTAGATTTGTCAAAGTAGATTGTACCAAACGAACGAAGCCAAAAAAATTCAATAAACCCTAATTTAACGAAATACATAAAAAGTTTCATATCTATATAAACAACGCATATTCTCATTAATCTATGAATACAAGTTGTTTATAACATTATTAATCTGAACCAAACCCTTATTTATACCTGATTTTTTTTCTTACTTGAACACAATAACTGATGAACGAGTTTTTTGGCGGGAAAATCAACAACCCTAGCTTGTCACACACGGCAACAATCTTCAACGACCGTGAACTTTATCTACAAAATCGTTTCTTTTTTTTTTCTTTTTCTGGCTTTGAGTTTTTCACCGAGGGAGATGAAGGGGTTAAAAATTAAAATTAGAGGGAAACAGAGGAATTTGATTTTTAGAAATTGGCTCCAATCTGAATTTGTGTATTTATACTGAAAAAAATGGCGCCAAAACGACGTCGTGTTTATGAGATATGGCGCGCATAAAGAGCCACGATGTGATCGTGTCTAATTTATTTAGTTTAACAAAAATTCTCGTTTTTTTTTACAAAATAATGTTAGTGTTTGTTTCTAAAGATGTAATACTATAGTTTCCATTTTTTGGATAAATACTATAGTTTACATTAAAAAAAAATGTTATACTGAAATATGATCTGAAGTTCATTTTGATGGTATAAATTGTTTTACATTTAATTTTAATAAAAATCTTTGTTATTGTTCTTTGAACATAACTCAGTTGGCAGAGACAATGCATTGTTACATATAGGATAATTGAATAAAGAAAAGTTCTTGTTATTTTTCTTATGAAAATAATTCAGTTGATAGAGATCTTTGATTACTAGACTACTTGACAAAAAATAAAAAATTATTGTTCTTTTATAAAATAGAAATTTATATACATGTGTCCTTATAAAATGTTTTATGGTATCTTTTAATCATTATTTTCTCACATCTCAAATGAAAAACAAACTAGATTATGAGTGTATTTTCTGCGAAGTTAAATATGGTGCAAGTTTTGTAATATCAAAATAACACAAATCTATCAAGCTACATTGCATGGTCTGAGGCTCCACCCCTGCATTTTTGTAGAGTTTTACATGGACCAATTACCAAAGTTCAATTTGAACCTGAATATAGTTGACAATTATGATCAATTTAAGTAATACTAGTAACTTCAAAGTTGTAAGAATGGCAAGAATTGGTACTAAATTTGCACGACACTGTCTCCACCAAAATTTTAATTTTTTCCTATATGAAATAAAAAAGAGAAACGCTAGCTTCAAACGTTCAAACAAACTCCTTTCATCACACTCCCTCTAATTGGGCCACCTCATCCACTTTTTAATTTTAATTTTTGGCTACCGGCTATCCAAGTTAACTCTTTTCTTTTTTCTTTTTTAATTTTTTCTTCTACTTGTGGAATTCACCATGTCAGGGTTTCAAACACCACCGCTTGAAATCATATTAACTTTCCTGTGCTAGTATTCTTTAGCAAACCATGATCTTCGTCCACCATTTTCTTATTAAAACCAATATCAACCTCTGAAGGTCAAATGAATCTCCTTCCTTGAATTGTCAAATTCATTTTCCACTCAATTTTCAATATCAATTATTGCCGCATCAATTTTTCTCTCCTATATAATTATTAATTTTTCTTTTCAACTTTCGTTTGCTTTTTGTTCCTCTGTTAATTGTATTTTGATTTCTGTCTAGTTTTTGTCTTTACGGTGTAAGACTTAATCAAGGAGGTATGTTCAATGTTGTATTACTGTTTCAACTTTGAAAATTTTGTATTTTACAGAAACAAAAATGTATTGTTAACTTATGATAAAGTTATTAACATAATCCAGCACTCATCGGCAACCTCTTATGTGTGTCGTTGCCACATGCTTCATACACCGACCTCCTTGGCTCTGTATTTTGTCGCTAGCCACCATGTCGAATAACCCCCATCACAACTTCTCTAGTGCAAAAGAGTTACCGTATTGAACTGCTGATATAAAGGTAACGCCACCATTAGTGGCGGTGGTCATACCATAAACAGTGCACCAGAAAACAACGAGAAACCATACCGTCGTTGTTGTAGTCACTGTATTGTGTGTGACCAATAATCATAAGGGAACTTGTAGGTACACTCGTAAATTAAGATGTACGGTACTCCTGTTTCATGAATTTATAATAATTTATAAGTTAAATAAAAATGTGCTAACATGTGGAACCGGTTAACAAGTCATAGGTGAGAAAGAATTGGTGATGTGGCATCACAAACAGGCGTGTGTTGAAGAGCAAGTGATTGAGCGTTTGTTATTAGCAATTCTCGATAAAAAAACTCCCTAAAAAATGAAAATAAATAAATCTCTTTGCCTAAGAAAATGGAGATTCGTGACAGTAGTGACGGTGATCTTACCTCCTACGGGTCTATTTGGTTCGAAAGTTTTGGAGGAGAGAGGGGAGAGATTTTTAATTTAAAGTGTTTGATTCAATTTTTAGAAGGGGAGGGGAGAGGAGCAAATTTTATTGCACTGTCAAAATTATCCTTATATTAATTTAAAATCTCACTATTATCCTTGTAACAACATTTATTATTATTATGTTATATTATCATTTAAACAACTTTTACTATTATTAAGTTATAGGTTATATTATCTTGTAACAACTTTTATTCCATATTATTAACAATTTTTTCTTGTAACAACTTTTATTGTATATTATTAACAATTTTTCCTTGTAACAACTTTTATTACTCCTTGTAAAACCCTATTACTAATCCATTATTCCATCGTCTACATTGTGTTTGTTGTAGATTACATCGTTATTGTTTCGTTACTTTATTATCCTTATTTAATTAACTTTAAAGGTAAAACAGTAAAATAATTTTAAAATCCCTCCCCTCCCCTCCCCTTGTGAACCAAACACATTTTTAATTAAAATATCTCTCATCCCCTCCCATCCGTTAAAATTCCTCCCCTCCTAATTCTCGAACCAAACGG